>Ga0070734_10000553_pt1 | contig 73885 bp, 71 predicted proteins | sample Coa_R1_8_FD_66444 | JGI IMG/M metagenome (GOLD analysis project Ga0070734, IMG submission 66444) | Surface soil microbial communities from Centralia Pennsylvania, which are recovering from an underground coalmine fire - Coalmine... | ecosystem: Environmental > Terrestrial > Soil > Unclassified ...
TACTCATGATTGCGTTGAACGGGGAATTTCACCACGGCAGGGCCTTCTTGACGTAGGCGACGGCGGGATGGCCGAAGAACTGTCGCACCAGCCGCCGATCCTCCTGGATCATCGTCATCGCCCCCGCCACCGCGCCGCCGAGGTCCTCGTCCTGCGCGACCGGCTGTCGCCGGAACAGCATCTTGAGGTGCGTCCACACATGCTCGTCGGGATTGAGGTCGGGGGCATAGCCGGGCAGGAAGTGGAGCCGCAGCCGGGCCCGGTGCGCGTGCACGAACCGCCGCGTCGCCGCCGCCACGTGGGCGGGATGGCGGTCGAGGACGAGCTCGATCTCGCCGCGCACGTCGTGCAGCAAGCCCGTGAGGAACCCGACGAACCGCGGGGCGGTGAGCGTCCCCCGATAGCACCGGAACCACAGCCGGCCGCGCGGACTGATCGCCGAGATGACGTTCACCCGATCGCGCTGGCCCGTGACCCGCACCACCGGGGTCTGCCCGCGAGCCCCCCACGTGCGGGCGACGGGGCCGTCCTCATGCACCCCGGTCTCATCCTCAAACAACAGCGTGGACTGGCGCCGCTGCATCTGCCGCACGATCGCCGGGAACTCCTCCTGCGCCCACCGCCGGCAGGCGGTCTCGTCCCGCGTGAACGCCCGGCGCACGGGGCGCTGCGGCGAGAGCCCGAGGCGGTGCAGCAGCCGGGCGACCGTCGTCTTGTGCAGCACCACCCCGAACCGCTGCTCGATGAGCTGGGTGATGAGCGGCAGGGTCCACAGCGCGAACGGGAAGCAGAATTGTTGCGGGGTCTTGTCGATGATCCACCGCCGCAGCTGCGCCTGCTGGCGGGCCGTCAACGTCGGCGCCCGCCCGGGGGCCACGCGCCGCGCGAGCCCGGCTTCCCCGCTCCGCCGATACGTCATCATCCACTTCGCGACGGTACACGGGTGCACCTGCAGGCTGCGCGCCACGGTCACCTGCGCCTCCCCCCCGAGCACGCGCCGCACGGCCAAGCGCCGCATCTCCTCCAGCGTGCGACGATCCAAGCTCCGCGCATCCCGCTCCCCCAGCACCCGCGTCATGCCGGAGCGTTACCATAATTCTCTGATTTCCGCACCTATGAGTAACTCTCCGCTGCCGGGCGCTGACCGTGGGGCTCCCGCTGGTGGGCGGGCCGCCCCCGGAGGAACGCCCTCCGCGCAACCATCTTATATCATATTTTGACTGCAAATTACCCCAGCAGCAAACTCCCTGTAGGCCTTCGCTTGCCACGCCCCGCAGGATTCCCGAACCCCGCAGGGAGAAGACGGCGGACATCGTGCCGCCTTGCGAGCCGGCCGCCTCCGCAGTGGAGCGTGTTCCCAGGGAGGAACCGCCCATGGCGGAGTCGGGAGGTGCGTTCGCGGAGGCGAGGAGCAGCGCGGGGTGACGACGACGGGCCGCAGGCCCATCTCGCGACGCGCATTCCGCGGCCAGTGTATCGACGGATGAAGGTCTACTCCGTCGAGCGGGAGGTCGCCATGCACGCCTTTCGTGATCGCGGCGAGGCGCTCGCGCGGACTGACTGACCGCCGTGCTAGGGCTCTCGGCTACTCGCGGTCTTCGGGGCCGCTGCGGGCCGCGAATGATCCGCCATCAGGAACGTCGGATGGGCTACCGCCACGACCTCGCGGCACCGCGGGCACCGCGGCTGCATCGTACTACCGGCCGCGCCCTCCAGGTAGGAAAGCGCAGCGTCGCAATGGGGACAGGGTGCGAAATGCGCGTACATGGAGCCATGTCTATCACGTCGCTCACTGCGCAGCGACCGGCGCGATGAGGCCGGCGGCGTGGAGGTCGTCCCGAGCGCGGCTCGTGCAGCTACGGGACCTCGCCAGCGCGGAACGTCTGATCCACTGCGGGGTCCGCGTCCCACGCGGCGCCCTTTGGCCACATGAGCACGCGCACGGCCTTTCCGGTCGCGACCGCCCGCTTGCGCATTCCCATGTCGATCTGCTCGCACGTATCCGCGTCAGGATGCTCGACGAAGAACGCTCGCGCATCACTCAGGAAGGCGCGGATCACATCGTCCACCAGGACCGTCGTCGTCGCCGTGGCTCGCAGGGCGCTGGCGACCTCGTCTCCGCTCTCGGTGGGCCGAAGCTCGGTCACCGGATACTCCACCTCGCGCACCTCGTCCCCCCAGGTCTGCCCGCGGTTCGTAAACCCGGTCACCTCGGGGGGCGTTCCGCGGATGGCCTCGCGCAGGGAGCGAGCAACCAAGACCACGGCGCCTAGCATGAAAAAGCCGACGGCGATCGGGGTCGCGGCGATGATCCCCACGACGCGTGGCAACAAGTCCCTCCGCACGTGCCGCTATTCCTTCCGCCTCCCGGCTCGGAATCAGGACGTTCGGTGCCTGGCCCCGACCCGACGCCCCCTCTAGTCATGCCGACATGGATCAACGGCCGCAACCACCTCACCGATCCCGGGCACATCCCCTCGCGGCCGGGGACGTCGATGCCAGATACCGACTCCCTGGCCCTCGCACTCGGCGTTCGCGGTCGAGTGGCCGCCAGGACGAGTCTGCCCCTCTGCGATGAGCGCGGCGAGGACTTAGAAGACGCCGGCGAGCCCGCCATGCCCAGCGGCTCGCAGTGACCGCCGGCACATCGCCCGTGCGCGGCGTAATGAGGGTGTGCCGCCTGACCCGCGTCTTTCGCGGACGTGCCGGATCTAGCACTGGCGCGGCGTTTGCGGCGCACCGCCTTCGTGCCCATGTCGATGTCGATGCACCACAGCGGGGGCGGCTGGAAGTCCCGCCGTTCGAGCAGCGACCGGCGTGCGACCGCCCTACTGGCCCGCTAGCAAGCAAACTGATGCAGGGGCGCCTGCCGATACCGCAACCGGAGGAAGCAGGCCGCGTCCTGGGCGGTAGGTCGACCTGCGATTGCACGGGAGCCTCGCTACGCCTCTTGGACGAATTGTCCGCCGCATCAGGGTCGGCATAGGTGGATGAGAACGTGCGTACCGCACTTGGGCTCGACGCCACGGCGGTGAGGCCGGCGATCGGAATCGCAACGCCCAGTCGCACGACGAGCCGAAGCGCACGCGTCCGGAACCCGGGAATCACGATGCGACGAACGGTGGAGTACCATATCCATGAACCCGGCGAGGGCGGCGGCTGGGCGGTGCGGGTATCGCTCCTGGACAACAGTTGGCCGCGCCGCCTGTGGACCGGCGAGCTCCCCGGCGACTACCCGACCGAAGCCGACGCACGGAGGCACGCGGACGCCGTGGTGAGCCGTTGGCTCGCGGGCGCGCCTGTCACCGTGCAACAGCCCTGCCCCTGGTGCGCTGCCGGGGACACGAGCTCGGCAGACAGGATTCCCTGCACGAGCTGCCACGGGCGCCGCGTCGTGCACGTGGTCGCCGGGCGGTAGCCGGAAGGCCCGCGCCGGAAGGTCGGAAGTCGGGGTGCCGTGTAACCGGCGCGAGCCGCGGCCGCCATCATTCCGAGGAGGGTCTCGTCATGCTGCGCATCGCAACGATCGTCCTGCTCTGGGCGCTCGGCGCCAGCGCCGGCCACGCCGCGCCGTGCGCGGACCCGGCCGCGGCGGCCGCGGTCCGCGCGGCGGCGGACCTCCGGTGCCCCTGCGCCGCGGCGATCAACCACGGACAGTACGTCAGGTGCGTCGCCGGCGTCGCCAAGGCCGCGGTCGCGAGCGGCACCCTCCCCAAGACGTGCAAAGCGGCGGTTGTCGGCTGCGCCGCCAAGTCGGTGTGCGGCAAGCCGTCGGGCTTCGTCACCTGCTGCCGGACGAACGCGAAGGGCGTGACCAAGTGCGCCACGAAGGCGAGCGCCCGTAAGTGCACCGCCCCCAAGGGCGGCGCCGCCTGCATGGGCACAGCCTCGAGCTGCTGCGAGGCCTGCGGCACGAGCATCTGCCCGCTGCCGACGACGACCACCACCGTCATCCCCGGCCCGCAGACGCACACCGTCATGGTAGGCAACGGCGGACTCACGTTTACCCCCGCCAACCTCACCATCCACGCCGGCGACACGGTGCACTGGATGTGGGCAACCGCCGGCCACAGCGTCGTCAGCGGGAGCAACGGCACGCCCGACAACCGCTTCTGCTCGCCGAGCGACACCGGGTGCGACAACCCGCCGCTGTCCAACGCGGGGGCGACCTACGACCACACCTTTCCGACCGCCGGAACGTTCCCCTACCACTGCTCCGCGCACTTCCTGCTCGGCATGACCGGGAAGATCACGGTGCAGTAGCCGTCAGACGAGCGTGAGCGTCGCGCCGCCCTCCCCGCACGCGCAGGGCGCGGCGGCGAGGCACGCGCGCAGCGCGGTGAGATAGCGCCGGAGAGGCGACTCGAAGCCGCGGGCGCCGAGCACGAGCGCGCCCTCCCGACCGGGGGCGAGCGGCACGGCCGTGCCCGCGTCGACGATCTCGGCGCACACGCCGTCGTCCAAGTGGAAGGCCCCGCGCGCGCACGTGTGGGCGACGAAGCTCGTCGCCTCGGGCACTGCGAGCCACGTCCGCTGCCAGCCCCTGAACCCGGCGGGTGGTGGGACCGGCGGGGGAGCGCCGGCGGCGGTGCGCAGCCAGACGATCCCCCGCCACCACGGGCGCTCGGCCGCCGGCGCGGCGGCGAGCAGCGTCGCGCCGGCGGCGTCGAGCACCAAGACCTCGGGCCGCACGCGGTCGAAGAGCGCCCACGCCGCGGCGGCGGCCGGCGCCCCCTCGACCGCGCCGAGCGGCACGTCGAGCGCGCCGATCTCCTCGACGACGTCGCCGAGCAGCAGCGCTCCGGGCGTGGCGAGTGCCCCCGGCAGCGCGTTGGCGATGGGAACGCCCGGCCGCACGCCGAGCCGCCCGAGGAGCCGGGCGCCGGCGGCCCGCTCGCGCGCCAGGTCGGCAGCGGACCACGCGAGCACCAGGAGATCGGGCCCGCTCCCGGTGGTCCCCACCCGCACCGGCGCCGCACCCTGGGCGGGCCGGAAGCGCGGGAGCTGGGCACGTACGAGGTCCTCGCGGCGCGTGAGCGGGGGCGGATCGGCGGCCATCGGGGTTCCGCCTCTACACCACCGGACGCCACGAGCGGAAGGGCGCTGCGCTTTACTCAGGCGCGGCGGCCCGCTACCCGGAACTGGTCCGACGACGACCGAAAGGAGAATCCCACGTGAAGCTATACGACTTCGTCGGTGCGCCCAATCCGAGGAAGGTGCGCGTGTACCTCGCCGAGAAGGGCGTCACGATCCCCGTGCAGCCGGTGGACATCGTCAGCGGCGAGAACCGCCGTCCCGAGTTCCTCGCGAAGAACCCGCTCGGCGGCCTGCCCGTCCTCGAGCTCGACGACGGCTCGATCCTCACCGAGTCGCTGGCGATCATCCAGTACGTCGAGGAGCTGCACCCCGAGCCGCCGATGATCGGGCGCACGCCGCTCGAGCGCGCGCGGGTGCGCGAGGTCGAGCGCATCTGCGAGCTCGGCGTCCTCAACAGCGTCGCGACCATCTTCCAGAACACGCACCCGTTCATGGCCGCCCGGCTCAAGCAGTCCGCCGAGGCCGCGGAGAACACCCGCACCCGGCTCGCGACGAACCTCCGTGTGCTCGACCGCCGGCTCGACGGAAACCCCTTCGTCGCCGGCGCGCGGCCGACGATCGCCGATTGCACGCTGTTTGCCGCGCTCGAGTTCGCGGAGTTCGCGGGCGTGCCCCTCGATCCCGCGCACCGCAACGTCGCGCGCTGGCACGCGGAGTTCAAGAACCGACCGAGCGCGAGCGCGTGAGCCGCCGCCTCCCCCTCTGGCAGGTCGACGCTTTCACCGGCACCCTCTTCGCCGGCAACCCCGCCGCGGTGTGCCTGCTCGACGCGTGGCTCCCCGACGCCACGTTGCAGGCCATCGCGGCGGAGAACAACCTCTCCGAGACCGCCTTCGCGGTCCCCCGCGACGGCGACTTCGCGCTGCGCTGGTTCACGCCGGCGCAGGAGGTCGACCTCTGCGGACACGCGACGCTCGCCGCGGCGCACGTGCTGCTGGGCGAGCGCGCGGCCGTGACCTTCCACACCCGCAGCGGCGCGCTCGGCGTCGAGCGCCGCGGCGGCTTGCTGGCGATGGACTTCCCCGCCCTGCCCGCAGCGGCGGTCCGGGCCCCCGACGCGCTCGAGCACGGGCTCGGCCGGCGCCCGCGGGAGGTGCTGCGCGCCGTGGACTACCTCGTGGTCTACGACACGGCGGCCGAGATCGAGGCGCTGGTCCCCGACCAGGAGCGGCTCGCGCGCCTCGACGGCCGCGGCGTCATCGTCACCGCACCAGGCACCGACGCCGACTTCGTCTCGCGCTTCTTCGCGCCCAAGGCCGGTATCCCCGAAGACCCGGTGACCGGCTCCGCCCACTCTACGCTCGCGCCCTACTGGGCCGCACGCCTGGGGAAGACGCGGCTGCGAGCCCGGCAGATCTCCCGCCGCGGCGGCGAGCTCGAGTGCGTGCTGCGCGGGGACCGGGTCGAGATCGCGGGCCGGGCGGTCACCTACCTGGAGGGCACGATCCTGGTCCCGTGACCGCCGCGGCGCCCCGAAGCGACTCGCTTTGGGTGAAGAACACGACCAGGTACTGACGGGCATTCAGTGCAGCCGGTCGCCGCCGCCCGGCCGCGACGCCTCGTCGGTCCGCGCCGGCAGCGTCACCGTGAACGTGGAGCCGACGCCGGGCGTGCTCGCGCAGGCCACGGAGCCGCCGAGGAGCGCGACCAGTCGCTTGACCACGTGCAGCCCGAGCCCCATCCCGCCGAATCGGCGCGTGGTCGAGCCGTCGACCTGGCGGAACGCATCGAAGATCGCCGGCAGATCCGCCGCCGCGATGCCGATCCCCGTGTCGTGTACCGTGAGCACGATCCCCTCGGGCTCGTGCGCGCTCGCCCGCACCTCGACCGCGCCGCGGGCCGTGAACTTGAGCGCGTTGCCGACGAGGTTCTTCAGGATGGTCTTGAGCTTCGCGCGGTCGGTGAGGATCGGCCGCTCGCCGATCCGGTTGTCCCAGCGCAGGCTCACGCCCGCAGGCACCATCGCGCCGAGCTCGCCGCCCAGCTCGGCGAACAGCGCGGGAAGCGCCACCGCGGTGACCTCGACCTGCTCGCGGCCCGCCTCCAGGCGGCCGAGGTCGAGCGTGGCGTTGATCAGCTCGGTGAGCTGGCAGGCGTTGCTGCGGATGCGGTCGAGCGTGTCCTGCTGGATGGCGGTGAGCGCCCCGAAGTCGCCCTCGGCGAGCAGGTCCGTGTAGCCGGTGATCACGTTGAGCGGCGTGCGCAGCTCGTGCGACACCGCGGCGACGAACTCGGACTTGACGCGGCGTGCGGCCTCGAGCTCGGCGATCAGCCGCGCGTGCTCGAGCGCGATTGCGGCGCCCTGCGCGATTCCGAGCGCCAGACCCCGCTCCCGGGCGGAGAACGGCCCCCGCCGGCCCGCGTAGGCGTGCACGACCACGCCGATCAGGCCGCGGCGGGGCGCGATCGGCGCCAGCAGGGCCGACGTCACCGACCATCGCGCCATCACGTCGGCGGGCAGTCCGGGATGACGGGCGGCGTCGGGGATCTCCGTGAGCCTGTCCGGGCGGAGGTCGGCGAGGAGGGGGAAGCTTGCGGCCGTCACCTCGATCCGGGGGAGCTGCGCGCGCCAGGCGCGCGCGCCCGCGCCCGCCAGGGCGACCGGACGGAACGCGCAACGCCTCGCGTCCCCCAGGAGCATGGCGCTCCAGCGGCTGCCGAGCGCCGTGACCGCCAGGCGGCTCACGCGATCGAGGAGATCGGGGGCGCCCAGGTGCGCGGCCAGCGCCCGGCTCAGCCGCACGAGCGTGGCCGCCGCCTCCTCGGGCTCCGCCCGCTGCGCGCCTTTCGCCCGCCTGCTGCGCCTCATGGCCATGCCCATCGGGGCCGAGGCCCCCGGTCCTCGTATCGGCCGATCCGGATGCGGCCTTGAGAACGGGCGTCAGCGGGCGCGCGCGGTGGTGAGCTCGATCACGTGGCCGTCGGGGTCCTGGACCCACATCTGGCCGATCTCGACGCTCGTCCCGAGGACGGCAAACCCCTGGGCCTCGAGCGCGGCGAGGACACGCGCGTAGTCGTCGATCGCAAACGCGGTATGGGCCGCGAGCGGGCTCAGCGCCGCCGGAGGCGCACCGACGTCCACACCGGGCGGGGTGACCAAAAGGTGGACCTGGGCGTCGCCCACCCGGAACCAGGCGCCCGGGAAGCCGAGGTCCGGCCGCTCGATCTCCTCGAGGCCGAGCACTTCCCCGTAGAAGCGCCGGGCACGCTCGAGGTCCCGGACCGGAAACGAGGCGTGATGCAGGGCACGTAGGGTCATGCGCCCGCCTACCATGTCGCGCGGCGGCCGGGTACCGGGGTCGGGATCAGCGCCTCTTTTTTTCCTTGTCAAGGACAAGCCCACTGTGCTCTATACCTGCACACCCAGGCCGCTAGCCCCGCGGGCCGGGTTCACGGGGACCCGCAACGGAAAGGAGTCGTTCATGAGGCGCGTCGGCAGGTCGTCCGCAGCGTTGCTGCTCGGGGTGTCCGTCGTCGGTGCGCTCGCGAGCGCCGTCTGGGCGGCGAGCCTCACGATCCAGCCGTCGGACCAGGACGCCTACATCATGCGCGCCCAGCCGAACGCCGTGCACGGCAGCGCCATCACGGCCACGCGCATGTTCGTCCAGCCGTCCACCGGTACCACGCAGAACCCGCGCTACGAGCGGGCGCTGGTGCAGTTCGATTTGCCGATCCCGCGCTTCTCGACGATCACGTCCGCGACCCTCGAGATCAACGAGCAGTCCGGGAACCTGACCGGACCGCGGACGCACGGCGCGCACCGGATCACGTCGTCCTGGCTCCAGAGCACCGTCAAGTGGAACACCATGCCCACCTTCAACCCGACGGCCACCGACACCGCCACCGTGGGCACGAGCCGCGGTTTCAAGACGTTCAACGTCACCGCGGACGTCCAGGACATGGTGAACGACCCGACGACGAACCACGGCTGGATGGTCATCGACGAGAACGAAACCAACGCGAACAACGCCGAGGTCGGGTACGTGACGCGCGAGGAGACCCAGGCCTCCCAGATTCCCAACAAGCCGATCCTCCAGGTGAACTACACGCCGCCGAGCTGCTCGCAGGACAGCGACTGCGCCGACAACAACGCCTGCACGGTCAACGAGCGCTGCGTCGCCGGATTTTGCCAGGTCGACCAGCTCAACTGCGACGACGGCAACCCCTGCACCGACGACATCTGCGACCCGCAGCAGGGCTGCGAGCACGTGAGCGGCATCTGCAGCGACGGCTTCTCCTGCACCCAGGACATCTGCGACCCCAACACCGGGGCGTGCAGCTACGTCTTCGACAACACGGTCTGCCTGCACGGGGGCTGCCAGACCGGCACCTGCGTCGCGGATCAGAGCAACAACTCGATCGACCCGGTCACGGGCTGCCAGGTGCAGAGCGTCGCCCCCGACGGGACCGCGTGCAACGCCGACAACAACGCCTGCACGCAGGACACGTGCGCGGGCGGCAACTGTCAGGTGGGCTCCCCCGTGACCTGCCCGCCGGGTGATCAGTGCCACAACCAGGGCACCTGCGACCCGAACACGGGCCAGTGCTCCACCCCGAACAAGCCGAACGGGACGCCGTGCAACGACGGGAACGCCTGCACGACCAGCGATCAGTGCACGGGCGGCTCCTGCGGCGGCACCCCGGTCACCTGCACGCCGCTCGACCAGTGCCACCAGGCCGGAACCTGCGACCCCAATACGGGGCTCTGCTCCAACCCCACCCAGCCGAATGGCACACCCTGCAACGACGGCAACGCCTGCACCACCGGCGATCAGTGCACGGGCGGCTCCTGCGGCGGGGCGTTCATCACCTGCACGCCGCTCGACCAGTGCCACCAAGCCGGCACCTGCGACCCCAACACGGGGCTCTGCTCCAACCCCACCCAGCCGAACGGGACGCCGTGCAACGACGGCAACGCCTGCACCACCGGCGACCACTGCACGGGCGGCGCCTGCGGCGGCACCGCGGTCACCTGCACGCCGCTCGACCAGTGCCACCAGGCCGGCACCTGCGACTCCAACACCGGCCAGTGCTCCAACCCGCTCCAGCCGGACAACACCCCGTGCAACGACGGCAACGTCTGCACGATCAACGACAAGTGCACCAACGGCACGTGCAGCGGCAGCCTGATGACCTGCGGCGACGGCATCGTGGAGGCGAGCTGCGGCGAGCAGTGCGATCCGCCGGGTGGGGACTGCGACGCCACCTGCCACTTCATCTGCGGCCCGACGCCGCGCACCGACTGCCTGCTGCCGACCGCGGCCGGGAAGACCCGCCTCCAGATCAAGAACACCACGCCGGACACGAAGGATCTCATCAGCTGGAAGTGGGTCTTCGGTCAGACCGTGACGCTCGCACAGCTCGGCACGCCCACGAGCACCACCAACTACACGCTCTGCGTCTGGGACCAGTCGGCGAGCGGCCAGCCGATCCTGCGCGCGCAGATCCCGGCTGGCGGCACCTGCGGCACCAGGCCCTGCTGGTCGTCGAACAAGACCGGCGACAAGTACAAGAACAAGCTCCTCACCCCTGACGGCATCCAGCTCCTGGTGCTGAAGGCCGCGAGCGCGCCCAAGGCGAAGGTGATCCTCAAGGGCAAGGGGCCGGTGCTGCACACGCCGACTCTCCCGCTCACCCCGCGGGTCACGGTGCAGCTCAAGAACGACCTCGGGACGTGCTGGAGCGCGCCGTTCTCGACCTTCGTCCAGGATACCCCGACGCAGTACAAGGCGAAGGGGGACTAGCGGGAGCGGTCCTCCGTCACCACGCGTAGGCTTCCGGGGCGGCGCCGCCGGGGCCGGGCCAGATCGCGTCGAGCTGCGCGAGCGTCTCCGGCGCGAGCCGCAGCGCGAGCGCGTGCAGGCTCTGGTCGAGCTGCTCGCGCGTGCGCGGGCCGATGATCGGCGCGGTCACGGCGGGATTGTGCAGCAGCCAGGCGAGCGCCACGTCGGCCGGCGCCTCGCCCAGCTCGCGGCAGAGCGCCTCCCATTGCTCGAGCTGTGCGCGCCGCTCGGCCACCCGGCGCCGCAGCGTCTCGCTCGCGCGGCGGCCCGCGCTGGCCGCGGCGAGCGCCCCCGCCAGCAGCCCGCCGGCGAGCGGGCTCCACGGCAGCAGCCCGACCCCGTCTGCCCGGCACGCCGGGATCACCTCCAGCTCGATGGTGCGCGCCGCGAGATTGTAGAGGCTCTGCTCGGAGACGAGCCCGAAGAAGCCGCGGCGCGCCGCGGTGGCCATCGCCTTGGCCACGTGCCAGCCGGCGAAGTTGCTGCTGCCGACGTAGAGGACCTTACCGGCGGCGACGAGCTGCTCCATCGCCTGCCAGATCTCGTCCCACGGCGTGTCGCGGTCGACGTGGTGCATCTGGTAGAGGTCGATGCGGTCGGTGCCGAGCCGGCTGAGGCTCTCGTCGCACGCGCGGCGGACGTGGTAGGCCGACAGGCGGCCGTCGTTCGGGCCGTCGCCCATCCGCCCGTAGACCTTGGTCGCGAGCACGATCCGCTCGCGGCGCCCGCCGCCCTGTGCGAGCCAGCGGCCGATGATCCGCTCGGTGACCCCTTCGCCGCGGCGCCCGCCGTAGACGTTGGCCGTGTCGAAGAAGTTGATACCGACCTCGAGCGCCCGGTCCATGATCGCGAACGCGTCGCGCTCGCTCGTCTGCGGGCCGAAGTTCATCGTGCCGAGACAGAGGCGGCTCACCTGTACGCCGCTGCGGCCGAGGTGCACGTAGTCCATGCCCCGTGGCCTAGCACACTCTTGTCGGCCCCGGCAGGCGTCCGTTAGACGGGAGCCGTGTCCTCCGACGAGTACGGCGAGGTGGCCGCCCGCTACTACGATGCGGCCTACGCCCACGACCAGGCCGACGTCGCCTTCTACGCCGCGCTTGCGCGGGAGACCGGCGGCCCGGTGCTCGAGATCGGCTGCGGGACGGGACGGGTGCTGCTGCCGATCGCGCGCACCGGCGTCGACGCGGTCGGCATCGACCGCTCGCCCGCGATGCTCGCCGCGCTGCGCGCGAAGGGGCCGCCGCCGACGCTGCGTCTGGTCACGGCGGCCATGGACGACTTCGACCTGGGCGGCGAGCGCTTCCGGCTGGCCTACTCGGCCTTCCGCGCCTTCCAGCACCTCGAGACGGTCGAGGAGCAGCTCCGCTGCCTGGTCCGCGTCCGCCGCCACCTCCTTCCCGGCGGCCGCTTCGCCTTCGACGTCTTCGCCCCGGACCTGGCCCGGCTCGCGCAGCCCGAGGAGCCCGAGGCCGAGGAGATGCGCTTCGAGCACGCGGGCGAGACGGTCGTCCGCTACGCGGCCGTCACGCGCGACCTCGCCACCCAGACGATGGAGGTCCGCTACCGCTACGAGCGCCGCCGCGGCGATGCGGTCGTCGGGGAAGACCGGCAGGCCTTCCGCATGCGGTGGTTCCACCGCTACGAGCTCGAGCACCTGCTCGCCCGCACGGGCTTCGAGGTCGAGGCGGTCTACGCCGACTTCGACCGCCGGCCCTACGACGGGCGCGACGAGATCGTGGTCGTGGCGCGCACGCGGGGCTGACGGTCCACCCTCAGTGGATCCGCTTCTCTTGCCCGCGCCACTCCCGCTCGCGCAGCACGTGCTTCTGCACCTTCCCAGTGGACGTCTTCGGCAGCGGGCCGAAGGCGATCCGGCGGGGGCACTTGAAGTGCGCGAGCAGCGTGCGGCAGTGGGCGATCAGCTCGGCCTCGGTGGGCTGGCGGCCCTCCTTCGGCACGACGAACGCCTTCGGCACCTCGCCCCACCTCTCGTCGGGAACGGCGATCACCGCGACCTCGAGCACGTCCGGATGGCGGGCGAGCGCCTGCTCGACCTCGATCGTCGAGATGTTCTCACCGCCCGAGATGATGATGTCCTTCTTGCGGTCGCGCAGCTCGATCCAGCCGTCGGGATGCACGACCGCCACGTCGCCGGAGTGAAACCAGCCGCCGCGGAAGGCCTCGGCGGTCGCCTCGGGCTCGGCGAAGTAGCCGCGCATCACGTTGTTGCCACGCATCACGACCTCGCCCATGGTCGTGCCGTCGGCCGGCACGTCGCGCAGCGTCTCGTCGACCACGCGCAGCTCGAGGCCGAGGGTCGGGAAGGGCACGCCCTGGCGCGCCCGCAGCCGCGCCCGCGCGTCGTCGGACAGCGCGTCCCACTCGGGGAGCCACTCGCACCAGGTGTGCGGCCCGTAGGTCTCGGTGAGGCCGTAGATGTGCGTGATCTCGGCGCCGAGCCGCGCCCACTGCGCGAGCAGCGTCGGCGACGGCGGCGCCCCGCCGGTGGCGATCCGCAGCCGCTGCGGGAGCGGCTCGCGCGGCGCGGTCGGGTCGTTGGCGAGGAGGATGAGGACGGTCGGGGCGCCGTTGAAGTGCGTGACGCGCTCCTCGCGCACGAGCCGCCAGACGAGCGGCGGATCCACCCGCCGCAGGAGCACGCTGCGGCTCCCCATCGCCGTGAGGGCCCAGGGGAAGCCCCAGCCGTTGCAGTGGAAGAGCGGCAGCGTCCAGAGATAGACCGAAGCGGCGTCGAGGCGCTGGACGATGATCTCGCCGAGCCCGTTCAAATACGCGCCCCGGTGCGTGGTCATGACGCCCTTCGGGCGGCCGGTGGTGCCCGAGGTGTAGTTGATCGCGAGCAGCGCGTTCTCGTCGCCGACCGCGAAGCGGAGCCCCGAATCGGGCGCCGGCGCGAGGAACGCCTCGTACTCCGGGCCGGACAGCGCACGGGGCGCTCCGGGCGCGAACTCGGGATCGTCGACCACGACCACCTGCTCGACCGTGGGCGGCACATCGAGCCCGCGCGTCAGCTCGGCGTCGATCAGCAGCAGGCGCGCGCCGGAGTGCTCGAGGATGTAGCGCACCTCGGCCGCGTTGAGGCGGGTGTTGACGGCGACCAGCACGCCGCCCGCGAGCGGCACCGCGAAGTGCGCCTCGAAGAGCGCCGGCACGTTCGGGGCGAGCGCAGCGACACGGTCGCCGGGACGGATGCCCGCGCGCCGCAGCGCGGTTGCGAGCCGGCGCACGCGGAGCCCCAGCTCCGCGTAGGTGAAGCGCCGCCCTCCGTAGATCAGCGCCGGCCGCGCGGCGTGGACCCGCTCGGCCCGCTCGAGGAAGGCGAGCGGGGTGAGCTCGGTGCGAAACGCCTCCATGCCGCGCCTACTACACGGATCGGGCCGGCCTGCCCACCGGCTTGTTCCGCCACCGGCGGTCGAGTAGCGTCTCCCGATGCCCGACGACCCCGTTTTCCTCGACGCCACCGCCCAGGCCGAGCTGGTGCGCCGCGGCGACGCGACGCCCGCCGAGCTCGTGGAGGCCGCCATCGCCCGCATCGAGCGGGTGAACCGCGAGATCAACGCCGTGATCCACCCGCTCTTCGCGAAGGCGCGCGCCGCCGCCGCCGGCCCGCTCCCCGACGGCCCGTTCCGGGGGGTCCCGTTCCTCGTGAAGGACCTTTTGTGCATGACCGCGGGCGACCCCTTCCACATGGGCGCGCGTCCGCTGCGCGACGCGGGGTTCGTCGCGCCGCACGACAGCTATCTCGCGCGCAAGCTGCGCGCGGCCGGGCTGGTCATCGTCGGGCGGACGAACACGCCCGAGCTGGGCGTGCTGCCGACCACCGAGCCCGCGGCTTACGGCCCGACGCGCAACCCGTGGGATCCCGCGCGCTCGACCGGCGGCTCGAGCGGCGGCGCGGCGGCGGCGGTGGCCGCGGGGCTCGTGCCCGCGGCGCACGGCGGCGACGGCGGCGGCTCGATCCGCATCCCGGCGAGCGCTTGCGGGCTCGTCGGCCTCAAGCCCTCGCGGGCGCGCACCTCGCTCGGACCCGATCTCGGCGAGGCGCTCGCCGGCCTGGTGGTCGAAGGCGTCCTCACCCGTACCGTGCGCGACTCCGCCGCGCTGCTCGACGCGATCGCGGGCGCGATGCCCGGCGATCCCTACACCGCGCCCCCGCCGTCGCGGCCCTTCCGCGTGCTCGCCGCCGCCGCGCCCCCGCGGCTGCGCGTGGGGCTGCTCGCGCGCGCCCCCGCCAGGGCCTTTCCCCTCGATCCCGAGTGCGTCGCGGCGGCCGAGCACGGGGCGCGGCTGCTCGCGGACCTCGGGCACGCCGTCGAGACGGCGCACCCCGCGGCCCTCGACGAAGCCGAGGCGCCGCAGCACGTGACGACGATGTTCGCGACCCACACCGCCCGCCTCGTCGACTTGGTGGCGCTGCTCGCGGGGCGGCCGGTGGGGCCGGTCGACTTCGATGGCCTCACGTGGGCGCTGGTTGAGATGGGGCGGGCGGTCGCCGCGCCGCGGTACATCGAGGCCCTCGAGGCGATCCACGCCTACGCGCGGCGCGTGGCGGGCTGGTGGGCGGAGGGCTTCGACCTGCTCGTCACGCCGACCCTGCCGACGCCGCCGCCGCCGCTCGGCGCCTTCGACCCGACCGCCGACCCGCTGGCGGCGGGCATGCGGGCGTCGCAGATGGCCTCGTTCACCGCGCCTTTCAACATGACCGGCCAGCCGGCGATCTCCCTGCCGCTCCACTGGAACGCCGCCGGGCTCCCCATCGGCGTGCAGCTCGTCGCCGCCGCGGGCCGCGAGGATCTCCTTCTCCAGGTCGCCGCCCAGCTCGAGGCGGCCGCGCCGTGGACGGGGCGGCGGCCCCGCGTGCACGCCTGAGGACGGGGACCGTGCGCTGCCCCGCGTGCGGCCGCGAGAACCGCGCCGACGCCGCCTTCTGCGACGGCTGCGGCCGGCGCCTCGGCGCGCCGGCCGCGCCGGCCGACCTGCGCACCTACACGCCCGCGCACCTGGCCGAGAAGATCCTCGTCTCGCGCAGCGCGCTCGAGGGCGAGCGCAAGCAGGTGACGGTGCTCTTCGCCGACGTGAAGGGCTCCATGGAGATCGCCGAGCAGGTCGACCCCGAGGAGTGGCACCACATCCTCGACCGCTTCTTCCAGATCCTCGCCGACGGCGTGCACCGTTTCGAGGGCACCGTCAACCAGTTCACCGGCGACGGCATCATGGCGCTCTTCGGCGCGCCGATCGCGCACGAGGACCATGCCCGGCGCGCGTGCTTCGCGGCGCTCTACCTGGGCGACGCGCTCCGCCGCTACGCGCGGCAGGTCCGCCGCGAGCACGGCATCAACTTCTCGGTGCGCATGGGGCTCAACTCGGGCGAGGTCGTGGTCGGCCGGATCGGCGACGACCTGCGCATGGACTACACGGCGCAGGGGCACACGGTGGGCCTCGCGCAGCGGATGGAGCAGCTCGCCGAGCCCGGGACCGTCTACCTCACCGAGCATACCGCGCGCCTCGTCCAGGGATTCTTCCGCCTGGAGGACCTCGGCACCTTCCGGCTGAAAGGCGTCCAGGAGCCGGTGCGGGTGCACGAGCTGGCGGACGTGGGCCCGCTGCGTACCCCGCTCGAGGTCGCCGAGGCGCGGGGCTTCTCGCGCTTCGTCGGGCGGGACGACGAGACCGCGAGCCTCGACGCGGCGCTGGCGCGCGCCCTCGAAGGCCACGGGCAGGTCGTGGGCGTCGTCGGCGAGCCCGGCGTCGGGAAGAGCCGGCTCTGCTTCGAGTTCGTCCGTCGCTGCCAGGCGCGCGGCGTCGCGGTCTACGAGGCGCATGCCCTGCCGCACGGGCGCATGATTCCCTTCCTGCCGGTGCTCGAGCTGCTGCGGAGCTACTTCGGCGTCACGCCGGAGCAGAGCGATCAGAGCGCGCGCGAAAAGATCGCCGGCCGACTCCTGCTGCTCGACCCGGCTTTCGAGGCGAGCCTGCCGCTCGTCTTCGAGTTCCTCGGCGTCCCCGACCCCGAGCACCCCGCGCCCCGGATGGACGCGGCGACCCGCCAGCGCCAGCTCCTCGACGCCGTGCGCCGCCTCGGCCGCGGCCGCAGCCGCCGCGAGCCGGCGGTGATCCTGATCGAGGACCTGCACTGGATCGACGGCGGCAGCGAGGCGTTCATCCAGGCCATGGTCGAAACGCTGCCCGAGACCCGCACGCTCCTGCTGGTCAACTTCCGCCCCGAGTACCAGGCGCCCTGGATGCAGAGCGGGTTCTACCATCAACTGCTGCTGCAGCCGCTGTCGCCCGCGGCCGTCGCCGAGCTGCTGCGCGAGCTGCTCGGCAACGACCCGTCGCTCGACGGACTCCCCGAGCGCATCTGCGCCCGCACGGGCGGCAACCCGTTCTTCCTCGAGGAGGTGGTGCACGCGCTCGAGGAGAGCGGCGGTCTGGTCGGCACGAAGGGCGCCTACCGCCTGCTCCGGCCGATCGACGAGGTCGCCATCCCGGCCACCGTGCAGGCGGTGCTGGCGGCGCGCATCGATCGCCTGGGGGAGCGCGAGAAGCTCGTGCTCCAGACCGCGGCGGTGATCGGCCGGAAGTTCGCGGAGCCGATCCTCGCGCGCGTCGTCGACCTCCCGGCGGACGCGCTCGCCGACGCGCTGCGCGTGCTGGTCGCGGCCGAGCTCCTCTACGAGCGGGCGCTGTTCCCCGAGGCGCAGTACGCGTTCAAGCATCCGCTCACCCAGGAGGTCGCGTACCAGTCGCAGCTCATGGACCGCCGCACCCGCACGCACGCCGCCGTCGCGCGCGCGATCACGGCGCTCTATCCCGAAAAGGTCGACGAGCGCGCGGCGCTGCTCGCCCACCACTGGGAGGGGGCGGGCGAGCCGCTCGAGGCGGCGCAGTGGAGCCGGCGCGCCGCGCAGTGGGCGGGGCTCAACGACCCGAGCGAGGCGCTGCGCCACTGGCGCAACGTGCGCGCGCTCGTGGCGCGGCTGCCCGAGACGGAGGAGACCGCCGACCTGGCGCTCGCCGCCTGCACCCAGATGCTCAACCTGAGCTGGCGCCTCGGCCTCTCGGAGGCGGAGGCGGCCAGCCTGTTCGCCGAGGGCAAGCGCCTCACCGAGCGCCGCGCCGACGCGCGCGGGCTGGCGATGCTCGTCAACCGCTACGGCACCGTGCGGCGCATGGCGGGCGCGCTCGACGAGGCGCTCGCGCTCTGTCAGGAGGCCGAGCGGCTCGGGGCGCAGATCGGCGACGGGAAGCTGCGGCTGGTGCTGCGGCCGAGCCTCGTCGCCGCGACCTCCGAGGTCGGCCGCCTCGCCGAGGCGACCGGGCTCGCCGAGGACGCGCTGGCACGGGCGCGCGGCGACCCGAGCTTCGCGGCCGGCCCCTTCGGCTACAACCCCTACATCTGGCTGCTCGCCTTCCACGGCACGATCCTCACCTCGATGGGGCGGCTCGCCGAGGCGGAGCGGGACTGCGACGAGGCGATCCGGCTCGCGCGCGAGCACGGCGAGGTCGACGTGCTCTGCTGGACCCACCCCGCGTACGTGAAGGCGGCGCAGGTGACCGGAGACACCGCCGCCGCGCACCGCCATGCGCTGGCGACGGTCGAGGTGGCCGAGCGCACCGGCAGCCACTTCGCCCGGCTGCGGGCCTACCACGCCTTCGGCGGCGCCTCCGTGCTGCGCGGCGAGTGGGGCGAGGCGGTCGCCGCGCTCGAAGCCGCGCTCGCCATCCACCGCGAGCTGCGCACGCTGCTCCTCTTCGAAGCCAGCACGCTCGCCCGCCTCGCCGAGGCGTATCTCGGCCGAGGGGATGCCGCCCGGGCCCGGCGCGCCGCGGAGGAGGCGGTCGCGGTAGGCCGCCGCCGCGGCACCGGGGTGCGCACCTGCGAGGCGCACCTGGCGCTCGGCCGCGTGCTGCTGCGCGCCGAGGGGGTGCGCGCCCGGGACGAGATCACCGCGACTCTCGATGCGGCGCTCGCGCTCGTGCGCCAGACCGGTGCCCGCCTCTACGAGCCGCTGGTGCGACTCGAGCGGGCCGAGCTCGGGCGGCTCGAGGCCGACGCGGCGGGCCGGCGGCGCGAGCTCCAAGAGGCGCACGCGCTCCTGCTCGCGCTCGGCGCCGCGGGGCGCGCCGCGCAGGTGGCGCGCGAGGCCGGGTAGTCGCGTTTACAACCGACCCGCGGAGCGCTAGGAGCCCCGAGCATGGGCATCGTCAGGGTCGGAGAGCTCGACCTTTACTGCGAGGAGCACGGCAGCGGCGACCCGCTGCTCTGCATCATGGGGTTCGCCACCGACTCGCTCGGTTGGACCTTCCAGACGCCCGAGTTCGCCAAGCACTACCGGACGATCATCTTCGACAACCGCGGCGTCGGGCGCAGCGCGAAGCCCCCGGGCCCCTACACGATCCACGCGATGGCCGACGACGCGGCGGGGCTCCTCGCCGCGCTCGGCGTCGAGCGCGCGCACGTGCTCGGGCTGTCGATGGGCGGCATGATCGCGCAGGAGCTCGTGCTGCGGCACCCCGGGCGCGTACGCGGCCTCGTCCTGGCGTCGACCTATCCCGAGGCCGACGAGGAGGTCGAACGCCACCGGCAGTTCACGCTGACGCAGCTCGGCGGCGCCGTCACCGCGGACGGGGAGGTGCGCATCGACGTGACGGCCGTCGATCCGCTCGCGTTCTTCCAGCACCTGCTGCCGCTGGTGTTCAATCCCGAGTTCATCGAGCGCGAGCTGCCCGCGCTGCTGCCGCTGTTCGCCGGCGGTCTGCAGTACGGCTTCAGCATGGAGGCGATCCTCGGGCAGCTCGAGGCGGTGATGTCGCACCGGGCCACCGACCGCCTGCACCGGATCGCGGCGCCGACGCTCGTGCTCACGGGCGACGCCGACCGGCTGATCGCGCCGGGCAACTCCGACCTCCTCGCCCGCCACATCCCGGGCGCCCGCCTGGTCAAGATCGCGGGCGGGAGCCACGGCGTCAACATCGAGATGCCCGCGCGCTTCAACCGCGAGGTGCTCGACTTCCTCTCCGGCGTCCCGTAGCGCCCGGCCCGCGTGCCACGGCTGGCACACGACCGGCCGGCAGGCCCAGCAACGACGGCGCCTGCCCGGGCGGCAACGGCCTTGCACTGGGCCTTCCTTGCGCAGGAAGGCTCGGCGGCCGCGCGCCGCCGCACGTGCAGAGGAGGCCGCATGGAGCAGGACGTCCTCGAGAAGAAGCCACGGACCGTGCAGACCCGCTTCGAGCTTGCCGCGGCCCGCATGGTCGAGTCGTGGATCGCGGCCGGACGCATGCGCGTCTCGGCCAGCGACATGCGGATCGCGCAGGAGTTCCTCGAGACCGCGGGCTGGACAATCCACAGCGCGCCGGGAGCCCGCGTGCGCATGGTGAGCCGGGCCGGCCGCGCGCAGGAGATGACGCGCGAGGCGGCCGTCGTGATCGCCCTCCGCCGCCTCGCCGAGCAGGGCTGAACGCCCGATCCCCGCGCGGCCGGCGCGCCCCTGCCGCGCTACCCGTGCGCCTCGAGGTGGCGGCGCGCGAGATCCATCAGCCCCTCGGCAACGATCTCGCCCCCCGCCATGCGCGCATCCTGCGTCTGCCCGCGGTGCCAGCGGAAGTAGAGCTGCTGCACGACCACCGCCATCTTGAAGAGGCCGAAGACGTAGTAGTACGGCATGCGCTCGACGTCGCGGCCGCTGCGCTCGCCGTAGCGCGCGATCGCCTCCGCGCGGGTCATGAAGCCCGGGGTGCGCGAGGGCATGGCGGAGAGGAACTCGAACTGCTCGCCCGGCTCGATCCACGACGAGAGCAGCGTGCCCAAATCGGTGAGCGGGTCGCCGAGCGTGCACATGTCCCAGTCGAAGACCGCGACGCACCGCCCCGGGTCCCGCGGGTCGACGGCCATGTTGTCGAGCCGCCAGTCGTTGTGGACGAGCGTCGCCGGCGGTGAGACCGGCATCGCGTCGGCGAGCCAGCGCGCGACCGCGTCCGCGACCGGGCTCTCCTTGGTCTTGGCGCGCTCCCAGCGGTCCTTCCAGCCCTTCACCTGGCGCGCGAGGAAACCCTCGGGGCGGCCGAGGCCCTCGAGGCCGCAGCCGCGCGGATCGACGGCGTGAAAGGCGGCGAGCGTGTCGATGATGACCTCGGAGAGCTTGCGGTTCTGCGCCGGATCCTGGCCGCCGCCGAACTCGGGCGGGACCTCCCGCCGCACCACGATCCCGTGGCGGCGCTCCATCACGAAGAACGGTGCGCCGATCACGCCCGGATCCTCGCAGAGCACATAGGCCCGCGGCGCCTGCGGGAACGCCCGCCACAGCTTCGAGAGCGCGCGGTACTCGCGCGCCATGTCGTGGGAGCCCGGGGCGAGATCGCCGTGCGGCGGGCGGCGGAGCACGTAGCTCGCCGCGGGATAGCGGAGGAGGTAGGTGAGGTTGGCGTGCCCCCCCGGGAACTGCCTCACCTCGGGGACGCCGTGGGCGCCGGGAAGCTTGCCCTCGAGGAAACGACCGACGGCCGCCGCATCGATCTCCTCGCCGGGCCGCACGGGGGACGCGTCGGCGTCGGGGGAAGGCACCTCCGCCATCGCGGGCGGGCGTACACCGTCGCGCTGGCCATCGCAAGCCGCCGCCGGTATGAAGGGCGTCACGATGGATGTCGCCGGTGAGTTCGATCCCCAGCTCCTCTTCGACCATCCCGACCCCTACCCGCTGTTCGCCGCGATGCGCGCCACGCAGCCGGTCGCGCGGGTCCAGATGCTCAACCGCGAGAGCACCATCGTCTCCAAGTACGACGACTGCCTCGCGGTGCTGAAGGACGCCGAGACGTTCTCGTCGGCGTCGAACTTCGAGGTGGGCAAGGTGATGGGCCGCACCCTGATCGAGATGGACGGCAAGGAGCACACCCGCCACCGCATGCTGGTCCAGCAGGTCTTCGCCGCCAAGAACCTCGAGGCGCTCGATCCCGTGCTGCGCGCGCTCGCCGACGAGCTGCTCGACGCGCTGGCCCCGGCCGGCCGCGCCGACCTGGTGGCGGGCTTCACCGCGCGCTTCCCCGTGCAGGTGATGGCGCACATCGTCGGCGTCCCGCGGGGCGACTACCCGCAGTTCCAGAGCTGGGCGCTGGACATCATCGGCTTCGCGCGCGACCGCGACCGTGGGCTCGCCGCCGCCGCCGCGCTGCGCGAGTACCTGCTGCCGGTGGTGCGTGCGCGCCGCGCGGAGCCGCGCGACGACGTCATCACGAAGCTGGTCACGGGCACCGTCGACGGCGTCGGGCTCGGCGACGAGGAGGTGGTGAGCTTTCTCCGCCTCCTCCTCCCGGCGGGCGCGGAGACGACCTACCGGCTGATCGGCACGACGCTCTTCGCGCTGCTGACGGAGCCCGGGCGGCTCGCCCGCGTGCGCGCCGATCGGAGCCTCGTGCGCTGGGCGATCGAAGAGGCGCTGCGCTGGGAGACGCCGGTGCTGTTCGTCTCCCGGCTCGCAACCCGCGACACGGTCGTGCGCGACGTGCCCGTCGCCGCCGGGCAGACGCTCATGGTCGTGGTCGCCTCGGCCAACCGCGACGAGGAGCACTACCCGGACCCCGACCGCTACGACCTCGACCGCCGCGCCGACGATCACCTCTCCTTCGGCTTCGGCCGCCACCACTGCCTCGGGTATCACCTCGCGATGCGCGAGGCCGACGTCGCGCTCACGGCCATCCTCGACCGCCTGCGCGAGCTCCGCCTCGACGCCGACGCGCCCCCGCCGCGCATCACCGGCCTCGCGTTCCGCTCCCCCACGGCGCTACCGGTGCGATTCGCCGCGGGCTAGACTGCGCCCGATGCCCGAGCCCGCGCTCATCAACTTCACCCGCGGCGTGCCGGCGCCCGAATCGTTCCCGACGGACGAGGTGATCGCGGCGGCCAGCGCCGTGCTGCGCGAGCACGGCGCGGCCGCCTTCCAGTACGGGCCGGCGCCGGGCTTCGCGCCGCTGCGCGAGTGGATCGCCGGCTGGCAGGGGGTCGACGCGGCCCACGTGCTCACGGCCAACGGGTCCCTCCAGCTCGTCGACTTCCTGTGCGCGCAGCTCCTCGCGCCGGGCGACGTCGTGCTCACCGAGTCGCCGACCTACGACCGCACGATCACGCTGCTGCGCCGCCACGGCGCGCGCGTCGTCGGCATTCCGCTCGCCGCCGACGGGCCGGACGTCGACGTGCTCGAGGCCGTGCTGCAGCGGGAGCGGCCGAAGCTCTTCTACGTCATCCCGGACTTCCAGAATCCCTCGGGGGCCACGTGCTCGCTCGCCAAGCGGCGGCGGATCGTCGCGCTCGCCGAGCGCCACGGGCTGCTCGTCCTCGAGGACGCCCCCTATCGCCTGCTCCGGTACCGCGGGAAGGACGAGCCGACGCTGTTCGCGCTCGCGCCCGGACGCGTGCTCCACATGGGATCGTTCACGAAGCTGATCGCGCCCGGCGTGCGCGTCGGCTACCTCCTCGGCGATCCGGGGCTGGTGGCGCGGCTCGCCAAGTTCGCCGAGGACACCTACATCTCGCCGGGCTACGTCGCGCACGCGATCACGTGGGAGTGGTGCCGTCGCGGCCTCCTGCCCGCGCAGGTCGAGCGCCTAAAGGCCCTCTACGCGCCGCGCCTCGACGCGTGCCGCGCCGCGCTCGACCGCTGGATGCCCGAGACCGAGGCGACGCGGCCCGACGGCGGCTTCTTCGTGTCGCTCACGCTGCCGGCGGGCGCGCCCACCACCGCGGTGCGCGCGGCGGCCGCCGAGCGCCGCCTCAACCTCGCCGACGGCCTCGCCTTTTTCCCCGAGGGCGGCGGCGAGCGCTTCCTGCGGCTGCCCTTCTGCGCGCTCACGCCCGCCGAGATCGACGAGGGCGTCCGGCGCCTCGCCGACGCCGTACGTGCCGTGCGGCGCTGAGCCGCGGCTTCAGCTCGCGAGATCGGGCAGCGCCGGCAGCCGCAGCCTGGCGGTCTGCCGGCGGAAGAACGCGGGGAAGAGCAGGCGCACGAGGTAGGCGACGCGCACGTAGGGCGGCACCGTCACCTCGTAGGCGCCCCGCTCGAGCGCCCGCAGCACGTGGCGGGTGAACTCCGCGGGCTCGAGGAAGCGGCGCTGGATGCTCACCGGCATGCGGGCGAGGACGTCGGGGGTGAACATCTCCGTGCGCACGAGCGCCGGGTACACCGCGAGCACGTGGAGGCCGAGCGGCCCGAGCTCGTAGGCGAGCGACTCGGAGAGCCCGGTGACGGCGAACTTGCTCGCCGCGTACGCGGCCTCGTCGGGCTGACCGAGCTTGCCGGCGACCGAGGAGAGGTTGACGATCCAGCCGCGGCCCTGGCGGCGCATCGCGGGCAGCACGGCCTTGATCGCGTACACCGTGCCGAGGACGTTCGTCCGCAGCATGCGCTCGATGTCGGCGACGTCGTGGTCCTTGAAGAGCACGTGGCGGCCGTAGCCGGCGTTGTTGACCAGCACGTCCACCCGGCCGTGCGCCTCGAGCGCGCGGGCGATCGCCGCGTCGACCTGGCCGCGCTCGGCAACGTCGCACGGCACGGCGAGCGCCGTCCCGCCCGCCCGCACGATCTCATCCGCCAGCGCCCGCAGCCGATCCTCCCGCCGGGCGAGCAGCACGACGCGCATTCCGCGCGCGGCCAGGTCGCGTGCGAGCTGCGCCCCGATCCCGCTCGAGGCGCCGGTGACGATCGCGACGCGGTCGCGGTATTCGGTGAGTCGCGCCATCGGGGCCGTCGACCGCGGCGCGTCAGGGACGGGCGGGCGTACCCGGGCCGCTCCGCGGCAGGAAGCGGATCGCGCTCCGCACCAGCCGCGGCACGGTCTGGGGCCGGAGGAGACGCGAGTCGTAGCCCGCGAGCCGGCGCTCGTTCTCGCCGAGGCAGGTCTCGGCGAGCCGCCGCAGCGTGACCTCGCCGGCCGCGAGCTCGTCGGGCACCTGCATCGTGAAGTCGTCGCCCGCGTCGGCGCCGCGGAGCTGAAGCGCCGTCCGGACGCGCCCGAGGGCCTGCACGGCGAGCCCCATCGCCCGGCGCAGCCGGAACCACGGACGCTGCGGCATCGGCAGGCGAACCTGCCGGTAGGCGGCCCAGTTCGTGAAGAAGAGGATGTGCCGGGCCTCCTCCTGCATGACCCCGTCGAAGATGCGCACGAGCGGCTGCGGGAAGATGCCGGTCTCCGAGGCGAGACGGAAGAGGCCGAAGGCAAAGAAGGAGTCGAACAGCTCGCCGTATCCCATGCGGAGGAAGCCCCACTCCGGGTCGCGCGGCACCTCGGGGCCGTCGCCCGGGATCGTGATCCCGTAGTGCTCGAGAAGGCCCTCGAGAAGCGCCGCGTGCCGCGCCTCCTCGTAGGCCTGGAGCGCGATCGCCTCGCGCAACACCCGGTCGGGCTCCACCTCCGCCATCGCGTGCACCCGTGCGGCCGCCGTCCGCTCGCTCGAGACGGCCTCCTGCCAGAAGGGCAGTGCGCGCAGGCGTTGCACGCTCGCCTCGTCGAGATCCGGCCAACGGACCGCCCGGGGCTCGTACGCCTCGTGCGTCGCGCCGAACTCGCGGCAGAAGAGCGCCTTGTGCTCGTCGGAGCCTATTCGCAACACAGCCATGCCGGCCACGGTCGTGAGGGTGCTCGCGCCATATAGCCGTCCCGAACCCGGTGAGCAAGCTCGCCGCGCGCGCCGCCGACGACCCTTGCAGGCAATCTAGTGCGCAGGCAGCGGCGGGTTACGCCCGCGGGGAAAAAATTGACTGGCCTCCGGCGCTCCCGTAAGGAGAGGGCATGCACGGGCGGTGGATGGCGCTCGCGGCGGCGGTCGCGCTCGCCGCATGCGGGAGCTCCAGCGACGAGCGCGGCGGCGTGCCGGCGCGGACGCCGACGCCGCTCGACCACACCTCCACCGGCACCATCGCCGGTATCGTGCGCCTCGAAGGCACGCCGCCGCCGATGGGCACGTTGCCGCTCGCCGGCTGGGCCGCGTGCGCCGAGCAGCACCAGGGGCCGGTGCCGACGGGCGACGTGCTCGTCCACGACGGGCTGGTCGAGAATGCCTTCGTCTACGTCAAGGAAGGCCTCGGCAACCGCGTCTTCGCGGTGCCGACCGCGGCCGTCACGATCGACCAGCGCGGCTGCGTCTATCACCCCCGTGTGGTCGGCGCGCAGGTGGGCCAGCCGATCGAGTTCGTCAACGACGACGCGACGCTGCACAACGTCCATGGCACCCCGCGCGACTCGAGCCCGTGGAACTTCACCATGCCCATCCAGGGCAGCCGACGCACGCTGCGCATCGACGCGCCCGAGGTCATGGTGAGCGTCCGCTGCGACCTCCATCCCTGGATGCAGGGCTGGATCGGCGTCCTCGATCACCCGTACTTCGCGGTTACCGGGGCAGACGGCCGCTTCGCGCTCGAAGACGTGCCGCCGGGCGACTACGTGGTCGCCGCCTGGCACGAGCGCTTCGGCGTTCGCGAGACCCGGGTCACCCTGCCGCCCAAGGGCACCGCCGAGGTCACGTTCACCTTCACCCCACCGGGGTGAGGCCGCGGCCCGCCGATTGACGGGCGGCGGGCTGGCTTGATAGGTACGCTCAGCGGCTATTCCCGGCAGAGGAGTGGTGAGCATGGAGAAGACCGAGATCCTGCAGGCCGTGTTCCGCTGGATCCACGTCGTCGCCGGTATCATGTGGATCGGCCACCTCTATTTCTTCAACTTCGTGAACGGGCCCTTCGCCGGCACGATGGACGGCGAGACCAAGAAGAAGGTCGTGCCGCAGCTCATGCCGCGCGCGCTCTACTGGTTCCGCTGGGGGGCCGCCTGGACGTGGATCACGGGCCTCCTCCTGCTGCTGCTCGTGTTCTACCATCAGCGCGCCGCCTTCGCGGGCGAGCCGCACTGGGGCGCGGCGGTCATCATGCTGCTGGTCACGCTGCTCGCCGCGCTGCTCTACGACGCGATCTTCAAGAGCGGGCTCGGCAAGGACCTCCGCGTGGGCGCCGCGGTCGGCTTCGTCATCACGATCGTGATCGTGCTGCTCTACATCCACTGGGCGGGCTTCGGGTACCGCGGCTACCTGATCCACACCGGCGCGATGTTCGGGACGATCATGGCGTTCAACGTCTGGATGCGCATCTGGCCGGCGCAGCGCACGATCATCGCAGCGACCCGCGACGGCCAGGCGCCCGACGCGGCCCTGGTCGCGATGGCGGGCGCGCGCTCGCGCCACAACACGTATCTGTCGGTCCCCCTGGTGTGGATGATGCTCAACCAACACTCGACGACGTTCGCCGGGAGCCCGGTGTGGCTGTTCGTCGCGATCCTCGTGGGCTGGGCCGCGGTCTACTGGCTCTACACCAAGGCGCCGCACGTCAAGGGGTTCTAGCGGGGCATTCAAGCCAGGGGCGCGGGCGGTCGATACGTCATCGACGGCCTCCGCGCCGCCTCGGCGTCGCGGGCGGCCGTCGTGCACGCCATGCCGAGCGCCGAGGAGAAGACCGAGCGGCGACTCAGGATCTTCGACCTGATCGCCGCCAAGAGCGACTTCCCCGCCATCTCGCAGTTCCTCGCCGAGGCGGTCGCCTCGGCCCGGTCGGCCACGGTGTCGACCCAGCAGCTCGCCGGCCTCATCCTCAAGGACTTCGCGCTGACCAACGCCATCCTGCGCGTGGTGAACTCGCCCGTCTACTGCGCCGGGGGTGAGCAGAAGGTCTCGACGATCTCCCGGGCGATCCTCCTGATCGGCGTCGACGGCGTGGTCAACATCGCCATCGGGCTCACGGTCTTCGAGCGCTTCCACGGCCGCGCCAACGTGGCCGAGCTCAAGCGGCTGACGATCCGGTCGCTCCTCACCGGCCTCTACGCCCACCAGCTCGCCAGCGAGGTGCACGGCCTCAATCCCGAAGAGGCCTTCGTCTGCGGCATGCTCCACGACCTCGGACGCCTCCTCGTCGCGCTGCACCTGCCCGAGCAGCAGGAGGCGATCGCGCGGCTCGTGGCCGAGGGGCTCGGCGAGGAGCAGGCCTGCGAGCGCGTCCTCGGCGTCGGATACGCGGAGCTCGGCCGAGCGGTGGCGCGCTCGTGGAACCTGCCCGAGCAGCTCGAGCACACGATCGGCGCGGGCGCACCGTCGAACGAGTCGGCGCCGCGCACGCACCTCGAGCGCCTCCAGACCGTGGTCGCGTGCGCGGGCGAGATCGCGCAGGTCGCCACCGTGCGCGCCGAGCCGGAGCGCGCGGCGCTCCTCGAGCGGATCGGCGCGCAGTACGCCGCCGCGGTTCCGCTCGGCGTGCGCCGGCTCGAGGAGGTGCTCACCACCTCCACGAGCCGGCTCGAGAGCCTCGCCTCCGTGCTGCACATCAGCCCGCGCGACCTCGAGCACGGCGCCCCGGGCCTGGTCCGCGCCCCGGCACCCGCCGCCACCCCCGCGCCGTGCCCGGCCGCGGCCCGGCCGCGGCGGGGCCGCCGTCCCCGGGGCGCGCCGAGCCGCGCGCGGCGCCGGCGCATCTTCCTGAGCTCGCTCGAGGAGGTGACCTTCGCGCTCAGCCACGACTATCCGCTGAACGACGTGCTCATGATGATCCTCGAGGGGATGTACCGCGGCATCGGCTTCGAGCACGTGGCTCTGCTCCTGGTGACGCCCGACCGCGCCGTGCTGCGCGGCCGCTTCGGGCTGGGCGACCGCGCGCAGCAGATCGTCGCCGAGCTCCACGTCGGCCTGCGGCCGCCGCAAGGGCTGCTCGCCGAGGTCGTCACCGGCCCGCGCGAGGTCCACGTCCCCGACCTGACCGATGCCGTGGCGGCCGCCGCGCTGCCCCCGGACTTCGTCCGTCTCGTCGGCGCGCAGACGTTCCTGCTGCTGCCGCTGCTGGTCCACGGCGCGCCGCTCGGGGCCTTCTACGTGGACCGCAGCCGCGAGCAGGGCCCGATCACCGAGGCGGAGCGTCGGGATCTGCGGCTGCTCGTCAACCACGCGGCGCTCGCGCTGCGCCACGCGCACCCGAGCTGAGCCTCGTGCGCCGGGGGGTCGTGCGTGTAGCCCGCCGGCGCGGATGGTATACAGGGCGGCATGCGGTACGAGCACGTCCTGGTCGCGGCGCGGGCCGGCCTCGGCACGGTGACCATGAACCGCCCCGAGCGGCGCAACGCGCTCTCCGAGGCGCACATGGCCGAGCTCACCGCCGCGCTGCGCGCCCTCGGCGACGACGGCGACGTGCGCGCGATCGTGCTCGCCGCGGCGGGGCCGGTGTTCTCCTCGGGCCACGACTTCGCCGACATGGTCGAGCGCGACCTCGCCGGCATGCGCCGGCTGCTCACCGCGTGCACCGATCTCATGCTCACGGTCCAGCGCGTACCGAAGCCCGTGGTCGCGAGCGTGCAGGGGATGGCCACCGCCGCCGGCTGCCAGCTCGTGGCCTCCTGCGACCTCGCGGTCGCTGCGGAGGAGGCGCGCTTCGCGACGCCGGGGGGCAAGGGCGGCTGGTTCTGCACGACGCCGATGGTGGCGGTGGCGCGCGCGGTCGGGCGCAAGCGGGCGCTCGAGATGCTGTTCACCGGCGAGCCGATCGACGCGCACACCGCGCTCGCGTGGGGGCTCGTCAACCGCGTCGTGCCGGCCGCGCGCCTCGCCGAGGAGAGCGCGGCGCTGGCGCGCGCGGCGAGCGGCGGCAGCCCGGCCGCGAAGGCGGTCGGCAAGCGTGCCTTCTACGACACGGTCGATCTGGATCTCGACGCGGCCTACGCGCACGCGGTGACGGTCATGGCCGAGAGCGCGCTCACGCCCGACGCGCGCGAGATGATGCGGGCGTTCCTCGCGAAGCGTCCCGCCGCCTACCCGGCCGGGCGCTGAGCCCCGCATCGCGCGATGCCCGAGACCATCGCCTACTTCTGCATGGAGTTCGGGCTCCACGAGGAGTTCCCGATCTACGCCGGCGGGCTCGGCATCCTCGCCGGCGACTTCATGAAGTCCGCGCGTGACCTCGAGCTGCCGGTGGTCGGCGTCGGGCTGCGCTACGCGCACGGCTACTCGCGCCAGCGCATCGGGGACGACGGCCTGCCGATCGACGAGTTCCCGGCCTGCCCCACCACCGGGCTCACTGACACCGGCGTCCGCGTGCGGGTGCGCGTGGCGGCGCGCGAGGTCGAGGCGAAGGTCTGGCACACGACGCACTGGGGCACCGCGCCCCTCTTCCTGCTCGAGCCCGTCGCCGCGGAGGACGCCTGGATCACCCGCCGCCTCTACGACCCGACGCTCGACTGCCGGGTCGCGCAGGAGATCCTCCTCGGCGTGGGCGGCGTGCGGGCGCTGCGCCGCCTCGGCCTCGACGTCGCCACCTACCACTTCAACGAAGGCCATGCCGTCTTCGCGGGCGTCGAGCTGATCGCCGAGCGCATGGCGGCGGGCAGTCGCTTCGACGAGGCGTGGGACGAGGTGCGCCGCCAGATCGTGTTCACCACCCACACGCCGGTCGCCGCGGGCAACGAGGTGCACTCGCTCGCCGAGCTGCGCCGTCTCGGCGCCTGCTGCGAGCTGGTGGACTGGGAGATGCGCCGCCTCGGCGGCGACCCGTTCAACATGACGGTGGCGGGCCTGCGCCTCGCCCGGCTCGCCAACGCGGTCTCGGCGCTGCACGCGGAGGTGTCGCGGACGATGTGGCGGGACGTCGAGGGCGCGAGCCCGATCATCCCCATCACCAACGGCGTGCACGTGCCGACGTGGCAGGACCCGCGCATCCGGGAGGCGGCCGGCTCCCCGACCGGGCTCTGGACGACGCACGCGACCCTCAAGGAGGAGCTGCTCGCCGCCGTCGAGGCGCGCACGGGCGCGCGCCTGCGCCCCGACGTCCTCACCATCGGCTTCGCCCGGCGCGCGGCGGCCTACAAGCGCAGCGACCTCGTCTTCCGCGACGTCGCCCGCATCGCGTCGCTGCTCGGCGAGCACAGGCTCCAGCTCGTGTTCGCCGGCAAGGCCCACCCCGACGACCCCGAGGGCAAGCGCATCGTCGGCAACCTGGTGACGATCGCGCGGCGGTTCCCCGAGGCCGTGGTCTTCGTCCCCGACTACGACATGGCGCTCGGACGGCTGCTTACCCGGGGCGCCGACGTGTGGCTCAACAATCCCCGCCGGCCGCAGGAGGCCTGCGGCACCTCGGGCATGAAGGCGGCCCTCAACGGCGTGCTCAACTTCTCCGTGCTCGACGGCTGGTGGGCGGAGGCGTGCGCGCCGGGCGCGAACGGCTGGGCGATCGGCGACCACACCGACGGCGCCGCGGATCAGGATGCCCGCGACCACGCGGCATTGGTGGCGACGCTCGAAGAGGAGGTGCTACCGACCTACTACGGTGACCGCCGGCGGTGGGTCGGGATGATGCAGGCGAGCGTCGCGATGGCGGCCGAGCGCTTCACATCCGACCGCATGGTGGGGGAGTACTTCGCCCGCCTCTATGCCCGCCCCGTAGCCGGCGTTCCGGGGGGCGTCAGTCCTTCCCGTACATCGTGACGACGCAGGCCCCGCCGAGGCCGACGTTGTGCTGGAGTCCGACGCGCGCCCCCTCGACCTGACGCTTCTCGGCCAGGCCGCTGAGCTGCCACACCAGCTCCGCGCACTGCGCGAGCCCGGTGGCGCCGAGGGGATGCCCCTTGGAGAGGAGCCCACCCGAGGGGTTGACGACCCACCGGCCGCCGTAGGTCACCTGGTCCTCGTCGATCAGGCGGCCGCCCTCGCCTTCCTTGCACAGGCCGAGCGACTCGTACGTGACCAGCTCGTTGGTGCTGAAGCAGTCGTGCAGCTCGATGACGTCCACGTCCTCCGGGCCGACGCCCGCCTGCTCGTAGACCGCCTTGGCGGCGCGGCGCGACATGCCCACCCCGATCATGCCGAGCGCACCCTGCGCGAAGTCCTCGAGCCGGTCGGTCGCCATCGCTTGGCCGAGGATCTTCACCGGCCGTCCGTGGCCGTGCCTGGCCGCGAACTCGCGCGAGCAGAGGATCGCCGCGCCGGCGCCGTCCGACGTCGGACAGCACTGCAGGATCGTCAACGGGTCGTAGACCATGCGCGAGCCGAGGACCTCCTCGAGCGTGCACGCCTCGCGGTACTGCGAGCGCGGGTTGTTCACGGAGTGGCGATGGTTCTTCACGCTCACCTTCGCGAACTGCTCCTTGGTGGTGCCGTAGAGCTCCATGTGCTGGCGGCCACCGTCGCCGAACATCCGCGCGGCCACCGGCGGCGCGCCCTTCTCGTTCTCCTTCGCGATGTTCTCAAGGCCGCTCAGCTGCTTCTCGAGCGGTCCCTTCTGCATCTTCTCGAAGCCGAAGGCGAGCACGCACTCGTTGAGCCCGCCGGCGATCGCCTGGTAGCCCAGGTGCAGCGCCGACGAGCCCGTCGAGCAGTAGTTGTGCACGTTGTAGACGGGCAGGCCGCCGATGCCCATCCCGTAGAGCGCGCGCTGCCCTTGGGTGCTCATCCCGTTCACGTAGCCGGCGAACGCCTGCTCGAGCTCGTCGGGCCGCACCCCCGCCATACCGAGCGCGTCGGTCACCGCCTCGCGCACGAGGTCGGTGAAGTCGCGCTCGCAGCGCTCGAACTTCGTCATGCCGACTCCGATTACGCACACTTCTCGCTTGGCCATCGCGTATCCTCCGTCGCGGGATGCAGTCGTTTCCTTACCCGAACGAGCGTTCGATTCGCAAGGGTCGGTGCGCGGCCCGTGCTCAGTCGGCGTAGCCGAGGGCGCGCAGGCGCGCGCGCGTGCGCGCGTCGACCGGGGCGTGCTCCGCAGGGCCGGCGCGCGTCGCGAGCATGGCTTCCGTCCGGGCAAGCGCCGCCGCCAGCGCCGGCGCTCGGCCCGCCTGCGCGGGCGGATCGGGGCTGCGCTCGCCGGGGTCGGTCGCGAGGTCGTAGAGCACGGGTCGCCCGAGCGCGCCACCGACACGCGGGACGATCAGCTTGAGCGTGCCCCGCACGAGCGCCTGCGCATGGCGCGTGAGATCCCGCGCCGAGCCCGGCTGCGGCAGCTCGGCGACGACGTCCGCGGTGGCCCGCTCCCCGCGCAGCAGCGGCACGAGCGAGCGCCCCTCGAAGCGCGGCTCCGGCGGGAGGCCCGCCAGGGCAAGCAGCGTCGGTCCCACGTCGACGAGCGAGACGTTCTCGCGGATCACGGCGGGCGGCTGGCCGGGGACCCAGAGGAGCAGCGGCACGTGCAGCACCTCGTCGAACAGCGTGAAGCCGTGCAACCAGCCGCCGTGGTCGCCGAGCGCCTCGCCGTGATCGGCGGTGAGGACCACGATCGCGTCGTCGAGAACGCCCGCCCGCCCGAGCACCGCGAATGCGCGGCGCAGGCCGTCGTCGAGCGCCGCGACCTCGCCGTCGTAGAGCGCGGGCAGCAGCGCCTGCTCGCGGGGCGAGAGCTCGTCCCAGGCGAGCGTGAGAAGCTTGCGGTCGACGCCGGCGACGTCGATCCCCGCGGGAAGCGGCGGCCGATGCCGGGCAGGCGGATCGTAGGGCGAATGCGGCTCCATGAAGTGCAGGTACAGGAACAGGGGCTTCCGCGCCCGCGGCTGCCAGACGATCCGGACCCAGCGGAGCGCGCGGCGCACGAGCTGCATCACGGTGATCTTGTGGACGGTGGCGAACACGCCCCAGCCGGCGAAGCCTTGGGCGAAGCCGAGCGTGGGATCCAGGCGCAGGTTCGCAGTGAAGCCGACGGTCTCCCAGCCGGCGCGGGCGAACAGCTCGGCGAGCGTCATCTCGCCGTCGGGGAGCTTCGAGTCGAGCGCGACCACACGGTGCTGCGAGGGAAAGCGCGACGTGAACAGCGACGCCACCGACGGGTTCGTCCACGAGCTGGCGGCGTACGCGTCGGCGAAGCGCACCCCACGGGCCGCGAGGCCGTCGAGGAAGGGCGTGAGCCCGCGCCCGCTCCCGTAGCTGCCGAGCCGATCGGCGCGCAGGGTGTCGACCACCATGAGGACGACGTTCGGCCGCGTCCGGCCGCGCAGCCAGCGCACCGTGAGCGCGGCGACCCCGAGCGCGGCGACCCCGAGCACGGCCACGGCGAGCAGACGCAGACGGCGGGCCATTCGTCGGCGCCCTCAGCCGAGCCCTGGCGCCACCAGGCGCGCGAAGACGTCGAGCTGCTCCAAGTAGTGCGCGAGGCTCGTGTGGCGGAAGCGCAGGTTGACCACCGTCGCCCCGACCGTCCGGTAGCCCTCCAGCCGCTCGGCGAGCGCGGCGCGCTCGGCGGGGTCGGTGGGATCGAAGAGCCGGTCGAGCGGAAGCACCAGATCGAGCGGCGCGGTCCGCTCCTGCCAGGCGCGGGTGGCGCGTGCGCGCGCGAGCAGCCCGGCGATCTCCTCGAGGGAGAGCGCGAAGGGGTCCCAGCCGTCGGCGAGCGCGAGCGCGCGCCGGAGCGAGCGGGGGCTGCGCCCGCCGAGCCAGATCGGCACGCGCTCCTGCACGCCGCACGGGTCGACCACGAATCCCGCGAAGCGGTGGTGCGTGCCGGCGTATTCCGGCTCGCGCCGGCCGAAGGCCGCCCGCAGCGCCCGGATCGCGTCCGCGTAGCGCGGGCCGCGGCCGGCGAACTCGGCGCCGAGGAGCGCGAACTCCTCGGCGAGCGTGCCGACGCCCACGCCGAGCACGAGCCGCCCCCCGCACAGGCGGTCGAGCGTCCCGTAGCGCTTGGCGATGGCGAGCGGGTGGTGGTAGCCGAGCACGAGCACGTGGGTGACGAACCGGATGCGGGTCGTCCGCGCGGCGAGGAAGCCGAAGGTCGCGAGCGGGTCGTAGTAGCGCGCGCCGCGCGTCGCGACGGCGGCGACGGGGATCGCCACGTGCTCGCTGCACGTGAGATGATGATAGCCGAGCGCGTCGGCCGTGCGCGCAATCTCCGCCACCTCCGCGGGGCCGGCGTCCTCCGTCCAGGCCGCGTCGCGCTGCGGGTTGCGGGTCAGGATCGGCGTGACGAGCCCGAAGCGCACACCTCGCCTCCTACCATCGCTCGCCCGCGTGGGGGAAATGGTGGTAGACCCACCCGCGATGGACTTCGCCGCGTCGCCGGCGGACGAGCGCTTCCGCCGGGAGCTGCGCGCCTGGCTCGCCGCCAACCGTCCGGCGCGCGCCGAGCGCGTGCCGCACGACGAGCACTCGCTCGCCGACGAGGTCGCCTTCCTGCGCGACTGGCAGCGGCGGCTGCACGCCGCCGGCTACGTGGGCCTCCTCTGGCCGCGCGAGTACGGAGGGCGCGGTGCTCCGCCGGCGCAGCAGGCGATCGTCAACGAGGAGCTGGCGCGGGCGCGGGCGCCGCAGGCCCTCAACCGCGTCGGCTTGAACAACGCCGGGCCGACGCTCATCGCGCACGGCAGCGAGGCGCAGAAGCGCCGCCTGCTGCCGCCGATCCTCTCCGCCGACGAGCTTTGGTGCCAGCTCTTCAGCGAGCCCAACGCCGGCAGCGATCTGGCCGCGCTGCGCACGCGCGCCGAGCGCGACGGCGACCGCTTCCGCGTCACGGGGCAGAAGGTATGGACCAGCTACGCCGCGTTCTCGCGTTGGGCGATCCTGCTCGCGCGCACCGATCCCGCGGCGCCGAAGCACCGGGGGCTCACGTACTTCATCCTCGACATGGAGAGCCCCGGCATCACGATCCGGCCGCTGCGCCAGATCACCGGCTCGACGGAGTTCAGCGAGGTCTTCCTCGACGCCGTGCCCGTCCCCCCCGCCAACGTGATCGGCGGCGTCGGCCGTGGGTGGGAGATCGCGATGACGACGCTCGCGCACGAGCGCGGCACGGGTTTCGCGTTCAAGGAGCAGGTGCTCCAGCGCATCGCCCTCGACGACCTCGTCCGCCGCGCCCGCGCCGGCGGCGCCGCGGCCGATCCCCGGCGGCGGCAGGAGATCGCGCAGCGCTGGATCGAGGTCGAGGTGATGCGGCTGCTCAACTGCCGCACGCTCACGCGTCTCGAGCGCGGCCTCGAGCCCGGCCCCGAGTCGTCGCTGGTGAAGCTCTTCTGGGCGACCCTCACGCAGCGCACCCACGACCTCGCGCTGGCGCTCGAGGGCCCGTACGCGCAGCTCGCCGGCGGGCCCGCCGCGGCGGAGGACGGCCGCTGGCAGCTCGCCTGGCTGTGGTCGCGGGTGGGCGCGATCGCCGGCGGCACCTCGGAGGTGCAGGCGAACATCATCGCGCAGCGCCTGCTCGGCCTGCCGCGCGACGCGCGCTGACGTCCCCGATCAGCCGCCGCCCGGCGGCGCCCCGGGGTCGCCGGGCGACTGCACGAGCTCGATGAGCTGCCCGTCGGGGTCGGCCACCATGCATGCGGCGGCCTGCACCTCGGGGATGCGGATCACGGTCTCCTCCAGCACGCGCTCGCCGGCCGCGCGCAGCGCGCCCAGCGTGGCGTCGAGGTCCGCCACGCGGAACGAGAGGTGCGTCAGGCCCGGCTCGTTCATCGCCCGCGCGTGGCGCGGCGGCGGCGGTGGACTCGCGAAGCGCAGCAGCTCGATCCGGACGCCGTCGCGCGTCAAGTAGACGGCGCGCAGCGCGACGCCGCGTAGCCGCAGCAGCGTGTCGCTCGGCTCGCCCGCGACCTCCAGCGAGTGCTCCTCCCGAAACCCGAGGAGGTCGCGGTAGAAGCGCAGCGAGCGCTCGATGTCCGAGACGCAGATGCCGACGTGGGTGAGGCGCAGGAGGGGGACCATCAGACCGCGATCGTCACCTTGATCGAGCCGGTGGTCTTGTCGGCCGCGGTGCGGAAGGCGTCGGCGACCGCGTCGAGCGGGAAACGGTGCGTGATCACCGTGCGGCCGATCTCCGCGCCGCGGCGGGCGAGCAGGTCCTCGACGATCTCGAAGTCGGCCCGCGCCCCGCTGCGGCTGTAGACCATCGAGCCGCGGAGCACCAGCTCCTTCACGAGCACGAACAGCGCCGGGAAGGTCGGCATCTTGGTGTACACGCCGAGCACGCACACGGTGCCGCCGGGCCGGCAGGCCATCACCGCCGTATCGAGCGTGTCGGCCTCGCCGCCGACGGTCTCGAGCACGAGATCGATCGGCGACTCCTGCGCCAGCGCCTGCAGCGCGGGCCCGTCGGCGTCGTCGATCACCCGATCCGCGCCGAGGGCGAGCGCGGCCGCCCGCTGCTGCGGCCGACGGGCCGTGACCACGATCTCGCCCGCACCGCCCGCGCGCGCCGCCACCACCGCCATGAGCCCGATCGTGCCGGCGCCGAGCACGAGCACGCGCTCGCCGATCGCGAGGCCGGCGACGCGCACGCCGTGCACGGCCACCCCGAGCGGCTCGGAGAGCGCCGCGGTGGCGAAGTCGACGCCGGCGGGCACCGGGAAGCAGTGGCGTGCCGGCATCTTCACGTAGTCGGCGAAGCCGCCGGGCACCGTCATGCCGACGATGCCGATCGTCGGACAGTGGTGATAGGCGCCCGCGGCGCAGTACCGGCACGTCCCGCACGAGACGATGCCCTCGAGCGCCACGGAATCGCCGGCGCGCAGCGCGGTCACCCCGGCGCCCACGTCGGCGACCTCGCCGGCGATCTCGTGCCCGGGACACACCGTCGGCACGATCATTTGCCCGTGGTACCAGTGGAGGTCGGAGCCGCAGATGCCGCAGTGGCGCACACGCACCACGACCTCGCCCGGCCCAGGCCGCGGTCGTTCGACCTCCTCGACGAGGAGGTCGCCCGGTCCGCGGCTGCGCAGCGCCCGCATCGTGCGCCTTCTAGCGCTTGCGGTGTCCCCGAGGCAACGGCCGCGCCGTGGCGTGCGTCACCTTCACGTCGGCGGCGTCGGCCGCCAGCCCGCGGCGGAGAAAGCAGCGCGCCGCGGCGTCGTGCTGGAACGCCGCCTGGAAAAACGCGGCGACGACCGCGGTGGCGAGCTGGTGCTGGCGCGACGCGGCCATGGGCGCGTTCGCCGGCACGGGCCCCGTGCACGGCAGCGCGCAGCCGTTCGTGTCGAGGAGCCCCGCCGGCGGCGAGAGGAGCGGCGCGACGGCGCCGGTGGCGTCGGCGCTGGCGAGCGCGCTCTCGACCGCCGCGCAGCCGATCGCGTCGTAGCTGGTCGCCGAGGGAGCGGTGACGAAGCCCGAGAAGGCCGTGTGCGTGCCGTCGACCAGCTCGACCAGCTCGCGCGGCGAGCGCGACCGCTCGAAGACCCGCACGCCGTTGGTCGCAAACGGGAGCAGGAGATCCTGATCGCCCTGGAGCACGAGGAGCGGCGGGCGCGCGTAGTCGTAGAATTGCGCGCTCTCGTAGCACCCGACCGGCGCCACCGGGAGCGCCGCCCGGATGCGCCGGTCGCGCAGCGTCGGGTGATAGGCCACCAGCACGGTCGTGTACCCGCCGTAGGAGAGGCCGGTCACGCCGATGCGCCGCGGGTCGACGCCGCCCGCGAGCCAGCTCCCCCGTGTCTGGGCGAGCGCGAGGAGCTGGTCGACGACGAAGCTCACGTCGCCGGGCTGGTTGACGATGTCGGCCAGGTGCACCGGGGGTGGCGTCGTCGTGTTGGTGAGCGGGAAGTCGGGCGCGGCGACCACGAAGCCGCGGCTCGCGAGCGCGATCGCCCAGTACGACTCGCCGAGCCGGTTGTCGAGCAGCCCGTGGGCGCTGACGACGAGCGGGAAGCGGCCCGCGGCGCGGTTGGCGTTGCGCAGCGGCGCGGCGGCACCCGTGGACGGGGTGGGGTACCACACCTCGGTGGTGAGCGTGCGGCTCGGCAGCGCGGGATGCGTGCCGTGCGCCGGGGTCGAGCGGCTCGTATCGACGAGCGGCAGCGTCCGGACACCGACCCCGAAACGGCCCGGACCGGCAAAGGCGTCGAGCCCTGCGGGGCACCGGGCGTGCGCCCCCGCGGCCGCGAGCAGGGCCGCGGCGAGAAGCGGCGAGATCCGGCTCATCGGCGCAGCATGCCAAAGCGGCGCGCCGTGACGCAACGGCGAGCGACCTACCAGCCGGTGTGGTGGCGGAGCACCGCCTCCCGGGCTCTCCCGGCGAGCGCGACGCGATCGGCGTAGCCGAGTCCCGCGGTCGAAATCGGCGCCTCGATCACGATCTCGACCTCGCCGGGGGCGACCGCGAGCCGGCTGCCGCGGGGCATGAGCCGTCGCGTGCCGCGGCACGCCACCGGCACGATCGGCAGCCCGAGGTCGATTGCGGTGACGAACGCCCCCTTCTTGAACTCGCCGAGCCGCCCGTCGCGGCTGCGGGTGCCTTCGGGGAAGATCACGAGCGAGTGATCGCGCCGTGCTTCGCGCCGCAGCGCCTCGACCGCGCGCTCGGGGTGCTCGCGATCAATGGGCACCATGCCCAGGGTGTCGAGCACGGCAGCCATCACGGGATGGCGCCAGAGCTCGCGCTTGGTCGCGAACCGCGTCGCACCGGGCAGGAAGCCGAGCAGGACCAGGATGTCGAGGTGGCTCTGGTGGTTCGGCGTGAACACGAAGGGGCCGCCGGTGGCGACGCGCTCGCGCCCCTCGACCCGCACGTCGACCCCGAGCATCCAGGTGAGCGTGCGGGCCCGCGCCTTCGCGAAGCGCCAGGCGAGGTCGCGGTTGCCGGTGGCCCGATGCAGCGCGACCGCGGCCACCGCCATCGAGAGCAGCATCCCTCTAAAGACGTACGGCGAGACGGCCACGCGGAGTCCCGTCACCGCATCCGTCGCCGCCGCACCGGAGCCGTCGGTCATGGGCGGTTCGCTTAGCAGCTCCCGGCGCCGGCAGCCAAACGCCCGGCACGGGGGCGAGCGTCGAATTGACGACGCGTCCGTCCGTGCCGCGACGCCCGGGCGTCGTGCCGGGCACGGCGCCCGGGAACGGCCTGCCGTCGAGGCTGGACGCGGCAGCCCGCTCGCGGCTGGCACGGCATCTGCTTCGTTTCCGCCCGATGGACCACCGGACCACCGACCCGGCGACCAGACCTCGCCTGACGCTCGCCGACGTCATGACGACCGCGGTGACCACGCTGCGCCGCGACTGCCTGATCGTCGACGCGCTCGACCTCCTCGCCGCGCAGGACTACCACCACCTGGTCGTGACCGACGGCCGGCGGCCGGCGGGGGTCCTCACCGACCGGGATCTCCTGCACGCGGTGGCCCGCGGCGCAGGCGACGGCGCCACCGTGGGCAGCATCATGTTCCCGCCCCTGCTCGCGCCGGCGGAGCTTCCGCTGCGCGACGCGGTGGCGATCGTGGCCTTCCATCGCACGGACTGCCTGCTCGTGGCCGACGCGGCGGGCGAGCTGCGCGGGATCGTCACGACCACCGATCTCCTCGGCGCGCTCTACGATATCCTCCCCGGCCGCGGCGCGCCGCGGGCTGCGTGATCCAGCAGAGACGCTAGGGCAGCGGGCCGAGCGCCGCCGCCGCCTCCTCGGCGTCCGCGCGCGTCGCGTAGGGGCCCACGAGGACGCGCTGCCAGGTCGCTTCCCCGACGACCGCGGAGACGACGACGGCCTCGAGGCCGCGGCGCGCGAGCTGCTCGCGGGCGGCGGCCGCCGCAGCCGCGTCGCGGGTCGCCGCCACCTGCAGCGCCCAGCGCCCAGGGCCGACCCGCCGCGCGAACGGACGCGCGTCCGGCCGCGGGGCGGGAAGCGGCGCCGCGACCGCGGGCGCCGCGACCGGCACCGTCTCGAGCGCAGGCGCCTGCGCCGGGGCGGCGGCCACCGCCGGCAAAGCCGGCGCGCCGGAGCGCGGCGCGCGCACGAGGCCGAGGCCGAGTAGCAGGACCGCGAACACGAGCGGCACCGCCACGGCCGAGGCGAGCCAGGCGCGGCGAGACGGCGAAGCGATCGCCGGGGCTGCCGGCACCACGGCCGTCTTGGCCGCCCGGGCGCGCCAGACCGCGAGCACCGTCGTGGGCGTCACGCTCGCCTCGCCGTGCGCGTTCGCGTGGCCGAGCGCGGCGACGCACAGCGCGTCGATCGCGCGCGGCACGCCGGCGCTCATGCGGGCGATCAGCTCGAGCGCGCCGGGCGTGAAAGCGCCCGGCTGCCGTTCGGCCGGGGCGAAGCGGCCGGCGACGTAGGCGCACACCTCCGCCGCCGTGAGCGGCTCGATCCGCACGGCGACCGCGGGGACGTCGCGCAGCCGCACCGCGAGCTCGGGCTCGCCCGCGAGCACGAGCCGAAGGGCGCGGCGGCCGCCCCCCGCCGCGAGCGACACGAGCTCACGCAGGACGCCGTCGCCGAGGACGTGCGCGTCGTCCACGAGCACGGTCGCGCCCGTGCCTGTGGCGACCAGCTCGTCGAGCCGACGGCGCAGCATGCGGCGCGGGCCGTCGGCGGGGCCCCCGAGCGCGGTGAGCATCGCGCCGAGCACCGCCTCCGGGTCGGCCGGCACCGGTGCCAGGAGCACGGCGGCGCCGCGCGCGCCGAGCGCTTCGCGCAGCCGGCCGAGCAGCGACGTCTTGCCGCTGCCGGCCTCGCCGAGCAGCACGACCAAGCTCGCGTGCGCGTCGAGCGCGCGCTCGACGGCCGCCGCCGCACGCGTTGCCGCGGGCGTCGGCTCCCCGGGCCGTGGGCGTAGCGCCGCCCCGCGGGGCACCGCCTGGAGCTGCGCCGGCCGGGCACGCTGGGACATCGCGGCCAGCGATGCAACCCACGTGCCTCGGCACACCGCGCGTCCCGCGCCGATCGCCGTCGGCGTGGACGAACGGCCGTTCAGCGCCCGCGCGCGCGAATGCGTCCGGGCGTTCACGCCGCAGCGGTGCCGTTCAAATCTGCACTCCGCTGCCGAGCGGCGCCGCGTCTTCGCGCTCGAGCCCGCTCGCGGCGGGCACGATCACCGGATAGCTTTTCCCACCGGGCAACTCGCGCAGCGGCGCCGGCCCCACGAGCAACCCGGCCCCCGCGGCGAGCGCCGTGAGCACGCCCGAACCCTGCGACGGCGCCGCGGTGGCAACCCACCCCGCGGCGGTCTCGGCGAGCGCGACGCGCACGAACTCGGTGAGGCCGGCCGCCTTGCGCACCGGCGCGGCGAGCCGCGCGTCGACCACCGGCAGATGCAGCCGGCGGTGGCCCGCGAGCCGCCGCAACGCCGGCCGCGCGTAGACCCAGAAGCAGACGAGCGCCGACACCGGGTTGCCGGGCAAGCCGAAGAAGAGCCGCCCACCGCGGCGGCCGAAGGTGAGCGGCCGGCCCGGCTTCTGCGCCACCTGCCAGAAAAGCCGCTCGACGCCGAGCCCGTCGAGCGCCGCCTTCACGAAGTCGAGGTCGCCGACCGACACGCCGCCGCTCGTGAGCACGACGTCGGCGTCGGCCGCCTCGGCGATGCGCGCGCGGACGTCGTCGAGCCGGTCGTGCACGATCGGCAGCACGACCGGCTCGACGCCCGCCGCCCGCACGGCGGCCGCCAGCGCGACGGCGTTGCTGTTGACGACCTGGCCCGGGCCGGGCTCCTGGTCGAGCTCGACCAGCTCGGCGCCGGTCGGCACGACGACCACACGCGGGCGGCGGTGGACGAGCACGGTCGCCCGGCCGACCGACGCGAGCACGCCCAGGTCGGCGGGCTCGAGCGTCGTGCCGCGGCGCACGACGACCGCGCCCGGCGCCACGTCCTCGCCCGCAGCCCGCACGTTCGCGCCCGGCCGCACCGCTTCGCGCACGAGGACCGCGCCGTCCTGTGCCTCGGTCGCCTCGACCTTGACCACCGCATCGGCGCCCGGAGGGATCACCGAGCCGGTGAAGAGCTTCACCGCGGTCCCGGCGACCACCGGCGTGTCGCAGACGGTGCCCGCGGCGACGGCGGCGACGACGCGCAGCCGCACCGGGGCTGCCGCCACGTCGGCCGCGCGCACCGCGTAGCCGTCCATCGCGGAGTTCGCGGCCGCCGGCACCGCGCGCCGCGAGACCACGTCCTCAGCGGCGACGCGGCCGAGGGCGTCGAGCAACGGCACGCGCTCGGGCCCGAGCACCGGCGTCGCGTCGAGCACGCGGGCGAGCGCTTCGCCGACCGAGAGCACGCCCGAGCGATAGCCGCGCCGGCTCCTCGAATCAATCGGCGGCGCCTGGACACACGCGCGCGCGCGGGCTAGGCGTGAGCCCGTCATGACGACCCCGTGTGATCGCCGCGCCGTGCTGCGCGGCCTGCGGTTCCACTGGCTCGATTGGGGCACGGCCGGCTGCCCGCCGCTGCTCCTCCTCCACGGCGGCGCGCAGACGGCGCACTCCTGGGACGAGGTGGCGCCCGACCTTGCCCGGGACCATCACGTGGTCGCGCTCGACCAGCGCGGGCACGGGGAGACCGAGTGGGCACCGGCGAGCCGCTACCGGCGCGAGGACTTCGTGGGCGACGTGGCGGCCGTCCTCGACCTCCTCGGCTGGGCGGAGGCGACCCTGGTCGCGCTCAGCCTCGGGGGGCTCAACGCGATCGCGTTCGCGGCCGCGCACCCCGCGCGCGTCCGCGGCCTGGTCGTGGTCGACGTCGTGCCGACGGTGGCCCCCGCGGGCGCCGAGGCGATCCGCGCCCAGCTCGCGACGCGCGACTTCGCCTCGCTCGAGGACGCCGTGGCGCTCGCGCATCGCTTCAACCCGCGGCGCACGCTCGAGAACATCCGCGAGCGGCTGCGGCACGGGATGCGCGAGACGCCCGAGGGCCGCTGGACGTATCGCTTCGACCCGGCGATGGGGGCGGCCGTGGCCGGCGTGGAGGCGCTGTGGGCGGCGGTGGAGCGCATCCGCTGCCCGACGCTGCTCGTGCGCGGCGGGGAGAGCGCGATCCTCACCCACGACGGCGCCCAGCGCTTCCGACGGGAGCTGCCCGGCAGCGTGGTCGCCGAGGTGCCGGGCGCCGGGCACTCGGTCATGGGAGACAACCCGGCCGGCTTTCTCGCCGCCGTTCGCCCCTTCCTCCATCGACACGGCCTCTGACGCGCACACCGCCGCGCGGCCGCCCCGCCTCGCCTGCATCGACGCCTGCCGCGGCATCGCCGTCGTCGCGATGCTCGCGGCCAACTGCGTCAACGTGTTCCTCCGCCGCATCCCCGCCGCGCTCGGGCACAACCAGGGCGACGTGCTGCGTCTCTTCGACCTGCCCGCGCCGGCCTTCCAGTTCCTCGTCGGCGTCTCGCTCGTGCTCTTCCTGCGCAACCGCGCGGCGACGGGCCGCTCGCCCGTGCAGGCGAAGCTCGACGCGGTCCGCCGCTTCGTGCTCCTCATGCTGCTCGGCATGCTCCTCGACAGCGTGGGGGCGCTCCACCTCGGGCTACGCTGGGGCGTGCTCCAGACCCTCGCGCTCGGCGGCCTCGCCGCCACCGCGCTCGCCGACGCGCCGGCCGAATTCGTCGCCGCCGTGGCGATCGCGCTTCTCGGCCCGTACTCCGGAGCATGGAACAGCGAGGTGCACGGGAGCCCCGACGCCGCGCTCGCTTTCGTGCCGCTCACGCTCGCGGGCCTGCTCGTGGGGCGGGCGGCGCTCGACGCGAATCCCCGCCGCGCGCTCGCCCTGCGCGGCCTGCTCGTGAGCGCGGCCGCGGGCGGCCTCGCCGCGGCGCTCTACGCGGCCGGCATCCCGTTCAACAAGCTGCTCGGCACGAGCAGCTTCGTCGCTTTCACAACCGCCGTGTCCGCAGCCGGGGTCGCCGCCGCCGCCGCGATCGAGGCCCGCACGGGGCGGCTGCCGCGGTCGCTGGCCGCCACGGGGCAGTTCGCGCTCTCGGCGTGGGTGCTGCAGTACCTCCTGGTCTACTACCCGGCGTGGCTCGTGTTCCCGGCGTGGCGGCGGCTCGCCTTCGCGCCGGGCGTCGTAGCGATCATGGCCACCACGACGGCGCTGTGCTGGCTCGCGGTCGCGCTCGGACGGCGAGGGATCCGTATCCGGCTCTGACCGCTGTGGCTCCACCTCCGCGAACGGCCCTCACGGCGTCGCGCGGGGCCCGGGGAGCCGGGCGAGGAAAAGGTGCTGGTGCGTCCGCTGGACCAGACCGCCGGGATGGCGGGCGGCGAGCGTCGAGCGTAGCGCCTCGAGGACCTCGGCGTGCCGCGGGCCCGCCACGCGGCGCACCCACTCGAGCGTGCCCACCCAGCCGACGAGCGCGTCGGCGGTGAAGGCGTGCTCGGCGGCGAAGAGGAGGGGTGGCTCGGCGGCCAGCGCCGATCCGTCGAACGGCGGAAGCGGCGCGGGCGGCGCGAGCAGCACCTCGGGCACCGCGATGCCGAGGTCGGTGAGCACCGCACCGAGCATCGCCATGGACGGATCCCCGGGGGCGTTGAACTGCCAGAACACCGCCGCCCAGCCGCCCGGCGCGAGCACGCGCGCGATCTCGGCGAGCGTCGGGACGGGCGCGAACCAGTGGAAGGCCGTACCACAGGCGACCAGCGCCACCGCGCCTGCCCGCAGCGGCAGCGCCTCGGCCCGCGCACGCACCCACCCCTCGCCGACGCCGGCGCGCCGCGCCTCGGCCAGCATGGGCGCCGAGAAGTCCGCCCCCACCACCCGCCAGCCGCGGCGCGCGAGCGCCGCGCCGACGATGCCGGGGCCGCAGCCGAGGTCGAGCGCCGCCCGCCCCGCGCCGGGCCCGGTGCGCGCGGCGATCGCGTCGTAAAGGGCCGCCGTGTAGTCGGGACGAAAGCACGCGTAGGTGGCCGCTTGCCGGCGGAAGTCGAACGGCTCGTCGCAGCGCGGCATCGCGTGGTCCGCCATCCGGCCCGCAATCTATTGCGTCGGCGCCCCCGAGTACAGCATAGAGCGGGGACGGAGGGTGCCATGAAGTTCGACCTGCTCTACGAGCTACAGATGCCGAAGCCATGGGACGAGCGCAGCGAGCACCGCTGCTACCACGAAGCCCTCGAGCAGATCGCGCTCGCCGACCGGCTCGGCTTCGACACCGTGTGGGCGGTCGAGCACCACTTCTTGAACGAGTTCGCCCACTGCTCGGCGCCGGAGGTCTTTCTCTCCGCCGCGGCCCAGCGCACGACGCGCATCCGCATCGGGCACGGCGTCGTGCTCCTGCCGGCCAAGTTCAACCACCCGATCCGGGTCGCCGAGCGCGTCGCCGCGCTCGACGTGCTGTCCGACGGGCGGGTCGAGTTCGGCACCGGCCGCTCGAGCCAGTACGAGCAGGCGGGCTTCGAGATCGACACCGAGCTGTCGCGGGAGATGTGGCAGGAGTCCCTCGAGCTGATCCCGCGCATGTGGACCGAGGACCCGTTCGCCCACGACGGACGCTTCGTGAAGGTGCCCTCCCGCAGCATCGTGCCGAAGCCCCTGCAGAAGCCGCATCCCCCCATCTGGATGGCGGCGACGAGCCCGCAGTCGTGGGAGATCGCGGGCCGCAACGGCGTCGGCATCCTCGGGCTGACCGTCTTCGTGAGCGTCCCCCAGCTCGCCGAGCGGGTGCGCGCCTACAAGGCTGCGCTCGCGCACGCGAAGCCCGTCGGCAAGTTCGTGAACGACCGCGTCGGCGCCTTCACGATCGTGCACGTCGCCGACACGCACGAGCAGGCCCTCCGCAACGGCGGCGCCGACGCCGCGATCAACTACCTCCTCTACGCCTTCCGCGTGCTCGGCGGCTTCACGGACCCGGGCGGGCGCGGCATGCAGCGGGAGCACGCCGCGGCGGAGATCCGCAGCACCCCCTACCGCGACATGATCGCCAAGGAGTACCCGATCATCGTGAAGATGATGCACAACGAGTGCACCTTCGCCGACCTCGACGCGGAGGACATGGTGATCGTCGGCGACGTCGACCACGTGATCCGCAAGGTCGAGCGCTACCGCGAGGCCGGCCTCGACCACCTCATCTGCCTCATGCAGGCCGACCGCATCCCGCACGAGAAGGTGCTGCGCTCGATCGAGCTGTTCGCGACGCGCGTGATGCCGAGGTTTCGCTGACAATGCTCTACGTGCACGAGACCCACGAGCTCGTCGGCGGGAAGCTCGAGGCGTTCGCCGACGCCGTGCGCACCGTGTGGCGGCCGCTCGTCGAGGCGGACGGCACGGCGCGCCTCTGCTGGTACTGGGAGCTGGCCCACGGCACGAGCGCGAGCTATCAGGCGGTCACCCTCACCGCCGTGCGCGACTGGGCGGCGTGGGGCTCGATCGTCACGCGGCGCGCCGAGCCCGCCTGGCGCGAGTGGGATCGGCTCGCGTGGACGCTGCGCCGCGAGGTGACCGCGAAGATCATGCTGCCTGCCCCCTGGTCGCCGCTCCAGGAGATCGACCTCACCGCCCCACCCGCCCCCGCCGGCCCGCCCGCGATCTACCTCCACGACACGGGGTGGCCCTTCCCCGGCAAGCTCGACGAGTACGTCGCCGCGCTCGGCTCGATCTTCTACCCGCAGACCCAAGGGAGCCGGATGCTCACGGTCGTCGGCTGTCTCGTGAACGCGCCCGGCACCGGCCGCCACCACGAGGTCGTGCTGCTGCAGCGCCTCGACGACTGGCCGCGGTTCGCCGAGCTGCTCCGCCGCGGCGAGCAGGGCGCGCAGCGCGGCGGCTGGATGGAGGCGGGGCTCCGCTACCGCGACCGCTGGGAGTCGAAGCTCCTGCGCTGCGCGGCGTGGTCGCCGATGCAGTGAGCCGTCGTCAGACGAACGCCGGCATCACCTCGCGCACGAAGAGCTCGAGGCCGTCGAAGTCGAACGGCGCGCGCAGCGCGAGGATGATCCACTCCGCCCCGGCGCGGCGGTACTCGCCGATGCGGTCGATCACCTGCGGCGGCGTGCCGACCATGATGCCCGGGCGCACGAAGTCGACGAGCCCGCCGAACATGAGCCGCAGGCTCTCCTCCTGCCGGCGCGCCGCGGCCGCGTCGGCGCCGAGCGCGAGGCCGACGTTCACGGAGCGGATGACCGCGCGCGGATCGCGCCGCTCCCGCTCGCACCAGCGATCGAGCGTCGCGTTGCGCGCGGCGTAGACCTCCGGGGACACGAAGGCCACGTTCCAGCCGTCGGCGTGCCGGGCGACGATGCGCAGCAGCCGCTTCTCGCCCTGCCCGCCGATCCAGAGCCGCAGCCGTGGCTGGATCGGCCGCGGATCGCAGAGCGCGTCGTCGAGGCGGACCTGCTTGCCGCGCAGCGTGACCCGCTCGCCGTCGAAGAGCCGGCGCAGCGCGCCGGCGCTCTCCTCGAGCTGGTCGAGCCGCTCGGGGATCGGCAGCAACGGCAGCCCGAAGGCCTGGAACTCGACCGCGTTCCAGCCGATGCCGAGCCCGAGCTCGCAGCGCCCGCCGCTCAGGTGGTCGATCGTGGTCGCGGCCTTGAGCAGCACGCCGAGCGGCCGGTAGGGCAGCGCGAAGACGAGGCAGCCGACGCGCACCCGGCGGGTCTCGCAGGCGAGCGCGGCCATCGTGGCGATGCCCTCGAAGGCGGGCTTCGCGGGCTTGGTGGGCTCGGAGACCGAGTAGAGGTGGTCCCAGACCGAGCACCAGTGGAAGCCGCGCTCGTCGGCGAAGCGCCAGAGCCGTCGCAGCTCGTCGATCGAGCAGTCCTGGGGACCGGCGTGAAGGCCGAAGTGCATGGCGAGGGTGTACTCGAAGCAGCGGCCCCGATGCCAGCGCGGACCACCTCACTCCGGCGCCACGGCGAATCCTTCGCGTGCCGCGGCGTCACGGAGCCGTTCGCCGAAGGAGACGAACGGGCGGCCCTGGCCTCGTGCCCACACGCTTGCCGCCGCGAGCTGAAGGGCGTCCGCCGCCCGGAGCGCTTGGCCTCCGTAACCGCGTGTATTGCGGGAGCGCGGGCGACGGGGTTGAGTGGTGCTGCCACCCGGAATGCCCCGATCGCTTCGCATCTACGGCCCGGCGAGGGAAGCAACTGGGGCCGTCGTTGCGGTCGCGCTCGCGACTTGGAGGATGACCCCTTCGCGCAGGTGTCCCGACGATCGACCGACCATGGTCACGCGCCTCGGGCACCGGTGCAGCATCCACGCAAGCCGCGCACACAGAGCTGCGGCAACTGGACGAAATCACAACGACCGCAGGGGTAGACGATCGCCACGTCCACGCTGCGCGGATGGGGTCTGGCGTACGGGTCCGTGAGATCCGGCCCCACGAAACGCCCGGCGCAGGAGGTCATCCCCGGGCGAGCTTCAGCCGATCGGCCAGGTCCTCGAGCCACTCCGCGGTGCCGCCGAAGAGCAGCTCGGCGTGCTTGGCGCGCAGCGTGTGGCGGTGGAGCGGGTGCTCGACCACGTACCCCGCGCCGCCGTGGAGCTGGTGCGCGGCGAGCGTGATCTCGCGGTACGCGCGCGTCGTCCAGGCCTTGGCGATCGCCACCTCGCGCTCGGCGGGCAGGCGCTCGGCGAGCCGCCAGAGCGCCTGGCGGGTAACGTGGCGCGCGCCCTCGAGATCGATCGCCATGTTCGCCACCATCTGCTTGACGGCCTGGAACGTGCCGAGCTTGGCGCCGAACTGCTCGCGCTCGCCGACGTAGGCGATCGTCATCTCGAGGACCGCCTCGGCCCCGCCGATCAGATCGGCGCAGAGCAGGGCCGCAAGCTGCCGGCGGAGCTGCTCGAGCCGCGGCCACGCGGCGCCGGCGCGCCCGCACACGGCGCTCGCCGGCAGCGCGACGCCGGCGAAGCGCACGGTCGCCTGGCGATCCTTGGCGAAGGTCGCGACCGGGGTCACGCGCACGCCGGCCGCATCGGCCGGCACGAGCACGACCGACGAGCCGCGCCCGTCGCGCGCCGCGACCAGGAAGGCGTCGGCGTGCGCGCCGTGGGGCACCCAGCGCTTCTCGCCGTCGAGGCGGATCCGCCCGCCGCGGCGGCCGACCGCGGTGCGCAGCGCCGACGGCTCGGCGGCGGCGTCCGCTTCACCGACCGCCAGCGTGACGATCTTCTCGCCGGCCGCGACCGCCGGCAGCCAGGCGCGTCGCTGCGCGGGCGTGCCGAGGCTTGCCAGCGCGAGGCCACCGGAGAGCGCGGCGAAGAGCCCGAAGGGCGCCACCGCGCGTCCCCACTCCTCCACGAGCAGCCCGACGTCGAGGAGCGAGGCCCCCTGGCCGCCGTGCGCGGCGGGCAGCCCGTAGCCGAGCCAGCCCAAATCCGCCACCGCCCGCCAGAACGCCGGGTCGTAACCCGTGGGCGACCGGTCCCACTCGAGCCGTCGCTCGCGGCCGACCTCCGTCGCGAGAAACCGGCGCGCCTCCTGCTGCACCGTCTGCTGCTCGGGGGAGAAGCCCAGATCCATCGCCGCCTACTTCCGCGGCAGCCCGAGGCCGCGATCCGAGATGATGATGCGCTGGATCTCGTTCGTCCCGCCGCCGAAGCGCTGCATCGGCGCGATCGTGTAGAGCCACTGGAGCCGCCCGTGCAGGGGGGCCGCCGGGTCGGTGGGCGCGAGCCCGCCGGCGGCGCCGAGGACGTCGAGGCCGACGCTCGCGAAGTGGGCGTTCAGCTCGGTCACGTAGACCTTCGCCATCGAGCCTTCCTTGGTCGGCACCTGGCCCTGGTCGATGAGCCAGGCGTTGAGCAGCCCGAGCTGGCGCCCCACCTCGACGCGCATCTCGAGGTCAGCCACCGCGCGGCGCACCCACGGGACCGCACCGAGCGGACGCCCGTCGCGCCGCGTGCGGCGCACGAACGCCTTGAGCTCCTCGAGGAGGCGCCGCAAGAGCCCGACCGAGCCCAGCTGGATGCGCTCGAAGTCGAGCGCCATCATCGCGTAGTAGAAGCCCATGCCGCGCTCGCCGATCAGGTGATCGGCCGGCACGCGCACGTCCTCGAAGAAGACAGCGTTGGTGCGGATGTTCGACATCGTCCAGATGGGCTGCACCGTGATCCCGGGGCGGTCCATCGGGACGATCACCATCGAGATGCCCTGGTGCTTGCGCGCCTCGGGCTCGGTCCGCACCGCCACCCAGTTGTGCGTGGCGGCGTGCGCCCCCGTGTTCCACATCTTCTGACCGTTGATCACCCACTCGTCGCCGTCGAGCACGGCGCGCGTGGTGAGGGAGGCCAGGTCGGTGCCGGCCGCGGGCTCGGAGTACGCCACCGCGAACTCGAGCTCGCCGCGCAGGATGGGCGGGATCCACTTCTGCTTCTGCGCCTCGGTGCCCGCGCGCAGGATGGTCGGCGCCACCGAGGTGACCGTGAGGCGCATGCCGGGCGCGCCCGCGGCCTCCATCTCCTCGATGAAGATGTACTGCTCGACGGCCGACTTGCCGAGGCCGCCGAACTCCTTCGGCCAGCCCACGCCCCACCAGCCCTTGGCGAAGAGCTGGCGATGGAACTCGCGCGCGAGCGGCCCGTCGCCCTCGTTGCCGGCGGCACGCATCTCGGCGCGCAGCGCCTCGGTCACGTGCCGGCGGACGAAGGCGCGGACCTCATCGCGCCAGGCGAGCTGCTCGGGCGTGTAGGCGTAGCGCATCAGTAACGCACGATCTGGCGGATGCGGACCACCTCGATGTGCCCGCTCTCGCCGATGAGCAGGTTGATGCAGAAGGTGAACAGCGACAGCAGCAGCCAGCCGCCGAGCGCCGACCCGAACGAGCGCACCTCGAAGCCGCGGACCACGTCGGCCGCGAGCTTGATCATCGCCGCGTTGACGACCAGCGTGAAGAGCCCGAGGGTGAGCACGTTGAGCGGCAGCGTGAGCAGCAGGATCGCCGGGCGCACGATCGCGTTCAGGATGCCGATGGTGGCCGCGGCGAAGAAGAGCGCCCCCACGCCGTGCACCTCGATGCCCTTGACGACGAGGCTCGTGAGCCAGAGCGCGAGCGCGCTCACGAGCCAGCGGATGACGAGACCCTGCACGCGCCCGGCTACGTATGCGAAGGGCGCGGCCCGTGCAAGGCACGCCGCGGCGGCAGCCGCACCTGGAGGACAACGGCTGCGGCGACGAGCGCCGCCACCACGACCAGCGCGAGCGCGGGCCCGTAGCCGCCCGTGCGGTCCCGCAGCCAGCCCGTCGCCGGCACCGCCAGCCCTTGGGCGACCACCACGAACGGGGTGAGCCGGCCGCTGATCGTGCCGTAGTGGAGCCGCCCGAAGACCTCGCCGATGAGGCTCGCGAGCAGCGTGGCGTTGCCGCCCATCGCGTAGCCGTAGAGCACCACGTAGCAGGCGAGCGCGGCGACGCTGCGCGCCTGCCAAAGCAGCAGCACGCCGGCGGCCTGGAGGCAGAAGCAGACCGCCGCCACGCGCCGCTGGTCGAAGCGGTCGAGCAGCGCCCCGAACCCGAGCTTGCCGACGACGCCCATCGCCGCGGTCGCGCCGAGGACGAGCGACGCGCGCTCGGGCGCCATGCCGCGGTCGATGAGCAGCGGCACCTGGTAGAGGAGCACGCTCGAGAGGCCGGCCATGGTGAGCGCGAAGGCGGCGGCGATGAGCCAGAAGCTCGCCTGGCGGACCGCCGCCGCGGGATGCACCGAGCGCTCGATCTCCCGCGCGAGCAGGGTGCGGGCAGCGGCGTCTTCGGGTCCGCCGGCGGGCTCCTCGCCGTCGGGCAGGAGCCCCAGGTCGGCCGGGTCGCGGCGCATGAAGGCGAGGATCGGCGGGAGGAGGAGCACGCCCACGAGGCCTCCGAGAACCGCGTACGCGGCCCGCCAGCCGACGCGCACCGTGAGCAGCTCGGCGAGCGGCGCAAACACGATCCCGCCCGCCGAGATGCCGGCGGTCGAGATGCCGAGCGCCCGCCCGCGCTTGCGCACGAACCAGCGGGCGACGGCAGCGTTGTTGGGCAGACCCGCGATACAGGTCGACCCGACCGCGATCGGGCCCGCCATGCAGCAGTAGAGCTGCGGCAGCGTGCGCACCTGGGACATGCCGAGAAACCCCGCGACGAGCAGCAGCGTGCCCACGATCTCCACCGGCCGCGCCCCGCGCCGGTCGACGATCCGCCCGACCCAGAGGCCGGCGAGCGCGGAGACCCCCTGCATGGTCGAGTACGCGCCGGCCACGCGCGCGTGCCCGCCGAAGGCGGCGGCGAGCGGCACGAGAAAGATGCTCCAGGCGTAGAAGATGAGGCCCGTGTTGACGGCGAAGCAGAGGAACGCCACCAGCACGATCCACCAGCCGTGGAAGACGACGGCGCCTCGGCGCGTTGCTCCGTGTTTCAGGGCGTGCGGGAAAGCCATGCCATTCGTGAATTTGCGACGAGCGCGTGCCTCGCCTCACGAGACGGCCTTCGCCACGGGCCGCCGCGCCGACCGACCGTCGATCGTGGTTGGGTCGCCCGCGACCCGCCTACGGTCCTTTGCACGAGGAGACGGTCGAGATCGCGGCTTCCAGCTGCACCGCGCCGTTCTCCCAATCCATCAGCGCCGCCTGGACGTTCTGCAGCCGCCGGCGCTCGACGAAGGGGAGCTGCGGGCCGTTGAGCATGGCCTGTATCTGCCCCGACAGAGTGTTCGCGGCGGAATGGCTCGCCAAGACGTCGGCGCACAAGCTCTGCAACCCCGCCGGACTCGGTGCGCTGGCGTTGAGGTCGGCGATCGCCAACTGCGCCGTGTCCCGTTGGACGTTCGTCGTCTTGTCTCCCCAGTCGATCAGGCTCGCGGCGAGCGACTTCAGGTTTCGTGTCTTGTGCAGGATCGTGGCGGCGTCCCGGACCCTTTGGACGGCGGGCAGCAGCAACCCGATCAGGATGGCGATGATCGCGATCACGACGTTGAGCTCGATGAGGGTGAAGCCCCCTCGGATCCAGCCGCGCGCGATGCCCCGTACTTGCATGCAGAACCTCCCCTCGCCCCCGCGGCAAGGCATATCGCAGGCCCGATGCCCGGCGCGCAAGCACTCTTCGGCAACTCAGTCCATCGCCACGAACACGTGATAGCGGGTCGGAGTCGTGAAGCCCATGCGCCGGTAGACGGGCGCGCCCATCGGCGAGGCCTGCAGGCTCAAGAACGGCACGCCGCGCGCGAGGCCCGCCTCCACGACCTCCCACGTAACCGCGGTCGCGTAGCCGCGGCCGAAGGCGTCGGGCAGCGTGCCGACCCACCCGATCCCGCCGATGCCGTGGGAGAGGTAGAGGATCGCGCCGGCGACCGGCGTGCCGCGATGCACCGCGAGATAGGCCTGAGTCGTCGGGCCGACGACGCTTTCGAGCCGCGTGAACTTCTCGAGCGTCGACTCGGGCGGCGTGCCGTAGACCGCGTAGGCCTGGGCCATGATGCGGCCGAACGCCTCGCGGCCGGCATGGTCGCGCACCGGGCGGATCACCGTGTCGGGCGGCGGCGCGCCGCGGCGGCCGGCGCCCGGCGTGAAGACCATGCCCGGCGTGTCCGTGATCTGGAAGAAGCCCGCGTCGCGCAGCTCCGCCTCGAGCGCCGCGTCCGCATGGGCCCGCGTCCACACCGTGAACGGGAGCCCGGGGCCGCGGAACCAGCGGTCGGTTGCGGCCCGCACCACCGCCGCCGACACCGTGCCGGTCACCATCGCCATGTTGGTGACCACCGACCCCAGCGGCGACCCGCACAGGACGACGCCGTCGCACTCGACGATCCAGCCGTCGACCGTCGCGCGCGCCATCTCGCGGTACATCTCGACCATGTTGAGGTCCATCAGCGCGAGCATCGTGGCGCGGTCCATGTTCGCGCGGCTCTCAGGCTGCGAGCTGCCGCAGCTGCCGCGGTGTGAGCATCCAGAGGAGCGTCGCACCGCGGGGCGGGAAGAGCTGTTCGAGCCCGAGCGCGATCACGCCCCCCTTGCGCAGCGCGAGCACCGCCCCGCCGGTCGAGCCGGTGAGCAGCAGTGCGGCCAACGCGCTCAAGGTGGGCTCGTGGCCGACGAGCACGAGGCCCGCGTGGCGCGCGAACGGGCGCAGCGCCCGCAGCGTCTCGGGCGCGGTCACCCCGGTCGCCAGCGCGTCGAGGGGCCGCGGCTCGAGCCCGCCGCCGAGCGCCGCCGCCACGATCGCCGCCGTCTCGGCCGCCCGCGGCAGCGGGCTGGTAAGGATCGCATCGACCTCGAGGCCGAGGGCCTTGAGCCCCGCGGCCGCCTCTCGCATCTTCGCCTTGCCGCGCGCGGTGAGGCGCCGGGCGCGGTCGTCGCCGCCCGGGGGCGCGTCCTCGGCGACGCCATGGCGCACGAGGTAGAGGTTCATGCCGACGTCCGCACCAGGCGCAGCGCGCGGCGCGGCCGCTTCCGGCGGGGAAGCACGCGCGCGAGCCGGCGGCGGTCGAGCCGGCGCCACGTCCGGGCGAAGCGTGCACGCCGTCGGCGCGCGCGACGGCCGAGCCGGTCGATCAGCGCCCCCGTGGCGAGCAGCGTCACCCGCGGCACGTCGGCCTCCTCGGCCCAGCGCCGCAACCAGGCGGCCTGCGTGACCGCGTCCTGGTAGTCGCCGAGGATCTCCTGCAAGCGCTCGAGCCGGCGGAGCACGCGGGCGAGCGGCCGCCCGCCGAGGCCGCGGAGCGTCTCGAGCGCGTAGCGCAGCCGCTTCGCCCGCACGCGCACGCGGTGGACGGCCTCGGGCGGCGAGCGGTCGTCGACGCGCCGCCCGGCGCGCACCAGGGCACGGACGAGCGGGTGGACCAGCTCCGGCGCGAGCGCGCCGAGCGTCACGCCGCGCGGCGCGGCGCCCGACCGGGCGAGCGCGGTGAGGCCGGCGACGACACTGCGCCCACGCGCGGAGTCGAGCGCGCCGACCATTACGGCATGCGCGGCGGCCCGCCGCGCCTCGAGCGCACGCTCGAGGGGCCCGAGCCCGGCGCGCAGCTCGGGCGCGAGCCGGCGCGCGTGCGCGGCCACGGCAAGCGCGAGGACGTCGAGGTCGCGCACCTCGCCGATGGCGTGCCCGAGCGACGCCAAGTCGGCGCGCGCCTCGGCCGCCAGGGGCGCCGGGAGGACGGGCGCGAACAGCTCGAGCGCCGCGCGCAGGCGCCGCGTCGCGACGCGCAGCTGGTGTACCGGCTCGACCTCGCCCGCCCGCGCCCCGACGCCCTCGCGCGCGAAGGTGCGGAGGTGGAATCGCAGCACGGCGCGCGCGGCGGCCTCGGACGGGTCGGTCGGCGCGAGCACGAGGCCCACCGGCGCCTGCGCCATCGGTCACCGTCCCCGCCGGGCCCGCGCGCCGCCGGCGCCACCGAGCGCCCGCGCCGCCGGCCGGCGGCGTCCTTCGAGGTAGGCGGCGATGTGTCCGCGCAGCTCCTCCTGGATCTCGTCGACCGGGCGGCACGCGTCGATGTCGACGAACCCGAACTCGTGCGCGAGCGCGTCGTACTCGTCGATCAGGCGCCGCTGGTAGCGCTCGAAGGAGTCGAAGATGTCGCTCCCGAGCGCGAGGTGCATGCCCGACTCCCAGTAGTCCATGCCCTTGCCCTCGAGGACCCGCGGCACCAAGTGCTCGACGTCGATACGCAGGTAGAACACGAGGTCTGGGACGAGCGCCATGCCGAACAGCTCGCGCGTCCAGACCGGGTCCACTCCCATCACGACGTTGCGCGCGAAGGCGGTGTACATGTAGCGGTCGGCGATCACGATGAAGCCGGCCTTCAGCGCCGGGATGATCTGGTGCTCGAGCCGGTCGGCGAAGTCGGCGGCGTAAAGGAGGCTGAAGGTCGTCACCGTCAGCTCGTGTCCCGCCTTCGCCTCGTTGATCGTGTCGGAGAGCAGCGGCGAGCGCGTCCAGCCCGTGTTGCTTACGGCGTGCCCTTCGACCTCGAGCCAGGGACGTAGCAGCTCGATCTGCGTCGAGCGGCCGACGCCGTCGGTGCCCTCGATCACGATGAGGTGGCCCGGGAGCGACCCCATGCGCTTGTAGGGCAGCCCGTGGCCGTACCAGCTCTTGCCGCGCCTACCGCCGGGCGCCATCGCCATTCCTGCCGGCCCGCCCCGCCGGCGCCGAGCCGTCGTGGCGCGGCCCCGCATAGCCGCGCAGGACCTCGGCCACCATGCGCCGCACGAGCTTCTGCTGCGTGGAGATCTCCGCGGTGGCGTCGATCACGGGAAGGCCGAACTCTCCGGTGAGCCGGTCGTAGATCTCGAGCACGCGGCTCTGGAAGAGCCGGAAGCTCTCGACGGGATCGGGCGACAGGCCGACGTCCATGCCGGCCTCGTGGTACTTGAGCTTCGCCCGCCCCGCGAGCAGCCGCTCGAGGGACACCTCGATCGGCACGCGGAAGTAGAGCGCGAGGTCGGGGCGCGGCGCGAAGCTGTAGACCGCGCGCACCCATTCGGGATGGACGCCGCGCGCCACGTCACGCCCGAGCGCCGTGTACACGTAGCGGTCCGCGAGCACGATCATGCCCGCCTTGAGCGGCGGGAGTATCTGGTAGGTCAGCCGGTCGGCGAAGTCGACGGCGTGCAACAGGCTGAACGTCGTCGGCGTGAGCAGGTCCTTCTTCTTGCCGCGCTTCATCGAGCGGCGCACGAGCGGGGAGGAGTTCCACTCGGTGAAGTGCACGCGGTAGCCCCGCGTGACGAGCCAGCGCTCGAGCAGCATGAGCTGCGTCGACTTGCCCGATCCGTCGATGCCCTCGACCGTGATCAGCCGCCCCGGATACGGATGGGGCTGGGTGAGCAGGCTGCGCGACGGCGGCTTCATCGGCCGGCGCGCGCGGGCAGCGGCGGCGCCGTCGCCGCGCGCTCGAGGCGCAGCCGCACCGGGCACCCCAGCAGGCGCGCCAGCAGATCCACGCGGCGTTCGGCTGCCCATAGCTCCAGCTCGGCGTTCTCCCCCCCGGGATCGACCCGGATCACCAGGCGTCCCGCCTGCCGGCCGACCCGCAGCCCTCTAACCACACCGAAATGGGTGCGGTCCAGCGCGTCGGCGAGGCGCAGGAGCGCCGCGAGCGCCCGCACGTGGCGGCGGGAGCGCGCCGGCAGCGCGCGCAGCTCCGGGTCCGACGGCCGCGGGATCTGCTTGCGGTGGCCGCGCGCCACCTGCGCGATCGTCTCGATCTCGAGCGGCTCGAAGCCGAGCAGCTCGGCGTTGCGGATGAGGTAGGCGGAGTGGCGGTGGTGGCGGTCCCGGTCGATGCGGTGGCCGACGTCGTGCAGCAGCGCGGCGTACTCGAGCAGCTCGCGCGTCCCCGCCGGCAGGCCGAGGTCGACCGCGATGGCGTCGAACAGCGCGAGCGCGAGGCGGGCCACCTGGCGGCCGTGATCGGCGCCCTCGCCCGCCAGCGCCTCGACCGAGCGCCGCCGCACCTCCGCCGCCGTCGCCGGCCGGCCGCGCCCATGGCGGGCCAAGTCGAGCAGCACGCCCTCGCGCAATGCCCACGTGCAGGCGGTGACCGATCCGATCCCGCCGCGCTCGAGGACGAAGCCGAGCAGCACCACCGCCGCCGGCATCAGGTCGGCCCGCTTGGGATCCATCCCCGGCAGCTCGCCGCGCTCTGCGGGGCCGAGCGCCAGGACACGGCGGCGCAAGCGGAGGATCTCGGCGGTCGCGGCGCGCGCGCCGTGCAGCCGCGTGCCCTCCTCGCCGCGCGCCGCACGCGCCATGGCGACGAGCGTGTTCACGGTACCCGACGTGCCGACGGCGCGCACGACGCCTGCGTGGCGCACGCGATCGAGCAGCGGCCCGAGCTGGCGGACGAGGTGGCGCTCGAGCTGCCGGAGCTGCCCTGCGCTCGGGGGATCGTCGGGGAGAAAGCGCTCGCTCAGGCGCGCGACGCCGAGCGGAAGGCTGCGCATCCACAGCGGCCGCCCGTCCTGCACCAGCACCAGCTCGACGCTCCCCCCGCCCACGTCGATGAGCAGGTGGGGACCGCCGTCGAGGCCGAGGGCGTGGCGCGCGGCGACGAAGATGAGCCGGGCCTCCTCGCCGCCCGAGATCACGCGCACGTGCATGCCCGCCTCGCGCCGCAGCCGCCGCACGAAGGCCGTACCGTTGCGCGCCTCGCGCACCGCGCTGGTCGCCACGGCGCGCAGGCGCTCGACGCCGCGGGCGCGCGCCAGCCGGCCGAAGGTCTTCACCGTGCGCACCGCGAGCTCCATCGTCTCCGGGGCGAGCCGTCCGGTCGTGAACGCGCGCCGCCCGAGGCGCACCATCTCCTTCACCCGGTCGACCACCTGGAGCCGGCCGCCGGGGCTCACGTCGGCGATCACCATGTGGACGGAGTTCGAGCCGACGTCGACGGCGGCGAGGCGCACGCGGCCATGGTACCCGGCGCCGGCCGCGATGTCATGCCGCCAGGGCGGCGAGCCGTCCGGCGAGCGCGGCCGCCGCCGCCCCGATGCCGTCCTGCGCGGCGCGCCCGGCCAGCCGCGCGACGCGGCCGAGGAGCGCCGTCGCCGCACGCACCGCCGCACGCGCGGCCGCCACCCGCCCGCTCGCGGTGGCGCGCCCGGCGCGCACGAGCGCAGCCGCCGCCTGGCGCGCCCCCTGGCGTAGCCGCCGGCCGCTGCCGCCGCGCACGGTGGCGGCGGCCGCGAGGAGGTCGCCCACGCCGCAGAGCGCGTCGCCGAGCGACGCGTCGCCGGGGCAGACGATCGCCGCCGTGGCGCTCGCGCGGAGCCCGGCGGCGTCGCTCACGGTCACGATCGCCCGGCGCGCCCGGGCGAGCCGCGGCGCCCGCGCGGCGAACGCGATCGAGAAGGCGCCGCCCGAGCCCGCGAGCGAGGGCGCGCGTCGGGCGAGGATTGCGCCGGCATCGTCCTCCACGGTCACGCTCGCCCGGCGCAGGTCCCCGTCCGGATCGGCGCCGCGGGCCGTGACCACGAGCGCCGCCGTGGGGTCGAAGCCGGCGGTCACCGCGGCGACCGCCGGCGGGCCGCCGGCTCCGGTCGCCGCCAGCGCGGCGTTGGCACAATCGAGGAGGCCAGCGCCGCTCGCCGCCGGCGCGGTGCGCGCCAGCGGGAGGGCGGTGCTTGTCAGGGCCGGAGCGATCCGTGCGGGGGCGATGCCCGCAGCGCGCAGCAGCGCGGCGCAGCCGGCCACGTGGGGCGCCGCCGCCGAGGTGCCGAAGAACGGGTTCACGAACTCGCCGCGAAGGCCGACAGCCGTCTCGACGCCGTCGACCGCGGTGAGCGTCGGCACCGCGCGCGTCGCGCGCACCGGGAAAAAGATCGACGCCGGCCCGCGCGAGGCGAACGGCTCGATCACGCGCGGCCGCGCGGCGGGGGCCGCGGTCACCGACAGCACCGCCGGCGCGGCCGCCGCGTGGCCGAAGATGCTCTCGCGCGGCACCACGTACTGCTGCACGATCTGGCTGTGGCTCAGGAGGAGCAGGTTGAGGCGCAGGTCAGCGGCCGGCGTCACGCGATGGAACTCGGCGATCGCGAGGTAGGCCGGCTGCACGGCGCCCGTGCGGTTGACGTACTCGACGGCCTCGATCGGATCGCCGTGTCCGTCCTGGACGTCGGTGCTCGCCGCCAGCACCACGTCGGCGCCCGGCCCCGGGGCCGCGAGCACGAGGTCGAAGTCGTCGGCGGCGGCGCCGAAGGGGTCGTTCCACTGGAGGATCGCGAGGAGATCGGCCCCGGGCGGGAGGCTCAGCGTGTCGCCGACGTCCCCCCCGCCGAAGTCGTGCATGGCCGCGTAGCTCGCCCCCTGGAGCGCCGCGCTCGCGGTGGGACGGTAGGTCGCGTAGTAGTGGACACGCGCGAAGTTGCCGGCCGCGGTGACGTAGACGCCGCCACCGGCGACGAAGGCGCGGGCGGCCGCGGCGACGGGGCCGTCCTCGAACTTGGGCTCGTCGGTGAATACGAGGTCATCGACGATCACCTGCGCGCCCGCGGCCGCGAGCCCGTCGATGGCGGCCAGCATCTCGACGCTGGTCTGCGGAGCCGCGAAGAGCAAGCGCGCGCCGGGCGCGAGGTCGTGCACGATCTCCATGAGCGCCGTGCCCTCGTCACCCTGCCCGGCACCGAGGCCCGCGATCGGGGGCAGCGTCACGTCGGCAGGGAGATCGCCCGAGGCGATCGACGCCGCGCGATGGTCGGCGCCGTCGGAGATCACGCCGACGGTGGCGCCCGTGCCGTCGGTGCCGAGGATCGCACGCGCCTGGTCGACGTGGAGGAGCGCGTCGCCGGCGGTGGTGACCGCGCCCACGCTCGTCCACGCGCGGCCGGGCCGCGCGAGGCGGCGTACGAAGGGCAGCGCGGCGATCGCCGCCTGTGCCGCCGCAGTGGCCGTCCCCTGCACCACCTCGCCGCCCGGCCACGCCGGAGCGGGGGCGCGGGGCGCGGGCACCTCGATCCCGAGTCCCGCCGCCTCGAGCGCGGCGCGGCGCGCGGGCGTCAGGTGGCCGACGACGACGTAAACGCGCGGCGCGCCGCCGCCCGGCGCGACGACGAGCGGGCGGGGACCCGCCGGGCGGAGCGTGCGCAGCGCGGGCACGAGGCGGCTCGCGTCCTCCCGCTCGTGTCCCGGCCGTGCGGCGGCCGCGGGCAGCGCAGCGAGAGCGACCGCCAGGAGCGCGAGGAGGCGCTGCATCGCTATCGACTTCTAGCATCTTCATCAGACGCCGACGTCCGGCCCGCGGTTGACCGACCCCAGAGCCGCGTGACCCGTCAGGCGCCAGTCTCGCCGCGGGCGTCCGTCCGGCGGAGAAGGGCGCGCCGCGCGTCAGGTGCCGACTACGCTGCCGGCGCGCGCCGCGTGGCGCGGCGCGGCCGACGGGCTGGCACGCTCCTCGCACCAATCGGCTGCGGCTACGGGGGGATGAGGCATGCACCTGAGGTACGCGCTGCTGGCGTTGCTGGCCGAGGGCGAGGCGCACGGCTACGAGCTGCTCAAGCGATTCAACCGCCGCCTCGGGCCCTTCTGGCAACCGAACATCGGCCAGGTCTATCAGCTCCTGCACGAGCTCGAGCGGCGCGGCTTCGCCGCGCGGCGCGACGAGGCCGTCGGCACGCGCCTGCGCCGGCGCTTCCGTCTCACTGGCCGCGGAGAGCGCGCGCTGCGCACGTGGCTCGGCCGGCGCCCGGGCTGGCCGCCGCCGCTGCGGGCCGAAATCTTCGTGCGCTTCCTCGCCGCCGAGCGCGAGGGGGCGCAGGCGCTGCTCGCCCAGCTCGAGCGCCAGGAGGTCGAGTACCGCCGCTACCTCGCTCTCGTGCACGAGGAGCCCGCGCAACCCGACCCTTGCCTGACCCGGCGGCTCGCGCACGAGGCCGCCGTGAGCCATGCCGAGGCGCAGCTCCGTTGGCTCACGCGCTGTCGGGAGCTCGTCACCGCGGGCGGCGTGCGGCTCGCGGGATAGGCTCGATGCTCAGCCGGTCGTCCGCGGGCGGATCGTCAGATCGTGCACGCTCACGGGATCGGGCTGCGAGAGCTGGAACACCACGGCGCGGGCGACGTCCGCCGGCGCGAGCACCGCCCCCGCGGGATCGACGAGGGCGAGCTCCTTCCAGCGGCCGAGCGCGGCCGGCAGGAGCGCGGGGTCGAGGTTCGTTCCGAACTCGCTCGCGACCTGATGGATCTCGATCGTCATCACCCGCACGCCGCGCCCGGCGACCTCGGCGCGCAGGCTGCGCGCGAGCGCCGCGACGGCGGCCTTCGAAGCCGCGTAGGCGCCCAGGTAGGGCCAGCCGCCGTGCATCGAGGCGGAGGTCATCGTGACGACGTCGCCCGCGCCGCGCGGCAGCATGTGGCGAAGCGCCGCGCGCGTGGCGAAGACGACGCCGAGGACGTTCGTGTCGAGCGTCGCTCGCCACTGCGCGGTGTCCGCCTCGGCGACCGTGCCGAGCACGCCGACGGCGGCGTTGTTGACGAGCGCGTCGAGCCGGCCGAAGCGCGCGGCCGCGGCGTCGACCAGGGCGTCGACCTGCGCTTCGTCGCGGACGTCCGTCGGCATCGCGAGGGCCCGGCCGCCGGCGGCCTCGATCTCCGCGCACACGGCCGCGAGCCGCTCGGCGCGCCGCGCCCCGAGCACGACCGCCATGCCCGCCGAGGCCAGCGCCCGCGCCGTCGCGGCCCCGATCCCCGCCGACGCCCCCGTGACGACGCCGACGCGGCCGGTGAGCGGCGGAGCCGGGCTCATGCCGCGAGCGGCCCCAGCGCGCCCAGCACGTCCGCCGGCACGGGCCCCGCGCGGCCGCCCGCGGCGTCCATCCAGCGCCAGCGCGTGCTGCCGCGCACCAGCACGCGGCTGTCGCCCGGCCGCACGACCTCGTGGTGCGCCGCCAGCTCGGCGCTCGCCGAGAACCAGGTGCGTATCTCGAGCGCGTCGCCGTGGCGCGCCGCCTCGAGGTACTCGACGTCGCCGCCGACGACGAGCGGCACCCGGCCGTCGACCGGCAGCGTCCCGAGCGGGCGGCCGCAGGCCGCGAGCGCATCGAGCGTCGCCTCGACGAGGACGTCGACGTAGGCCGCGTTGTTCATGTGCCCGAGCGAGTCGAGGTCGGCGTAGCGCACGCGGTGCCGCCCACGGGCGGGTGCCGCGGGCGGTGGCGGTGCGCTCCAGCCCGCGCGGTCGCCGGCCCGGGCCGCCGGGGCGCCGAAGGCGCGCTCGACCTCCTCGGGGATGCGGCGCGGGCGGCCGGTCGCGGCGTCGACGTACACCCAGTCCGTGCGCGCCGTCAGGCAGACGGCGCCGCCGCGGTCGCGCACCTCGTAGCCCCGGTGCGAGCGCACCCGGCGGAAGTCCTCGACCCACGTCCTGACCTCCAGCGGTTCCCCCACGCCCACGGGCCGCTCGAGCGCGAACGTCGAGCGGCGAATGAGCCAGTGCGTGCCCGCGCGCGCGTACCAGGCCGCGTCGAGCCCGGCCGCGGTGCTCGCGTCGACGGCCACCTGCGCCAGATACCGCAGGTAGACGGCGGGCTGGACGCACCCGAAGCAGTCGAGCTCGTCATGGCGCACCCGGACCTGCCCGGTGTAGACGTGGGTCACGGTCCGCGCTGGTAACATACCGGCGCGGCGCATGCGACAGAGGCGACCGTGAGCCGTCCCGCCCTCCCCCTCCCCCTGCGCAACGCGCTCGCCGCGCTCGCGCTGGGCGCGCTCGACGACGAGCGCGACGCGGCCGCGCTTGTCTGGCTGGCCGCCGCCGAGGGCGTGCCGCCGCCGGCGGTCCGCGACCGGCTCGCGGCGCTCCAGCTCGTCGAGCCGGGCGAGCACACGCTCCTCGGAATCCACGCGCCCCACGCCGCGGCGGTGCGCGCACACGCCGCGCGCGCTGCCGCCGCGGCAAGCGCCTACCGCGGCGAGCCCGATCGTCCCCCCGGCGCCCTCGGACGCGCCCTGGCGCGGGCAGCCGCGCTCTGGAACGCGGGGCTCTTCTTCGAGGTCCACGAGGTGCTCGAAGCCGAGTGGAAGACGGCGTCGGGCGACGTGCGCCAGGCGCTCCAGGGGCTCATCCAGATCGCCGTCGCCTTCCACCACCTCGCTCACGGCAACCGGCGTGGAGCGCGCAGCCTGCTGCGCCAGGGGCGCGCCCGGCTCGCGGCGTGCGGCGCAGCGCTGCCGGGGGTCGACCTCGAGAGGATCCTCGCTGCCGCCGCGGTGTGGGAGTCGGCGCTGGCGGGCCGCGGCGCCGAGCCGCCAGGGCCGCCGCGCCTGCGCCTGAGGACGATCCCGCCTACACCGTGAGGCGGCGCTTTAGGCCGGCGACGTCCGCGAGCTGGGCCCGCAGCCGCTCGAAGACGGCGACGCCCGCGTCGACCTCGCTCCGCAACGCCTCGATCTCCTCGCGGCTCACGGCCGCGAGCGCCTCCTCGAGCCGTCCCAGCAGCGCGGCGAGATCGCCCTGCCCGTTGACCGCACCGAGACGCCGGGCAAGCACGTCGCGCTCGTCGAACAGGCGGGCGGCGGCCCGGAGGGCCGCGCGCGGGCCGTCGGCGGCGGCCGCCCGTCGCAGCTCCACGGCGGCGACCGGAGCCGGAGCGGGACGCGGCGTCCGCCGGGCGAGCTCGAGGTGCTCGCGCTCCTCGGCGGGCGCGATGCGCTCGAAAGGGCCGTGCGCCTGCAGCCAGAAGCGCTCGTACTCGGCACGGCGTCCGGGATCGCGCAGCACCTCGTAGGCCTCTTTGGCGCGACGGAAGTGGACGCCGTCGCCGCCCATGTCGGGATGGCTGCGCTTGGCGACCTCGATCCAGCGCTGCCGGATCATGTCGCCGGAGGCGAGCGGGGCCACGCCGAGGATGCGGTAGAGGTCGGTGCGGCGCCGCTCCTGCATCGCCGCGAGCAGCACGGTCGCCCGGTCGACGACGTACTCGGGCGTGACGCCTCGGCGCCGCGCCGTGCGGCAGATCTCCCAATAGTAGGGGGAGCTGCGCGCCCGGGCGGTCTCGCCGAGCAGGTCGTAGAGAAACGCCGCCTCCTCGTCCGGGCCGGCGAACAGATCCTCGAGGCCGCCGCTGTCGAGGATGCGCGAGAGCCCCTCGAGCACGGTCCGTCGGTTGCGCGTCACCATCCGCGGGCGGAGCTTCTACCAAAAACCGCCCGGCCGCGGGAAGTACGGTCGCCGGGCAGCGGTTGCAATCCGGAGGGCCTTGGGCCAGACTCCGCGCGCCATGACGCTGCGTTCCGCGGGCCGCCGGGGGTCGCGGGCAGCCGCGCTGCTCCTCGTCGCGGCGGCGTCGCTTCCGGCGACGGCCCGCGCGCAGGTGCCGCTTTCGCAGGAGAACCCCTCCCGGCTGCGCAACGCCTACAACAAGCCGCAGTCGAGCCAGAAGCTCGACGAGGCGGTGCGCAAGGTGAACAGCGACGACCCGGACGAGCGGCTCGAGGGAGTGAAGAGCCTCGGCGAGATGGAGGGTGAGTCGCGCGCCGTCGAGTACCTCATGCAGGCCGTCAACGACCTCGACCAGCGCGTGCGTGTGAAGGCCATCGACACGCTCGGCAACGTCAAGGCGAAGGACGCCACGCCCTTCCTCGTGCAGCAGCTCTTCCTGCGCGATACCGACGTCGCCACGCGCCAGCACATCCTCGCGGCCCTCGGCAAGATCGGCGACAAGCGCGCGACCACCTCGCTGCTCGACATCGTGGCGCGCGACGGCGATCCCGCGCGTGGCAACGCGATCTTCGCCCTCGGCGACATCGGGGACCCGGCGGCCCTCCTGCCGCTGCGCGCGCTCGCCCAGAACGGCAAGGACGAGTCCCTGCGCCGCCTCGCGCAGGAGGCGGTGCGGAAGATCGAGCAGCGACCGGCGCCCGAGGTGGTGCCTCCGGCGCTCGCCGTCGACCGGCGTGGCGCGGAGCAGGCCGCCACGCCCTGAACGCCGTCTCAGCGCGTCCGCGCGCGCAGGTACTCCTGCAGCGCCTCGGTGATGAAGGTGCGCAGGAGACGGCCTTCCCGGAGGCACTGCAGGCGTACGCGACGCCAGAGGTGCTTCGGGACGCGGGCGTTCAGGTTGACCAGCGGTTCGCTGCCGGCGTCTTCAGGTTGGGCCTTGCGAGCAGGCACCATTCTCTTCCCCCGCATCTTAGTTAGCACGGCGGCAGCGCGCGCGGCAATCCCGCATCACAGGCGGCCAGAATACCCCCCGCCGGGGGGCCGCAAGCGCTCCGGTTGACCCCGATCACGGGGCCGATCTAAGAGCCGATCGCACGAGCCGCCATGCGCCTTGCCTTGTCGAGCCTGCTCCTGGTCGCCGTCGTGAGCCCCCTGCAGGCGCAGACGGTCCGCACCGAGGCGGCCGGTCTCCGGTTCACGGCGCCGTCGAGCTGGAGGCGCGTTCCGGCGGCGTCGGACGTCCGGGCCGCGCAATGGACCCTGCCCCGCGCGAGCGAGGCGCAGGAGGACGCGGATCTCGTCCTCTTCTTCTTCGGCCGGGGCAAGGGGGGTAGCGCGCAGGACAACCTCGACCGCTGGTACGGCCAGTTCCGGGAGCCCGACGGCAGCCCGCCACGCGACGCGGCGGTGCTCACCATCCGCACCGTCCACGGCCTGCGGGTGACGGAGATCGACCTGCCGGGGACCTATGCCCCGCGGGGCGAGGAGGGACAGCCGAAGGGGGGGTTCCGCCTGCTCGCGGCGATCGTCGAAGGCGACGAGGGCCCCTGGTTCTTCAAGGCCGTCGGCCCCGCCGCGACCATCGCCCAGGCGAAGCCCGCGTTCGAGGCGCTGCTCGCCTCGCTCGAGCCGCACCGCTGACGCGGGGCGCCGCTCACTGCGCCGCCGTCGCGGCAGCCGCGCGGGGCATCGGCATGGACGCCATCGTCGCCTCGAGCCGGCGCTCCATCTCCGCCACGCGGTCGGGCTCGGCGCTGGCCAAGTCGTGCTCCTCGTCGCGGTCAGTGGCGAGATCGAAGAGCAGGCGCTCGCCGCGCGAGCTGCGGATGAGCTTGTACGGCCCGTCGTAGAGCACGCGCAGCGCCCGGTCGTAGACCGCGCCGTAATGGGCGACGAACTCGGGATTCACGTCCTCCTCGGCGAAGATCGGGTGCGTGACGTGGCCGAGCGGCTGTCCCTGGACGTCCGCGGGGATCGGCGCGCCGAGCGCCGAGAGCACCGTCGGCACCAGGTCGACGAGCTGGACCGGATCGGCCACGACGCCGCGGGGATGGTCGGGGCCCGGGAGCTTCACCACCATCGGGATGTGCAGCAGCCCCTCGTACATCATCCGCCCCCCGTGCCCGACCTCGTCGTGCTCGCCGAGCAGCTCGCCGTGGTCGGCGGTGACGATGAGCAGCGTGTTCTCGTAGCGCCCGCGCGCCTTCAGCTCGGCGACGAGCCGGCCGAGCGCCGCGTCCATGAGCGCGATCTGGCCGTCGTAGTTCGCACGGATGAAGTCGCGCGCCACGGGCGAGAGGCGCACGGGGATCTTGTGGGTGAAGAGGCCCTTGCGCGCCCAGCGCTTCCAGTCGGGGATCTCGCGGCTCCAGTGGTCGTAGGGCGGCACCGCCAGCCAGTGATGGGGCTCGAGCCAGTTGAGGAAGAGGAACACCGGGCGACCCGCGGGGGCGCGGTCCATCCAGCCGACGGCGGCCGCGCCGATGTCCTGGGCGCTGCGGAACGGCTTCTTCCCGAAGCTCGGCACGAACTGCTGCACCAGGCGCACGACGTGCGGGATCGGGCGCAGCAGGAGCCCGGGCGCGTCCTCGTAGTGGCCGAAGCCCTGGGCGAAGCCGAAGGCCCGGTCGAGGTTGGCGAAGTTGGCGACGAAGCCCGCGGTGGAGTAGCCCCGGTCGCGGAGCATCTCGGCGAGCGTCGTCTTGTCGTCGCCGAGCGGGAACACCCGGCGGCGGCCGGCGATCAGCGGCCCTGCGCCCCACTCCCCCGCGTAGTGCGCGCCGTGGCGGCTCGGATACATGCCGGTGAACATCGAGGCGTGGCCGGGGACGGTCCACTGCGCCGGCGAGCGGGCGTCGGTGAAGTTGAGCGCGTCCTGCGCCAGCGCGGTCAAGTTGGGCGAGGTGTCGCGGCCGTAGCCGTAGGTCGACATGTGGTCGGCGCGCGTCGTGTCCAACGAGACCAGGATCACGTCGGGCGTGCCCGGCGGCGGGGGCGGCGCGGTGACGATCGCCGCATCGTCGAGCGGCGCGGTCCGCATGGGGTGCCCGAGGAGGAGCGCCGCGAGCCCCGCCGCCACGACCTCGAGCCCGAGCCGGAGACGGTCGTCGCGGAGCACGATGGCGAGGACCCGGTCTGCGAGCACGCCCACGAGCGGCAGCGCGGCCAGCAGGAGCACGAGCTTCGCCCCCGTCGGCTCGCCGAAGGCGAAGTACGTGCTTTCCACTTGGCCGATGCTCGCGGTGCCGAGCACGGTGGCGAGCGTCGCCATCAGCGTGAGCTGCAGGAAGGTCGCGGCGCCGCGGCGCTCGGAGCCGGCGAGCCACGTCCCGGCGACGACGGCGAGGGTCCCCACGACGACGAACAGCGCCTCGGCCATCATCCCCGGCGGCTCGAAGACGCGCAGCAGGCCGTAGACGACGATCGTCAGGCCGAGCGCGAGGCCCGGCGCCGTGGCCCCGGCGGGGGTGAAGCCGAGCGCTGCCGCGACCACGAGCCCGCCGACCGCGCCCGCCGCGAGGTCGAGCTCGAGCACGGTGCGCGCGAAGGGGGCCGGCACCACGCCCCCGAGCGCCCAGTTGACGGCGATCTCGACGGCCCACCACACGGTGCCGGCCGCGAGGCCGCCAGCCAAGCCGGCGGCAAGCCCGCGCGCGCGGGAGGGTTCACGGATGCTCATCGTGCACGGCCCGCCGGACGGCGGCGCGCCGGCAGGCGCATATGGTAGTGCAGCGCAGGGCCCGCGGGCAACAGGCGCGGGACCTCGTCGGTTGACACCGGCGCCGGGAGGGAGGAGCGTGGATGAGTGGTGCTTCTCCCGCCGCGCGCCAGCGCCCCGCGGAGCAAGAATCCGGTGCTCCGCGTGGGGCAGCGGGTCTTCGTGAGCGCGGAGCGCGGCGCCGTCCTCACCGACGACGCCGGCCACGACACGCCGCACCGCCTCGCCGACGGCGCGGAGGTGGAGATCGTCGCCTGGCGCCCGCGCGGTGCGACCGGGACGCGCTATCGCATTCACTCGAGGCCCGACGGTCTCGAGGGATGGCTCCAAGCGGGCGAGCTGCGCGCGGCGGCGATCGAGACGCCGGCCCCGGAGCCGACCGTGCCCCCGTCACCGCCGGCCGGGCGGAAGTTCGGCCAGCGACGGTGAACGCCACGCGGCCCTTGTGCGTTCCGGCCCACGTCCGCTAGGTACCTGGACCGCGCCGAGGTGGCGGAACTGGCAGACGCAGAGGACTCAAAATCCTCCGCCCGCAAGGGCTTAGGGGTTCGACTCCCCTCCTCGGCACTTGGAAAATCAAGCCTTTAGGCCAAGTCCATCCCTCGGCCTCGGACCTACCTCCATTGAAAATGTCCACGAACTGTCCACAAATCCCGATGGGCCCACCTCCGAACCGATGCTTCGGTGGACCGTCGAGCCGCGCCGGGTCCTCGCCTGGGACTACGGGGCAGTCCGCGAGGCGTGATGCTTTCACCCGACGCCCCGGTCGTCCGGGAGTTCCTCCGCGACTCGCTTGTCGCGCACGTTGCGTCGCGCTCGGCGGCAGGCCGCCCTTCGTCACGCCGCTATGGTTCACGCCCTACGATGGCGTGCTCTGGGTGACGACCGGGCTCGGGACGCGGCTGGCGAAGAACGTCGGGCATCAGCCGGAGGTGACGCTCCTGCTCTGGGGCGAACGGCGTGGGCGCCCGGGCGAGGCGCTTCGCCTCCGTACACGGGCGACCTGTCACGCGGGGTTGCCGCCGTGGCCAGTGCTCCTGCGGATCGCGGCGCGGTACTACCTCGCGCCCGGGGCGCTGGCGTCGGAACTCGGGAACGTGACCCGCTGGAGGCTACGCGCGCGCTACTACGCTCAGGTCAGCGGCGGGCCGGCCCACGTGCGCCTGGTGCCTCTCGACGCCGAACTCCTGCTGCCGACGCAGTGCAGTAAAGGGCAGTATGTTAGGTTCTTGTCTCACGCGACGGGGACGGCGTCGCGATCGTGCCTGTGCGCGCGCGCTTCGCTGGGGACCGGCTGGCTGTCGGTCTCCCGGCCGATGGCCCTGACCCCGCCGGCCGCGAGGTGGTGGTGCTCGTCGACGAGGGACCCTGGTGGTTCCAGCTCCGCGGCGCGTCGTTCCGTGGGATTGCGCGCCGGGACGCGGAGGCCGAGGGCCTTGTCTGGCGGTTCGCGGCGGGGCCCATGCGGTTCGGCGGGCCAACGCCCTCGTCTGTTTTTCCTCAGAGCCCCTTGGCGGCTCCAGGGCCGTGGCTTGACCGCATGGGCCTGCCTCGCGTTCCAAAAACCCCGCAAGGGCCTTCTACGCACCGTAGAGGGCCATCTCTGGTGAAGGGGGTGGCGTGCTCCGGGCGCGCCACTGAGGCCAGTCCTGCTCGGCCGGGTCACGGCCTCGGCCGCGGCCGCCAGTCATGTTCGAGCTGCGTCAGCGCGCCGCCGCAGCGGGTGAGCACGTCGAACACCCCCTCGTCCGGCGCCGACTCCAGATGCTCGGCGAGCCGGCGGAGGAGGGCCACGGCCCATCGCCGGGCGGCTTCGGTGGTGTCGAGCGCGATGACGTTGGCGGGCATACCCCCGACTACTCCAGCTGTGGCGCGCTTGGGAACAGGGGGAGTAGTCTCCAGGCATCGGGAGCGGCCGCACTGCTTGCGGGGTCGGCTGAGGACGAGTCCGAGTGGAGACCCTACCCGGACAAGGACTCACGCTATTGCTTCTCGGAGGCTGTTGCGATCGTCAATCGCTTGGACGGCAAGCGCCACCGGTTCAAATGGAGAATCCGCAACCTAAAAAACGGCGAGACCCTGCCCGGTTGCCTCTGTCGCTGAGCGAGTCTCGCCGTCACGCAGCCTACGTCGACCACGTGCGGCTCGCCGACGTGCGGGGCAAGCTGCCAGCCCTGCCGGGGCTGGCAGGATGAGCCGGGCGACGACGGCGCGCGATGATGAGCCGTTGCGCCCGGCAACGCGCGCGGGGTGAGGGCCTGGCATGAGGACCATCGCCGCCGACGGGGGCTCAAGTAGAACACGTTGTCCCACAAGAGCCCCTCGGCGCCGCCATCGCGCGACGGGGCGGCCGCGTGGGCGAGTTCCCGGCTCGCGCCGCTTCCTGGCCGACGCGACCGCGAAGGACGGGGGGCGGAGGATCTCCCCGGCCGAGCAGCGCCGCCTCGAACGCCACATCGAGTTCGCCGAGCGCTTCCCGTTCTTGCAGCGGACCGAGAACGGCTGGACCCTGGGCACGGTCCTCCGGGCGGCCCCGCTCCTCGCGCAGCTCCCCGCGTCGTGTCACCCGATGCTGGCGCCGCTGTTCGACCGCGACGACGTCCCGGCTTCCGTCGGGCTCCGGATGCTCCAGAACCTCGTCGACATGCCGGAGTCCTACCGGCGGTGGATTGCGCGGAAGGTGGAGCGCGACGCGACGCCGCGGAGCGCGAAGAAGGCGGTGGCGCTGACGCGCGACGCGCTGCCCCCGGACCGGCTCGGCCCGGCGCTTACAAACATGGCACGCCTCGGCCGACGTGTGCTCCGGGCGGCGCAGGCGGACCTGTTCTGGTGGTGGAGGGGGCGGAGCTGCTGGCGCGCCTGGAGGCGGCGGTCGAGGCGGTCGAGCGGTGCCGCGCCGCGCACGCCGCGTGGCGCCGCGAGCGCGTCGAGGCGTGGGGACGGCGGCTCGACGCGAAGGCGCGGTCGGGAGCGCGCGTGAAGCCCGATTCACCCGCGGACGGCGCGCGATGACGTCGGCGCAGCGCCGGCTCCTCGTCCGAGGCTGCTACACCCTGGCCGCCGTCTCCCTCGCCGTCGCCGTCGGCATCATCCCCGTCACGGTCGCGTACGTGACGGCGATACCGTCCTGGGCCGGGGCGCGTTCGGGCATCTCGTGAAGGTCTCGGGCCAGTTCCTCCTCGCGGCGCTCGCCTTGTGGTTCGTCGGCCGGTTCATCCGCCTGGGGAGCGAACCATGAGCCGTGCTACGGCCCCTCGACGTGGAAGGGCGGGACGAGGCCGAGGGTGGAGAGGTCGAAGGTGACAGCAGGCTGAAGGGCGACTGTCTGTCCTGGCGGGACACAAACAGATGGGCCGCAGGGTAAAGCAGCAGGTGCCCCGCGGCGTAATGAAGGCACCGAAGCCAGCGTCACAGCCGCCAGAGCTATCGGAGCTTTCTAGGAGCCCACAGGATGTTGGCTCACCGTGCCCGTCGGAAGATAGGCCGTTCCCATGGGACCAAGCGAGCCGTTCACCATGAGGGTACCGGCAAAGGCCCAAGAGGGAGTCGGCGAGATAAGCGGCTGACCGCTGCAGTCGGCGCTCTCGTAGTTCAGCGCTATTTCGAACGTCGGGAACCCATCCGTTGTGACCTGAACCGAAAACGACGTAAGCCGCCGCGCGAGGGCAGCAGAGTCTGCGCCGAGGTTTGTGGAGCTCGCCAACAGAATCGCCCAGGGCCGTGACCTCTTGTTCCAGATGCCCGCGATGGCGCTGCCCCGCGAGCTGTTCGGCCGCGTCCTCGACTGGATCGCGCGGCTGCGGCCGCCGACCCGGTCCCATGCTGACGCTCGAAGGGTGTCACGGCGGGCCGCCGGGGGGTCGAGCCGCCCCGGAGTGCGGCCTCGGGGTGCCGCAGTCAGGCCGGCCGGCGCCCGGAGACATGCCGGATTCCGGAGCAGGCCTCGAGGGGGTGCTCTCGCCGCCCAGTGGCCAGAAACAGCTTGCCTTCAAGGTCGCGAGGGCGGTATCCAAGCCCAGGGACGGGGATGGGCCTCGTCCATATGGGAAATGTCGGTTCATATCGACTGACGACTCGCCGAGGAGAGGACGGACGCGATGAGGCCCATGGCAACGTTGTGTGCGCAACTCGTCATGGGACTCACCACCGTGACTCTCGCTGCGCTGATCGCCCCCTCGCCTGCCCGGGCATGCGTCGTCGGCACTGGCACCAGTGCGAGCTGCACCGAGTCGGCGCTGAATGCCTGTCTTCCAGGAGGCGGCAATTTCAACGCCACCGTGACGTTCGCCTGCGGTGGTGCTGCCACCATTCCCATCACCAGCGCCAAAACCATCAGCGCCGCCACCACTATCGACGGTGGCGGCGTGATCACGATCAGCGGCGGTCATAGCGTGCGGGTGTTCATAGTGAACTCGGGTGTCACGTTCACGGCGCAGAATCTGACCATCGCGAGCGGCAGCGACATCAACTTCGCCAGCGGCATCGAGAACAACGGGACCGCGACGGTGACGAACTGCACCTTCAGCGGCAACACCGGTGGCGATGGCGGCGCCCTCTACAACGGCGGCACCATGACCCTCACCAACAGCACCTTCAGCAGCAACACCGTCGAGGGCGGTGGTAGCGGCGGCGGCCTCTACAACGATTTCCATGCGGACGTCACGGGCTGCACGTTCAGCGGCAACACCACCGCCGCCGGCGGCGACGGCGGCGGTATCTACAACAACGGCACCCTAACCCTCACGAACAGCACGCTCGGTGGCAACACCGCCGCGGCCAGCGGCGACGGCGGTGGTATCTACAACAACGGCACCCTAACCCTCACGAACAGCACACTCAGCGGCAACACCGCCGCGGCCAGCGGCGACGGCGGTGGTATCTACAACAACGGCACCCTAACCCTCACGAACAGCACGATCGCTGGCAACACCGCCCCGGCCAGCGGCGACGGCGGTGGTATCTACAACAACGGCACCCTAACCCTCACGAACAGCACGATCGCTGGCAACACCGCCCCGGCCAGCGGCGACGGCGGTGGTATCTACAAC
>Ga0070734_10000557_pt1 | contig 73311 bp, 45 predicted proteins | sample Coa_R1_8_FD_66444 | JGI IMG/M metagenome (GOLD analysis project Ga0070734, IMG submission 66444) | Surface soil microbial communities from Centralia Pennsylvania, which are recovering from an underground coalmine fire - Coalmine... | ecosystem: Environmental > Terrestrial > Soil > Unclassified ...
AACATCTCGCACGCCATCAGGAAGAACCAGCCTCCCGCAACCGACATCATGGAGTTCCAGACCAGCCCGATGACCGAGAACGGGAGTTCCATTTGCGTGAAGCGCTGCCACCAACTGAAGCGGTAGAGTCTGGCGGCTTCTCGCATCTCATGGGGAATGCTCTTCAAAGAAGAGTAGAAGCTGAACGCCATGTTCCAAACCTGTCCGGTAAAGATCAGCAGGATGGCGCCCAGTTCCAATCCCAGTTGCCGCCGAGGAAACAAAGCGACCATGGCCAACATCACCCCAGGTAGGAAGCTCAACACCGGAATGGACTGAAGAATGTCGAGCAGGGGGATCATGAAGCGCTCGGCCCGGGGATTGTAGGCCGCCACGTATCCATAAACCAGGGTGAAAACCAGGCTCAAAAAATACGCGATAGAAATGCGCAATACCGAATAAAAGGCATACAAAGGTAGCGCCGAAGCCCCGAGATTGATCTCCACCTGGGGCGTCAGCGGCCCGCTCCAGTAATGGGCGAGCATCACAACCGAGTAGAACAGCGCCAGGCCAAACGCGATCACCGGAAGATCGGTGAAGACCGGACTGTTGGAGCGCAGGATGGCCGCCCACGGAATATGCGCCGGATGTTGATTTTGGCTAGGTTCGCTCACGATGGCCTGCCCTTGTGCATCGGCTCATCGACTTCTTCCTCTGATTCCTCTTCTTCGGGCGCCAAAGATTCCGTAGGCAGGAACAAACGCTCGGTCTCAGAGTCGTAGCCAAACATCTCGCAATAGCGTCCCCAGGTTAGGACAATTTCCAGCTGCCTCTTCACCTCGCTGTCGGGATAGTGCTCATCCAATAGGTCTCGGAAAAGCTCCAGCGGGATACTGCGGTCCGACTTTTCATTCAACGTGGTTACGATTTGCTGGAACAGACGAATGCCGGAGAGCGCCTCGCGGAAAAGCTCTTTGCGCGTGGGAATATCGCCTTCAGCAAACTTTCTTCCTCGCGGCGTGATCTTCGCATCGCCCTCTTCCAGTTTGGCAAATCCCAGCAGGGCGGCTCCTTCCACGATGGGCAGCAGATCCTCTACGTCCATCAAAAGGCGCTCCGCCAGATGATAAAGGTCTTCTTCACCACCCCTGTCCATCATGACTTCCAAAAGACCGGCAATGCCGCCTGGGCGCGCATGAGGCAGCAGCGGGTAGATGCTACCCGGCTCCCGCAAAATCGGCGGCGGCTTGACCTCGCTGTCGGGCTTGGTCATCACCTTGTAGATGAAATCCACATACAGGAGAAACTGCGGGGCTTTGCGGTCGCGCGGCTGAGCCAGGGCAACATGAAAATCGGCGCGAATGCGCGCAGGATTCCGGCCCAAAACGATCACTCGGTCCGCAAGCAGAACCGCCTCTTCAATATTGTGGGTCACAATAAAGATGGTTTCCGTGCCCAGCTTTCCGGTCGACCAAAGCTCCATCAATTCACCACGAAGCTCTTCCGCAGTTAACACGTCGAGGGCAGAAAAAGGCTCGTCCATGAACAGAACTTCCGGCTCTACAACCAGAGCCCGGGCAAATCCCACCCTCTGCCTCATACCGCCGGAAAGCTCTTTGGGATACGCCGTCTGAAAGCCCTTAAGACCTACGGTATCGAGGGCGCGCAGAGCACGCCGATAGCGATCTGGAGCCGCGACGCCCTTCGCCACCAGCGGCGCCTCCACATTTTCAAGAACCGTGAGCCATGGAAAGAGAGCGAAGCTCTGGAAAACAATCGCCACATTAGGAACGGCCTCAGAGAGGGGCCGGCCGCGCCAATGAACATCGCCTGAAGTTGGCTGCGCCAGGCCCGAAAGAATTCGCAAGAGCGTGGATTTACCGCAACCCGAAGCACCCAGCAGAGCGATGATAGTTCCCGGATAAACCGACAGATCCAATGGCGCGATTACTTGAACGCGGCGGCCATCCGGCTGTAAGAACGATTTCTCCACACCGTGAGCTTCAATAATCGGAGCTGCCGGTGTTTCCGACGGTGCAGGTACGGGGACTACAGGAGGGTGAACTTGGGGCTGCGGCGCGGGCGCCGCGGGAACCACCTCCATGTGGAACGAGTCCTCAATCTCGCCAATCTCATGCTCCAGCCGCTGCCACGCTTCTTCCGGAAGCTCGTCGAAGAAACGAATCCTGTCGTCGGTGTTCATCGCATCGAGCACCTGGCGCATCTCGTTCACCGGACGGCAATGAAGCAGAATGTATTGGTGATAGTAAGGAAAGTAACTCAGAACTTTGCCGGCCAAATCTTCCGGCAGAGCGCGAAAGAGAGCCTGCTGCTGGTCGTCGGCAAGACCGGCGATCAACTCCGATACTGACGCATCCGGGAGGTCTCTAAGAAATGCAACCGCTTCCGGCCACCGCTCCTCCGCCACGAGACTGAGAATTTGCTGGTTCTGCAAAGACGCCATGTCGCATTTCCATTACGTTCATCGTTTTCACATTTATATCATGCGGCTCGGAGGCTTCCGGGAAAGCCTGTCTTGCCGCAACCCACGGGCATGGCTACACTGTTGGCCCGTTGGCGCACACAATTGCAAATTGTAAGGAGATCGAACCATGTCCGGAAAAAGAACCAAAGCCTTCTTCACCTTGTTTTGCCTGATCGCTACTCTCACCGCTCCAGCCATGCTTGGACGTGCGGTAAATGCCACCACAGCGCCTGCCATTCAAGCATCGCCGGACTTCATTTTGACGATATCGCCGGCCTCAGCGCAGCTCAAGCGAGGGACAGGATTCTTCATCGATAGGACCATTCAAGCGGTGAATGGATTTAATGGAACTGTAACATTTCAAATTAGCGGCTTGCCCGTTGGCGTTCATACAGACATCCTGGACGACGGTCCTGTAACCGGATCGGGGTCATCCTCGATCGGCATTCAGAGCGACAAACACAATTTTCAGCTTGGCGTGACCTCGACGGTCACGGTAACCGCAACCAGCGGAAATTTGGTGCACACCGCCCAGATGTCCCTGACCATCATCTAAGCGCGTGCATCTAGATGCCCATGCAGCCGGGCGGCGACCTGCCGCCCGGATACTCCACCAGCACAAACTTCCCAACGAACGACGAAACAGAAAATAATTCAGCTATTGCAGGCTCTTCAAATAGCTCACGATCTGCCAGCGCTGCTGCTCCGGAAGCCGCGACCAGGAGGGCATTCCATACTTGAGGCTTCCGTTCTTCAAAAGCCACTCAAGTTCACCCGGAGTCGCCATCCGGACGCGATCCGTCCGCAGGCTGGGTTTCTTTCCTCGGCCCGAAGCTTCACCTCCGTGGCACTGAGCGCAGTTCTGTTGAAACAGTTTGGATCCTGCGGCCACAGCATCCGAGTTGCCCTCAAAGGGATTCTGGCGAAGGCGTTGCTTTTCAGGAATCTTGAGCTTCCAGCTTCCCTCTTCAAAAATTGAGTTGGACATCGGGGCGGTAGTAGTGGCCACCAATGCCGCCATCGGCACAAGGCAGACCAGTGCAAAAAAGAAAAATCGCCGCATCATCAATGGCTCCCTCTCAACTTCGAGGCAATCTGCTCAATCTCATAGGAGACGCCGAAACGCAACAGCACGCCGTGACTGTTGTCACTCAGTCCTACAGATGGAGAAAAATTAAAGGTTGGGCCGCCCGGCGAACGAAAGCTTACTAGGGGAGCGAAATAGTGTGAGGTATCGTGCAGCCCAAAGCTATAGCGCTCGCCCAGGCCCCCATACATTTCGGCTCCCACACTGAAGTTTTCGCGGCACATCGTACACGCCTTCGCGGATGCAACCATGGAGAGAGGTCTGCTGGCTGAAACGGCGTAACCGAACTCCCAGGGGTTTCCGCGAAGATTTTTCTCCGCAATCATATTCTCGGAAACGTTCCACCCCTTGAAATTGCTCGATAAGATGAGCCTCAACTCCGCCTCGCGCGCCTTTTCGCTGCGGTCGTTTCTACCCAGAAAATCCGCGATTCCGTCATGGCCCACGACTTCCAAAAGAGACTTATCGGCGCTGTTGATGTCCTCAAATTCAACGTAGAGCACCGGATTGATCCAATGTTCTTTTAGAAGCGGTCGGATGCGATTCTCCACCCGAAATCCGGTGAACACGCTGCTCTCCCCCACCGTAGCCTGGGAATCAAGATAAAACTCTGTCGTCCACCACGCCTTTAAACCGTATTCAAGTTCCAGAGCATTCCCAACAAAGGCGTTCCCCGCTTTCGGGAATCCGGAGACCGATCTGTTGGCGATTTCGAGGTTACCGGGCTCCTCCATCTGATGGGAATAAGTAACGAAGGAAACTTCCTGAGCGTGCAAGAAGGTCGATCCCAATAACAGCAGCAATCCAATGAAAAAAATGCGGCAGGTTCCCTGCCATAAAACGGACATGCAACACCCCAAAGATGCCAATTTGATTTTGAAAATGAAATTGAATTTCATTTTCAAAATCACAATCGGAGTCTACTGCAACTCTGCAAGCCGGGTCAATACGTAATCCACAAATCTGTCTTCATTCTTAGGGATATCGGCATTTGTTCCAGGGAGAATAGGCGTAGGGATATCGAGTCCATCAACCACCTTTATGCTGAAAATAGCATCGACAAGCCAAGGCAGGCTTTAATGGCATGAAAGCCGCACGAATCGGCCAGAGGCTTATTCCCGCGTAGATCGGAATCGTGCCGAAGCACCTTTGGAAATTTTCCTTAGAAGAGGATGGAGCCTACGCGGTCTTCCCACAACGGAGTTTTGTTGAAGGACAACATTCCCGAGAAAATACCAAGAATATTGGTTCTGTGTACGCATTGAAAACCGAGAATCATCAAGGTCGTTCACCACTGACAAGATGACAGCCGCCCGCTTGGTCTCTTATTCGTCACCTTCTTCCGGCAGCGGCAAACAGGCCCCAGGGATGGGTCGAGATCCCAAGCAAATTGGTATCCAACTTGATCCGCTGCCAGTTAAGATCTTCGCTGTGTTGGGTGGTTCCAAGTCGGTCGGTTCGGGCTGATACTCAGCGAAGAATTTCTTTGAGAATCGCTGCCTTCGGATCACAGGCATTTGCGTACGGAACCAGCGGAAAGCATTGAGTGTTGCCGGTCCGTCGGTCTTTCCTACATCGACTGCCACCAAATGGCGCACTAACGAAGCAAGCTCATGCTGTTGGTCCACTGTTTGCTTCTTTACCAACTCCTCATCCATCGGCGCCAGTTCGGACGCTTCCGATTCTTCAACGTACTGTTGCACCTTGTTGACGGCAAGCAGTTCAATGTAACGATCCAGAGCGTGATTCAAGTCCCGCAGGACCGTTTCGTAGGTAGCCTGCGAACTTTCAGTTTGGCGCCAAGTTCTACGGCCATCCACAGTCAGTTCGAGTTCCAGCTTGTTCCCATTGACATCGCGGCCGATATAAATTCCAGGTTTTAACAGCGAACTATTGCTGACATTTTCAGTATCCAAATCCCAGGTTCCATCCTGGCGCAACCAAACCGTTACCCCTCCTTCCGCGGTAGCTTCTCCGGAGAATTCCGTGATATTTGAATCGAGAGTGTCGGCAGCAACTGGTTTCTTGGGATCTTTTCGCGCGTCCTCAAAATGCCCTGCGACCAGCTTCCAGCCGGAAGGCTGACGCAAGAAAATCAATCCATCGTAAACGTTTCCGCGAAGCGCTGGATGCCGCTCTTTATCAAAGAGCAATTCGGCTTGGATATTCGTACTATATGGAAGCCGCACAAGTCGAAATGAGCCGAGTCGAGACAACTTAACCAAAGATTTCAACTGTTCTATGTCTCCTCCTAGTTGCTCAATCTTCGGCAGAGAATCGGAACCCGCCAGGGTCTTTACATATCCCTCTAAGTCCTTCGTAATGTCCGATGCATTCGGCACACTCGTCTCGGGTTCAATATATCTCCAAGAGGTGCGGCCAATGCTGTCCCTGGTGAGCGATACAGCGCGGCCATTGAGCGTTATACCTCGAAATTCCTTGAGATCGGCCATGGGCGTGCCTCGCGGCACAAGATCGAGCGCCGCCGCAGTCGAGCCCATCACGAAGTGCGAGTGATCTTTACTTTGTAAAGCATGCCATTCCTTGCGTGAACCAACGAAATAGTCATAACAGCGAATATTCTCTTCCCGGCAAGAAATTCCGATTTGAAAGACTCCGATTTCATCCTGGTCAAACGTATAGACCGGAATGGTGATGCGCTCCCCATTGCGCTCGAAGGAGAATGAGAACTCTGGGCCGGGTCCCTCCGATGATGTCGCGAAAACGCCATTGGCTGGGATATAGGCTTCCGCTTTACCATTCAGAATTAAAAGCGGCGAACGCTCCGGAACATTCCATCGAACCCTAAAAGCTCCTCGATAGGAGAACGGCAGGATATATTCGATTGGATAAGGACGGTGCTCTCCGAACTCTGTCTCCCAAGTCCCGTCGCTCATAAGATACGCCTTCCAGCGACGAGCTTGCTCCCATCGGTGGTTGAGGCTCACAGCCCAGTATTGTGATGAGTTCAGCTTTGGCGAAATATTGCCATCCTGAATGTCCTTCTCCACATCGACCGAAGCTGCTGCGAAATCCACTATATGTGCGATGTCCTGCGCGGGTTCGGGACTGCGGTGTGTACTTGATGCATAGACTACCGTCGAAATGACAAGTAAGACCAAAATGTTGGATAAAGTTCGCTTCAATATGCGATGAATCTGAGCTTGCGAAAAAAATTGAGCTTGGTTGTTGCGCTTGAGACTATCGATCAGATGCCTGGGGCCTCTGCATTCCATCGCCGTAAACCTCTCATTTCAATCCGAAGAAGCGGTTATTAATTGTAGTTATTGATTGCGGTTATTAATGAATGACGCGCTTTTTACAATCGCTCGAGCGCGGTCAACTGCGAAAAAAATCCGCGAACTCATCAGAGCCAAAGTTCTTCAATTGTTCTTCGCGGTGAGAAAAATTGGCTTTCCAGGTTAATTTTGAGGTTTTGATTGTGAAAAACTTAAGCTGGTGACCCTGGCAGGAGTCGAACCTGCGACCTGCGGTTTAGGAAACCGTCGCTCTATCCATCTGAGCTACAGGGCCCCACGTCAATGATTTTATGATTTTACCATTGCCCTCCTCATGGAGTGCGGTGCGAAGCAAGGGCTATCCACCGCGCTTGCCGCCGTCATGGGACGATGGCTTTTTGGGGCGTTACACGCGCCGCCAGGAGAGACGAGCGATCTTCGCTTTACGCTTAGCTTAAAATGAAACCAAAACATGTTGAAGGTTTACCAAGGCCAGCCGAGAGGCGTCCTGCGGCTGCGCGCAGAGAAAGGCCGATTTCAATACTCGCGGCATCTGCCCGCGCCCGACCTCAGCTATTTCATAGAGCACTATTGGATCATCACCTGGGATCTTCGCGGATGCGAGCCTTTTCTCCAGGAGACTCTTCCCCACCCCAGCGTGCATCTGGTTGTGCAAGAAGGCCGCTCCGGCATCTATGGAATCGTGAAAGGAAAATTTTCGATCCTGCTCGAGGGTAAAAGCCGGGTGTTTGGGGTGAAATTCCGGCCGGGCGTATTCTATCCGTTCTTTAACTCCCCGGTCTCCAGGCTCACAGGAAAGATTGTTGAAATCTCCTCCATCTTTGGCAACGACGGCCAGGAGCTGGAAAAATCCATTCTGGCCCTCGACGATCCTCAAAAAGAACAGATGATCGAGATTGCGGGAAATTTCCTGCGCAAGCGGCTTCCCCAGAAAGATCCGAACATCGCATTGGCAGCCGAAATCATCTCCCAAACGGTGGCCGATCGGCAGATCGTGAAAGTGGAAGACATTGTCGACCGCTTTGGAATCAACAAGCGGACCCTGCAACGCCTGTTCAGCCGCTACGTTGGCGCAAGCCCAAAGTGGGTGATTCAGCGGTTCAGGCTGGTGGAGGCCGCCGAACAGCTTGCCTCGGGAAAGATTGTGGATGGCGCAAGCCTCGCGCTGCAACTTGGTTATTTTGATCAGGCGCACTTTGTCCGCGACTTCAAGGCCATTGTGGGACAAGCCCCGGCCGAGTACGCAAAAAGCCTGCGTCCATCTGAGAACGAGTAGATCGCCGCCATAAGGCGAATCGCATGTAGATGCTGTTTGCACGTATTCTCATTGCCCGCGTAGGGCCTGCATAGGATCAACCGAAGCGCTCGACGAGCCGGAAGCGTTTGCAAACCAGCCTTATTCAGAACGCGCAAAAAGTATGTTTCTTGCATGGACGTATTTAAATTTGCCTGACATGTAAACTTTTGAAAGGAACAAGCGAAATCACTGCCGAACGAGCCTGGATTACAGCCGGAGTTCTAAAAATCAGATGGAGGAGGGTCCCTTGCGGAAGAGGGTCCTTTAGGACACCGTAAGGTGTTGCTAAAGGGTGAGGCTTCAGCCCCTGGTTTGACCGTTTTCGGCTCTCGTTATTTCATGATCTTACTGGCTTTCAATCATTTTAATTGAAGGACAAGCCGCGCGGGAAACAGCGTGGCCAGGACCTTGCAATGCTGGTAATGCGAGAGAGGCTCCCGCTCATGCGATTGCCTGGGCATGATGAAGTGTGCCACGCCATGCTCCGAGCGTCATTTGGATCCCTTCCCAAAAAGAAAAGGCCATGAAAGGTTTTCATGCCGATGCCCCGCAGGCGATCCCGTGTTGAATTACCGCATGGCCTAGCGTTTACAATAGGCGGGCTGCAAATTCTCATAGGGCTATAAGACCCTAAACCGAAGACCAAAGACCACTAGACATAAGACCAACGCGGGGCTTGCGCATGACCAAAGAAGAAATTATCAAGAAGCACAAGCAATATCTCTTTCCTTCCGTCTTCAATTATTATTCCGACCCTCTCGTCACCGACCACGCCTCCATGCAGTACGTTTGGGACGTAGACGGAAATAAGTACCTGGATTTTTTCGGCGGCATCGTCACCATCTCCGTAGGCCATGCCAACTCGCGTGTGACCTCCAAAGTCAAGGCTCAGATCGACAAACTCCAGCATGCTTCGACCTGCTTTCCCAACGAAGCGATTGTGGCCCTGGCTGAGAAGCTGGCCCAGATTACGCCCGGAGAGATCAGTCAGTCATATTTCACCAACAGCGGAACCGAGGCCAATGAAACGGCGATTCAACTGGCGCGGATGTCGACGGGCCACTACGAGGTAGTGGCGCTACGCCACGGCTACAGCGGACGCTCGCAGGTTGCCCAGTCCCTCACCGGCCACAACACCTGGCGCAAATCGCTTCCGGTTGCAACGCCGGGCATTGTTCACGGGCTCAATGGCTACTGCTATCGCTGTCCGCTCGGCAAGACCTATCCATCCTGCGAAGTGGCCTGCGCAAAAGACATGGAATCGATGATCCAGACCACAACCTCCGGACGGATTGCCGCCTTTATTGGCGAGCCGATCCAGGGTGTCGGCGGCTTTATTACGCCCCCGAAAGAGTATTTCAAGATCGTGTTCAAGATCGTGAAGGACTACGGTGGGCTCTTTATCTCCGACGAGGTGCAAACTGGCTGGGGACGCACCGGCAAACGCTGGTTCGGAATCGAACAGTGGGAGGTTACGCCGGACATCATTACTTCGGCCAAGGGCTTGGCCAATGGAGTGCCTGTCGGCGTTACCATGACCCACCCTGAGATTGCGGCGAGTTTCCAGGGGCTTCAAATTTCGACATTTGGCGGCAATCCTGTCACCTCGGTCGCGGCCAAAGCCACCATCGACCTGATTGAGGAAGACAAGCTCATGGACAATGCGGCCGTTGTCGGAGACTACTATCGCCGGGGCCTCGAAGACCTTCAGCAGAAGCACCCGCTGATCGGAGAGGTGCGCGGCATGGGTCTGCTGCTGGCAGTTGAGCTGGTCAAAGACCGCAACACCAAAGAACCGGCTCCTCAGGAGACGAACCTCTTCATGGAAGAGTGCCGTAAACGCGGCCTACTCATCGGCAAAGGCGGACTCTACGGAAATGTCATTCGCACCTCGCCGCCGCTCAACATTTCCAAAACCGACGTCGACGATGCCTTGCGGATCATGGATCAGGCCTTCTCCGCAATCGCTCCATCCCCGGCTTTGGTAGGAGCACATAGAGCCTGATCTTCTCACAGGAAGATCTCCTTACAAGAGGATCGACTCACAAGATCGATTCCTTCGATTCCAAGAGAGCTGCACCCAAAAATCGCGCTGTTTTCACTTCAACAAGAGTGAATGTGCGAACGAGAGGGTGCCCCATCCTTTGTAAGAGCGCGCTCTTGATTCTCGCGCTCGAAACAAAGGGTGGGTTTCAAGTGGGTCTCCAAGAATGCAAGTCGCGCTACACTGGACCGCATGAAGCTTCTGCTCGCAGTCCTATTGGCTTTTCCTTTGTTCCATTCTTCGCATGCGCCCACTGTCTTCCGAACCCGGATCGACACCACCGCCGGAAGCTTCGTCGTCGAGACGCACCGCGATTGGTCGCCGAACGGTGCTGACCGCTTTTACGAACTCGTCCGCGAGCATTATTACGATAACTCGCGCTTCTTCCGAGTCGTTCCCGGGCGTTGGGTTCAGTTTGGTATCGCTGGAGATCCAAAGGTCGCCCAATCCTGGCGTCATAAAACCATTCCGGACGATACCCTCAAGGTCCACAACCAACCCGGCTACATCGCCTTTGCCAACACTGGCCCGGGAACGCGCTCCACACAGGTTTACATTAACCTCCGAGACAACTCCGCTCTCAATGATTCCGAACCCGCCTTTGCTCCCTTCGGCAAGGTCGTTGAAGGCTGGGAAATTGTGGAGAAGCTCTACGGTGGATACGGAGAGAACTCCGGCAGCGGGATGCGTGCCGGACATCAGGACAAAATATTCGAAGGCGGCAACGCCTATATGGACAAAGAATTTCCTAAACTGGACCACCTCGTTCGCGCGGCGATGATTAGGAACAAATAAGCCCTGCTCACATCCTTCTTGAAAGGATGAAGGATGAAGGATGAAAGACGAAAGAGTTGATGACTATCTGGGCGGGAGATAAGCATCCGGGAACGCACATGCGACCTCAATCCCGGCGGACCCGTGTGGGCACAAACATGATGCCATGCCGACATACCAGTACCGATCCGGAGTCCGTGAGCGCATTGGTGATTGCGTGTGTCGAAGTGCTCGGTGACCAGCGTCGCCGGTACAGTCTTTGCAGGTTTAGTTACTAAAAATCTTGCTTGTCTGTCACGCGAATTGCCGCCAACAGTAGTAGGAGGGCCAGGAATGCCATTACGGACATTTGCCACCATGACAGTGGTGGCGGTTGCAACAGGCTATGCTCGGCGTTCCAGCGCATAGTCTGAAACTCTCCCATGATCCACATGAGATTCAGGCGATACTCGACCAACGGATGCCAACCCGCCACGAATGTATGGAGTACCAAGGCCAAATAACAAACGACAGGTGCCGTGTATCGCCAGGGGTAATGACCGACAAGAAGAATGACGTAGCAAAGATGACCAGGCCGCCAAAAAACCAAAGAACGCTGAAATGAAGCGCGACCGGAAGCGGATATGAACGGTGCAAGAACGCTGACAAGGAAGGGATAAGAATTGCGGGCGTCAAAGCCAACGCTGCCAATTCAATTGTGCCAACTGCAATTTGGTTGCAGACTACACGCAAACGGCTCACCGGCAAGGCAAGCGTGAACCCGGCGGTGCGATTTGCGCGCTCCCGCTGCAATCCGCCCAATCCAAGAAAAATCACCAGGAGTACATAGACCCCTTTTGCGGTTCCGGAGTAGATAAAATTGTAGATGTATTCGGTATAGGAACCCTCACGCAGACGAAATGCAATTGGGACCTGGTGCTGTCGGATATAGGGCTCAAACAAGACAGCAAAGGCGCAGAGCGCTGATAGGGTCAACGCAATCGCCAGAAATCTCACTCGACTCTCATGCCAGGCCTTTAACCACATCGCTAGTAGTCCTTCCTGGTAGTGATATAACCTGCAAGCCAAATGGTTGCGACGGCCATGATCGAAATCGCTGCGAGTGTAGTGGGACCATGAGGTCCCGAGCCGTTCATCACGTCGTGGACATCAACGATGTAATGCTCCATGCCTGGCAGGTCGGTCGTGATTGAGTATCCGACCAGAAGAATGATGGCAGCGATTGCAGCCGAGTACTCGCCCGAAAACAACACGGAAGCAAGGAAGCTAATTGCAAAGATCAGAATGCCACCGACCGTCCAAAGTGCGCCGAATTGAAGCGCGAGTCGCCACGGATAGGACTCTTGGACAAAAGGCGATAGAGCCGGTACCAGGCTCGCTGGCAAAATGGCCAGAATCGCAGTTTCGATAATCCCCGTCAATCCACGTGCGGCAATCAATCGCCAGCGACTGACAGGAAGGGCGAGTGTGTGACCTGCTGTTCCGTATGACCTCTCTCGATCGAGGCCGCCCAAGCCAAGCAAGAGGGTGAGGACCACGTAGATGTCGCGGAGCTGTCCTTTAAAAATGCCTCTCCAGATATATTCCGCGTAGCTTACATCATGATCGGTCACCACGGTGCGCACGTCGTGATTGAAGAAGACAAATACGCCGCTCAATCCTGCCATTGCCAGTAGGCCAAGCAGGAATCGTGCCCGGCTTTCGAGCCATGCCTTGTAAAGGAGCATCATTTGTGGTCCTGAACAGTCCAAAGAAAAAGCTCGCGCAAATTGACTGGAACGATATCGACAACGACTGCACCGGCAGTTTTAGCTCGCTCGACAACAGCGTCAACGCCGTGACTGGAAACCACGATCATTTGGCTGCCGTTAGTCTCGATGCTCCGGACTTCGGGCAGATCGAAAAGATGTTCAGGAGGCTGGCGACAAAAGCTCAACGTTATTCGTCGATGATCTTGGCGGATCTCGTCGAGCGAGAGATCGACGGCAAGCTTGCCACGATCAATGATGCAAACCCGGTCAGCGATGCGCTCGACTTCGGAGATCTGGTGTGAAGAGAAAAACACGGTTGTTCCGTCAGCGGGCGAGCCGGCCAAGGTCTGCAACAGCTCTTCGATTGCAACCGGGTCCAGTCCTTCAGTTGGCTCATCGAGAATCAGGAGGGCAGGGCGTCGGGCAAGCGCAAGCAGGAGGGACAGCTTGGTGCGCATGCCTTTCGATAATGCTTTGACCTTACGACCGGGTGGTAACTGAAACTGATCGAGGAGGCTGGCCGCGACTTCGCTCCGCCAGTCGGGATAGAAGGATGCGGTGAAGTTGATCAACTGCTTCACGGTCATGTAAGCGTAGAGCTGTTTGTCTTCACCGCAATACGCCACTTGGCGTCGTGCTTCGAGGTCTTGTTTTGGGTCGGTAATGGAGTGCCCGAGTAGTAGGCCAGACCCTGAGGTGGGATGAGTCATGCCGAGGAGCATCTTGATCGTAGTGCTTTTGCCGGCCCCGTTTCGACCTAAAAACCCGGTGACCTGGTTGCGGGTAACCCGCAGATTCAGGCCGGTGACCGCCTGAACGGTTCCGAACTGTTTACTGAGATCGCGTGTTTCAATAACGTAATCCATCATTCTATCTCTTCACCGAGGATCGTTCCGGATAGAGCAGTTCTGCTTCAAACATCCTGTGAATCTCATCGTCTGACCAGCCGTCGCGGCGAAGCGCTTCGACCAAGACTCGGACCCGGTCCTGGGCATGGCGAAACCTTTCCGATCGCGCTTGGACCTTGTTTCGGGACGCTATGAATGCACCGGAACCGTGGCGCAATTCGATAGTGCCTTCGTGCTCCAGTTCCGAATATGCTTTAGCTACCGTGTTGTGGCTTACGACGATCTCCTCTGCGAGTGTACGAATCCCCGGTAGCTGGTCTCCGGCACGGAGGGCGCCAGTGTCAATTGCATGTCGGATCTGCTGCATAAGCTGTAGGTAAAGCGGCTGGCCGGCTTGTGGATTAAGCTTAAACATAACTGTACCACTGTTAGTGTACAGCAGGACTATGGTACTGGCAAGCGCGAATGCGCGGGCAATCCGCTCAGAGAGCTTGTTTCCGCAGTGAAGCAGGAAAGGTATTGGTAAATGCTTCTAGGGGTGAGTAATCTCCGGTTGATCGGCAACCCCGCAAGCTATTCAGAAACGGGCTTCAGGAACGCCACAAAAGCGGTCCCTTCCCATCCCTGCCGTAACGCTAGCCGGAATACGGCGTCAATCTGGCGTTTCGCTTGACTCACTCAATTTCGCAATACATTCCTCTCGGATTTCCCAAACCTCTGCAAGCGACCGCCCGGCTAGCCCGCCGCTGTCGGCGATCCATTGCTTAAGAAACTTCCGGTGCACTTCGTTCTTGTAATCCGTGATCTGGTTTGGTTCGATCTCTTCTTCATGCAGAAAAGATCCTATGGGTTCTCCCCGACTCTGCAAACACGCCTTCGTCACATCGATACGCTTGCCCGCCGTTCGCAAATAACAGTGCGCTTCGATGAGACCGGTGAGGCCATACCGCTGCAAAACCGCCCCAACTCCTGGAGTATTGCGCTCGGTCATTTCAAAAATTCCAAGAACCAGCAGAAGATTAAGCTCTTGCTCAATAGCCAGACGGCGAAGGAGTGCATGCTTTGTGCTGCAGGTTCCTCGCTGTTCGGTCAACACGATGAGCGGATCGCCGGCATTCGAGTTCCTCCCGTACGGTAGCCCACACACGTATTGCGCAGCCGCGCGAAAATCAGGCGCGATTCCCAGGAACGCAGTGGTGACTACCCCACCACGCTTGAGGGGAATTGGATCAAGAGCCTCCCAGGAATACATGGCATTAATTATGAACCAATGATGAACAAATGATCGGCCAACTAGAAATGAACCGGCATTTCCGATGAACTTCCGGGTTGGCAGTCACGAAACAGAATGTGCGGGGAATACGAACGGCACTCCGTATTCAAAGAAAAAACGTTTAGTGAAGTTACCGCGCAAACCGAGGACACTTGGGGGTAGCCAGCGATTTCAGCCGATTGAGGATCGTTGCCCGGGCCTTGGCCATGGCCTCCTGATCGTCGAGCAGCAAAAATGCCCAGAAGGCACCAATCGCCACGGTTTCAATCTCAAAGGCAAGCTGATCCGGATCGACCGAAGCCTTGATATGGCCACACGCGCGAGCACCCTCGACAGCCCGGCTCAAAGTGCCCAGCCATGTTCTCATCATCAGAGCGATTCTGTCACGCACTACTCCGGTGCGGCTGTCGTACTCGAAGGAGGCCGCCGTAAAAAAACACCCCCCCCGAAAAAGCTTCTTTTCCACATGCTCAAGCCACCGGCTGCACAATGACCAGAGCCGCGGCATCCCTCGCGGATTGGCAATGGCGGGACGGATCACATGCTCGATGATCATCTCGTTGGCGGTATCGATCGCCGCGAGCTGCAGCTCTTCTTTGGAGCCGAAGTGAGCAAAGAGACCGCTCTTGCTCATGCCCAGCTCCTGGGCAAGCCTGCCGATCGATAACCCCTCCAGCCCTTCTACGGATGCCAGGTCAACGGCCGCACGCAAGATACTTTCGCGCGTACGAATACCGCGCGCCCGGCGGACGCGGGCGCCTACTTGAGCGGAAGCCGTCATCGACTCCTATGATATCGCAAAATTATAATAGCACGAACGTTCGTATTTGTGCGATACTCCCGATTATGCTTCCCGAGAGAGGAGTCGCCCCGTGTTCCGGACCTGTGCCCTTATGCTCTCGCTCATCGTCACCCTCGGCCTGGCTGCCGAAGAGGTTCCGCTCGACAGTTGCGACCGGCTGCCCACCATTCAAATCTCCGCCGGGAAAAAACAGTTCCGCTTCCTGCTCGATACGGCGGCTTCGAGCTTTCTTAATGCAAAGTCGTTTCTTGAAGGAGCCGCCACCGGGGTCAAGGTTTACGCATGGAATGGGGCATCAGCCACGGTCGCGCGCGAGGTAGTATTGCGCGACTTCGTCGTCGGTAAACATCGCATCATCGAGCTTCGGCTTCCCGCGATCGACCTTTCCGCCATTGGGCACGCATGCGGCCAACGGATCGACGGTATTTTGGGCGCCGACCTGATGGAGAAGCTCAACCTCACCATCGACCTCACCAACCGGGTCGCCCGTCTTGGAATGGAGTCTCAGCAAGCGCAAGATTTGTTTCCTGAATTGGAGAAGCAGCTAGCGTCATGCCTACAGGCGTTCAACCAGGGCGATGAAAAGACCTTTGCCGGGTGTCTGGACCCGGAGGTCGTGCTCTTTACCGTGAATGGGGATTACCGCGGCTGTAAGTCGGTGCTCGGATACTTTCGAGAAAACTTCTTTGCCAAACAGCCGCGGGTTTCCATCGCCATGACCACTCGTTCGCATCATGCCCTGGGAGATGCAATCTGGCTGGAATATGAGCTGCAAATTCAATCGTCCCAACCTGTCACAGCGCGTGGGACAGCCATCTACCGAAAAGAGGGCGATCAATGGCTCCTGGTAAATATGAACCACTCCACGCCTCCGACGCCAGGTCCCGATCAAACAAAGCTTCCCGGCTGATTGGCGAAGCCTGAAGAGTTCAGCCCCTCGACACCGCATATCGAGAGCGTTTTCAGCGCAAAGTGTTGGAGCGGAATAAAGTCGCTACGCGGTCCTTCCCCCCCTGATCTTCGATCACCCGATCTTCAGTTAAAAGCAAGCCGCTCGGAGGAAATGCAAACGAGAAACAGCAACGCTGAAAACGCCACGATATACTTTGCGGCCTATGGCGAAAAGCACTAGGGAAAAGATCATTAAGGAAAAGAGCGCTGGAGGAAGGAAAGCTGCCACCCAAAGAAACGCCGACGCGGAGATAAAGAAGAAAGTCTTGAAAGTGCCGGGCTTGAAGAAGGCGAAGAGCACGGTGAAGAAACGCGCCACGCCCTCACCTTCCCAAACCGGCGTGAACAAGCTTGCGCCAGTGTTTTCCGCATTGTGCGGGCTGTTACAGCCTTACAGGGACGAACTGAGACCCCAGACGGATAAACCCGGCCATCTCAGCCTGGAAAGCAAGACTCCCACTTACAAGAACAGGCCCATGTACTTTGCGGGTGTGCGCCTGGGGAAAAACTACGTGAGCTACTATCTGATGTCCGCCTATGCATGCCCCGATTTGCTGAAAGCCATGTCTCCCGGCCTGAAGAAGCGCATGCAGGGAAAGGCTTGCTTCAACTTTACGGTCATCGATGAGGAATTATTCGCCGAACTGGCAAGGCTGACGGAAGCGGGTTTTCACAAATTCAAAAGTTTGAAATATCTCTAGCCAATGACTCGAATGGATCTCGCCCTGCTTTGTGCTTCAAGAGGACCAAGATAAACTCGGTCCTCTCGAATATGAGAAGCAAAAGTCATTCCCTGCCTGCTATTGTTCGCCCCGTAGGGAGTAGCCCAGGGTAATGCCCACTCTCGTAGAGTTTGCGCCACTAAACTCAAAGTTATTGTGGATCAGATAGTAGTGAGCCTCGGGACGGATAAATACGTTATGGAAAACATAGAGGCGCACGCCGCCGCCAAAGTGCCCGAGGAAATGATTCGAGCTGCTGAAATTGGAGCATCCGAAGAAATTGCACGTCACGAATGGATTGTAGAAGCGGATGCTGGCCGCTCCGATTCCTGCTTGCAGCTCGGCAGATGCCTTTTTTCCCAGCCTTGGCGCCCACACTCCGTTAAAGTCATAGAGGATCGGACGAAACGGCTGAAAACCCCTGTAAACGTTCTGCTTCGCTCTCCAGTTGACCTCTGCTCCCACGCCGAAGTTGTGTCTGAAGAGAAAATCTCCGTTGAACCCCGGAAATGCGCCGCCGCCGATTGACTGCGGCGAGAAATTGCCCGATGCGCTTGTCGCCGAAGGCGCCAGCAGCCCGCTCATCGCAAAGCCCAAATCAAGCTGTTGTCCGTAAGCCGCCGGCAGAACCAGGAAAAAAACGCACAAAGACATCAAAAGAGCCAACTTCTTCAAAGAACACCTCCAGGAGATTTTGCAATACACCGATTTCAAATTTTGCCGCAAAAACCGAGAGTGAAAGTCCGCCGTTCCATCCACCAGCAGACTGACCAAATCTTACCATCGGAATGGAGCGCATTTTGATCTCCATTACGGCGGTTATCACGGCAGTAATGGACCAAGCAACTAAGGCAAGTAATAGTTATCCTTGCAATAGTTAGACCCTCGGGAGAGCGTGATCTCTCGCACGGAGAAGAATATTTACAAAACTTTACATGTACATCTTAGATACACGCCTCGACGGAAGGAAGTGGCGGGAGTGCGAGCCAACCTCGCGAATGAATCCAGCAAATGTTTGACAAGCCTTGGTCAGTAGCAAAACTCCGGATGCGCAAACGCTACCGCCGCGATTTCGCGCATCCGGAAATATCGGGATTGCCCCTTGCTTATTGATTCGAAAAATTACTCGGGCAGCACATTCACCACAATCCCGGAGGCCGCCGACTTGGAACGATAGACCCTCTCCGTGGCCTTTTTGAAATCTTCGGGCCTGGCTTCGGGAATATTGACGAACGTTTGCGGATTGAGATCCACAAGCGGGAACCATGAGCTTTGCACTTGGACCATGATCCGATGTCCACGGCGGAACGTATGGTTTACATCGGGCATATCGAAATCCACTTTGGTAACCTGGCCCGCTGTAAATGGTTCGGGATGCTCAAAGCTGTTGCGAAACTTGCCGCGGAAAGGCTCGCCGCGAACCAGTTGCTGGAATCCGCCCAGCACGTCGATCGGGGGTGCGACGTCGGCGCGAGATTGCTGCGTTTCCGGTTGAGGATAATCGGCCGGGTAGACATCAATGAGCTTTACCACCCAATCAGAGTCGGTTCCGGAAGTCGAGACATGCAGGTGCGGCGACACGGGCCCCGCAATCGTGATGTCTCTATCAAGCGGCTCCGTCTCATACACCAGCACGTCCGGCCGCTTAGAAGCAAAACGCTGGTCGCTGACCATGTATTCCTGAGGAACATCCGTTGCAGAATAGCCGATGTAGGGCACAGGCTTTGCCGGATCGCTGACATATTCGTCAAACGCGCGCTCCTGTTCGGTGGGCGGATCGAGCGAGAGCTTGCCATTCGCGTGAAAATAAAGAGTCTGCTTCTTGGCCTGCGCGGGTGGCCAGCTTGGATACTGCCGCCAGACGTTGCTTCCCGTTTCAAAGACATAGGCTTCTGGAAGCTTCGCTTCTCCGTTGCCTTTTAGATACTGTTCAAAAAAAGGAAAGAGGATGCGCTCGCGATAGTAGTCGGCGGTGCTGGAGCCAAACGTCACGTTGCCTAAACGGCCTCCCTGAAAGCGCGCCCACCCGCCATGCACCCAGGGACCGACTACCAGGCCGTTGAAGATTCCGTTATTGTTCTTCTTGACGGCGGCGTATGTTTTGAAAGGCCCGGAAAGGTCCTCCGCATCAAACCACCCGCCCACGGTGAGCACGGCGCACTTGATATTTTTCATGTGCCGGGAGATGTCGCGAACCTGCCAATAGCTGTCGTAGGTGGTGTGATTCACCTGATCGTTCCACAGCGGATTGCTTCCTTTCAGATAAACGCGATCGGCATTGGCAATCGCTCCGAGCTTCAGATAAAAGTCGTATCCATCGGTAGTCCCATAGTCGAACCCTTCCCTCGAACTGGGAGGAAGCGTGGGATTGGCCAGCGGCTTGAATGAAGCATAGAAATCGAAGTTGGCTGCCAGCATGAAGGCCCCGCCGTGGTAAGCATCGTCATCTTTGAACAAATCCGTGATCGGCGCTTGCGGCGACGCAGCCTTGATCGCGGGATGCGAATCGACGATGCTGGCCGAGACGTAAAACCCGGGATAAGAGATGCCCCACAGGCCCACTCGTCCATTATTGTTGGGAATGTTCTTCAAGAGCCATTCCACCGTGTCGTAAGTATCCGTACTCTCGTCCACATCGGAACTGGACTTGGGGTTGTCGATGTGAGGAGTCATTTCCAGCCACTTCCCTTCCGACATGTAGCGGCCGCGAACATCCTGGAAGACAAAGATGTAGCCGGCCTTGTCGAAGGCCGAAGCTGGCCCAAGCCGCTCCCGGTAATGATCCACTCCATAGGGCGCAACGCTATAGGGCGTGCGCACCATCAGAAACGGCCACGAATGAGAACTATCTTTCGGGACGTAGACCGATGTGAACAATTTCTTGCCATCGCGCATGGGCACATAGTATTCGTACTTGGTATAGTGCTCTTTGACCTCATAAGACGGCTGCTGGCTCAAGGCAAGATCTGGGCGGAGCGCAACGAACAGACCCAGCAGGACGAGCAACGGCTTCATGCGCATAGTGGACGTTTTCTCCTAGATGAAGGTTGGATTCTATCCGTTTTTCGACCTGCCATATCCTGGCGGGCTTGTTTCCGCGCGGCTTCTCCTGAGCAAAATCTTTTGAGCACAGCCCATCGAGCGAAGACCATGGGCGGAAGCCGCGCTGCGATTTCATTTCCTGGATTTCAATTCCTGGATGCAATTGGGTCGAAAACGGATCAGCTCATGAAACTAATTGCAGAGGTGGAACGAGTCAAGCCAATGCCATGGCAATCGCACGAAGGGTCTCAGCACGTCCTGGGCGAATTTTGATCGCATAAGGCTGCCAGCCGCGAATGGAATCATGTTTAACAAAAGGCTTTTGCAAAGAATGCTCAAATAACGCGAGAAGCCTGCTTTTCGAATTTGGACAAAATCACCCAGGTCAAACCCCGTCAAAAATCGGACACCTGGCGTTAAGAGTTTCCCTGTGAATGCGCCAAGCGCCAGAGGCGCGACGATAGGGTAGCCCATGGCGAAGCGTAGCGAAGCCGTGGGTGCATGTATGACAAAGAATCGAGTGCCGGAGGCACGGCAGAGGAATTTCCGCCCAATCCACATCGAATGCCAACAAGGGCAATGAACGTATTTCTCCGTATCCCTCTTTAACCGACAGCTTCTCTATTTGGCCGCCGACTCTACTTCCGCTGCTCCAATGTCACGCTAACGGTAACCGGCTTGCCTTCTCGCAGCACCTTGACCTCTACGACATCCCCAACCTTGCTGCGGCGCAGTGCATCGGTAAAGTCATAGAGATTCTTGATCGGTTTTTCCCCAAACTGAACGAGCACGTCCCCAGGCTTGAGGCCTGCTTTGGCTGCGGGCGAACCCGCGCGGACATCGGAAAACTTGACGCCTTCCTCCGTCTGTCCGAAGTCCGGGATCGATCCAAAATAAGGACCGTATCCGCCTCCACTACCGCTTCCCGCCGGAAGCTTGTCTTCTGCAACAGCCACGAATGCCGGACGCCCCGGAGCCGAGATGAGTTGTTCGGAGACGCCCGCGACCAAGTCAAGCAGCTTTACCGCCGAAGCCGCATTGACCTTCTCCCATGTATCGGAAGGCTTATGATAGTCGGCATGGAGGCCCGAGAAAAAGAACAACACCGGAATTTGCTTGGCGGCAAAAGACAAGTGATCGCTTGAGGAGAATCCACTGGAAGAAGGCTCAACCTTGAAGGGAAACTTGCTATCCACCTGCGTGAGAATGCTTTGAAATATAGAGCCCGTGCCGATTCCGCCAATATAGACCTTATCGTCCTTGATGCGGCCGATCATATCCATGTTGAGCATGGCAACAGCTTTCTCCAGCGGCAAGGTCGGCTCTTTCACCCATTCAGCGGAGCCGAGTAATCCAAGCTCTTCTCCGGCGAACGAGGCGAAGAGAATGCCGCGATGCAGCTTGCCTTTGAGTGGCGCAAACCTGCGCGCCATTTCCAAAAGGCCCGCCGTTCCGGAAGCGTTATCGTCTGCGCCCGGATGCAATTGCCCAATTTGATCGGGAGCAAGAGAGCCAAAGCTCCCTCTACCCAAATGGTCATAGTGGGCGCCGATGATCACATATTCATCGGTCTGGCCGGGCACATAGGCCAAAACGTTGTTGACCGTCGCCTGCGTATTTTCAACATTTACAGTCAGCGAGATATTGAGATCGTTAGGAAATGCGAACGAGGCTGGCTTGGTGGAAGCGTTGATGCCGCTCTGTATTTCGTCGAGAGACTTGCCGGCCAGTTGGAACCATCTCTCCGCCACGGAATTCTTCACTTGGACCATGAGGATTCCGGAATTCACCAGATCATTGAGGATTCCAAAGGGAACAAGGCGGTCCTCCACGTCTTCACTCTGGCCATGCCCTTGCTTTCCGTTCAGCAGCACAACAGCTTTCGCTCCATGATTGCGCGCATTGATCGCCTTGGTAATCAGTGCTGCGTGCTGCGTTGGACCTTGCGCCCCATGGCCGGTTTTCGATCCGCTTGCCTGCTCTGCAAATCCAGGCGGCTCATAGCGGAAAATCACCACGATCTTGCCCTTCACATCAAGCTTTTCGAAATCGTCATAGCCAAATTCACTGGCCGAGATTCCATAGCCGGCGAACACGAGCGATTCATTCACTGTTCCTGATGACGAAAAGCTGAATGGAATGAAATCCTGGCTCGGCTTGAGCGCGATCTTTTCTCCATGGGCGGAAACCTCAAGAGCGTTTCCATCCTTCATCTTCGTTCCGGTAATCACCGTAAACGGCTGTAGATACTGATTTCGCCCAGCAGGGCTCAGCCCTAGGCTCTTAAACCTCTCCTCAATCAGGCGGGCTGCGCGCGTCAGGCCCTCGGTGCCGTCGCCACGGCCCTCCATTTCCGGCGTGGTCAAAGATTGAATGTCGTGGATATACCTCTGAGCGTCGGCAGGCGTCGATGCAGCGAGGGAGTGGCTCCCTTGAGCGCTTGCAGCAAACGGCAACGCCAGCGCAAAGAGACAATAGAGCAAGCGAAGGTAGATGCCACTAAAAATAGAATTCCGAACTGAGAATTGGAAACGCTTTGACATGGAATTGGTCACCCGCTGAGGTGTGATGATCGCCTATTCTGATTGATCGTAACTGCTTCGTACACTTAAGCACGAATGAAACGTAAGAATCGTAGGAAGGCCGAGCCTGTCTGTGCAGGCTATGCCTTGCCATTCACCTTGTGCTTTTCCACCAGCCGACGAGCAATGATCAGCCGCTGCAGCTCATTCGTCCCTCCTCCAATCACCACCAGGGGAGCGTCCCTATAGTAGCGCTCGACCGGGAAATCTTTGGAGTAGCCATTGCCGCCCAGAATGCGCATGGCTTCAAAAGCAACCTCCGCGGCTGTTTCGGTCGCAAAGAGTTTGGCCATGCCTGCTTCCAGATCGCAACGCTCCCCGCAATCTCGCTTCTCAGCCGCCGAGTAGATCAAGAGCCGTGAAGCTTCGATCTTCGTGGCCATGTCGGCCAGCTTTGCCTGGATCGATTGATGCTCGCAGATCGGCTTTCCGAAGGTAGTGCGCTGCTGCGAATAGCGAATAGCTTCCTCAAATGCGGCGCGCGCAATGCCCAGGCCGCGAGCCGCCACGTTCAGGCGCTCGGCCTCCAGGCCGGTCATCACCTGCTTGAATCCTTCGCCTTCCGCTCCCCCGATCAGGTTCTCCACAGGCACGGGAAAATCCTGGAAATGGAGTTCGCACGTCTCCACGCTCTTGTAACCAAGCTTGTCGATATCGCGGCTCACGGTCATCCCCGGCGCTCCCTTCTCGATGACGAAGGCGCTCATTCCAGTGTGCGCCGGTTTCGCCAGCGGATTGGTTCTGGCAAGCAGCAAGAATGTATTGCCATAGCGGGCATTGGTGATCCACATCTTGGAGCCGTTAACGCGATATATGCCGTCATGCCGCTCGGCCACAGTGGAGATGTTCTGGAGGTCGGTGCCGGCATTGGTTTCAGAGAGGCATATTCCACCCCGGCGCTCGCCACTGGCCAGACCAGGCAGGAAAGCTTCTTTCTGCCTCACGGTTCCAAAATGATTCACCACATCGCAGAGCACCGAGTGCGTTCCAAGAACCCCGGCCAGCCCCAGCCAGCCGCGCGACAACTCCTCAAAGATTGTGGCGAAGGTAGTCGTATCGACCTCGGCCCCTCCATATTGCTCCGGAACATTGAGCCCGAACAGGCCCATCTTGCGCATCTGCTCCACCAGTTCGTGTGGGTATTCATTGCGATGCTCGAATCCAGAAGCAACCGGAATCACTTCTTTGTCCACAAACTGGCGGACGGTTTTGACGATTAACTCCTGCTCGGCATTCAAGGTTCGCAAACCATGTCTCCTTCGCGCAGCTCTTTCGCGATTGCGCTTGTGTGATCAAACCGGTTCATCGAAGCACCGGGCGCGCGTGGGCCATCATGTTACAGCATCCATTCAGGACGCGAGTTCATCGCTTTCCATTGCCCATTGGGCCATAAGGGAAACTCCGCAGGAAATGGCTAAGTGCGCGCGCTTCATGTTACTACTTGAGATTCATTTGGAACCATTGGCTCTTATTTGCGTTATATAATGCAGCCAACTGGCCACTCAAAAACGCACGACCCCAACAACCTTGAATTCTTTTGAATTTGAATTTCAATCTAAAGATGAGTGCTTCCATTCGTACCTTCCCGGCGCTTCTCGTTGCTTTGATTTACTTCGGTCCCGTGCAACTCTGTGCATCGGCGCACGCGCACGGCCCGCTGCCGGTTCCTTTGACTCCCCTCTTGGCTCAGGCCGCGTTAGGCGCTAACCCGGCACACTCCGATTCTTCTGCTGGGCAAACAGCGACAGCGCCAACAGCTTCGTCCCAATCGACATCCTCGCCGCAAGGTTCACCCGTACTTTCTCCGGTACAGCCCTTCAATCCGGCACAGCCTTTCAAGGACCAGAGCTCCAATCCCACGAACAATACAAATGATGACGAGATCATCGTTACCGCCGTGGGCGACGTGATGTTAGGAACAACTTTCCCGGATGACACCGGAAGCTCTTTGCCACCCAACGACGGCGCAACGTTGCTGCAAGAGGTGACTCCAATTCTGCGGCGCGGCGACGTAACTTTCGGGAACCTGGAAGGCCCCATGATCGATGGCGGCGAATCGGTGAAGTGCCACGGCAAAGTCGGAACCTGCTACGCGTTTCGAGTTCCTACCCGCTATGGAAAGCACCTGCGAGCGGCCGGATTCAACGTGATGGGGCTGGCGAACAATCACGCGATGGATTTTGGCGCGGAAGGGCGCGTCAGTTCACAGCATGTCCTCGACTCCCAAGGCATCGCCCATTCCGGAGAAGTTGGAGACATAGCCCACCTGACCGCCAAAGGTAAAAGGGTCACGGTGATTTCCTTTGCCACTTATCCGGGAGCGTATAACTTGCTCAACCTCGATGACGCCATCCGGGTAGTGAGCGACGCGCACGCCGCCTCTGACATCACAATCGTCTCCTTCCATGGTGGGGCCGAGGGCACCACACACCAGCATGTGCCCGATGGAGACGAGACCTTTCTAGGCGAAGATCGCGGGTATTTGCGGCGCTTCACTCATGCAATCGTGGATGCGGGCGCCGATCTTGTATTGGGCAGCGGCCCTCATGTGGTGCGCGGAATGGAAGTCTATCGCGGCAAATTGATCGCTTATTCTTTGGGAAATTTTGCTACCTATGGCCCGTTTAATCTGACCGGCGAAGCCGGACTTTCAGTCATTCTGGAAGCACGCCTCGGGCCGGATGGATCTTTTCTCTCCGGCCATGCCTATCCCACGCGCCAGGAAAAACCGGGTGGGCCGAAACTCCCAAAACTCGACGAGGGCATCAGCCTCCTTTTGTTGCGTGAGCTTTCCGAAACCGATTTTGCCGAGAGCAGCGTGATGGTCAGCCCGACTGGAGAACTATCTCCCCGAGCCGTGCCGCCCACAACTCTCGATCCGATGGAACCAGCAAGCTTGATCGATAATTTCGCCATCTCGTCCAACGCCATTTTGCAGATACCATCCATTAATTGATGTAGGGCTTTAACAATTTCATGATTCAAAAACGCGCAGCACTGTTGTTTCTTTTTCTGCTCTCAGGATTTGTCCTTGTCGCAGCCTCCCTGTCCCCAGCTCAATCGTCAAAAGCTCAACCGTCAAAAATAGCGGATCTGGAACCCGCCTTACGGGATGCTCTCTCCCATGATGCTGTCTGCACAGAGAATTCAACCGGACAGGAAGCCTCTATCCTTGAAGATCCTGTCCAGAAGTCGGTATTTCGTGGAGCAGCCGGACGGGACATCGGAGTGATCGTAACTCCCCAAGGTGGATGCCACTGCCACAATGCGAATTGCGCGACCTACGTCTATCTGAAATCGCCCCAGGGATACCAGCTTTCCCTGAAAGAGAATTTTGAATCCTTACACCCGATGAAGGTTTTTAAACATGGATTCCCTTCTCTGACTGGACGATTCCAGGTAAGCGACTCCAAGGTGGAAACAACTGTGTTCGATTGGGATGGTGAAGCCTATCATCCCAGCCTCTGTGCCACCGTACTGCACAAGGAAGGCAGTAAATTGCCATCCATCGCCCGGCACGCCTGCAATCTGCAAAAAGAAGCGAGCCCGAAGGGCAGGATGACCCAGTAACGAATAACGAATGATGAGTAGAGATCAACAAGACCACCGCACCTGACCTGGTCAATATCTGACCTGGTCAATGGTCAATAGTCGATGACGCGAACGTGGTCCCCGATCCATCAGTAAAAAAGATCCATCAGTAAGAAAGATCCGTCCCGAAGAAAACTCTTGATGAATTTCACTGGATAGGTGTTAAATAATGGTGGCCAAGCAAGACTGGAAGTCGCTGTCAGCACTCAATCAATCATTCCACTTCATTATTTTGACATTTCTCTCCTCCCTCCAAAAATCAAGTAGAAATGATGTGATTCGAATATTGAATAATTGCAAAAATGAAACGATTGACGACTTTGACCGGCTGGCTCTTATTGCAAACCCTTGTGCCACGCGGTGCCGGAACCTCCGCACTCGTTTCATGCCGTGGGCTTCTTTGGTATGATTCCCCCCGCTTTGACCGACTCGAACAACCTTCTCTCTGGCATTCGCGTAATCGACTGTGGAACCTATATAGCGGGCCCGGCCGCGGCAGTCGTGATGTCTGACTTTGGCGCTGAGGTCATCAAGATAGAGCGCCCACCCCACGGCGATCCTTATCGTTACTTATCTCTCTCGCCGGGCATGCCGGTCTCCGATCAGCTTTACTGCTGGATGCTCGATGCTCGAAATAAGAAGAGCATCGCCCTCAACCTGGAAAACGACCAGGCGCGCGAAGCTTTGCTGAAGCTGGTAGCCTCAGCCGACGTTTTCATTACCAATTTTCAGCCGCAGCTGATTCGTAAATTTCGTCTTGAATACGAGACGTTGCAGGCCATCAACAGCCGCCTGATCTACGCGCAGGTAACGGGATACGGTGAAGCGGGCGATGAGTGCGACAAGCCGGGATACGACCAGACGGCGTATTGGGCGAAATCGGGCCTGATGTTCTCCATGCACAACGCGGACGCCGAGCCTTGCCGCTCCCCTACAGGTTTTGGCGACCATCCCACAGCAATGACTGTGTTCGGCAGTGTAATGCTTGGACTCTATCGACGAGAAATTACTGGCCAGGGCATGAAGCTTTCGACCTCGCTGATGGCAAACGGCGCATGGTCCAACGCCTGCATGATTCAAGCGGCTCTCGCGGGTGCGCAGTTTCTGCCTAGAACAACGCGCAAGTCCGTGGCCAACGCGCTGGTCAATCACTACGTCACACGAGATCAAAAGCGGTTTCTCACCTGCTGCCTCGATCCCAAGAAAGACTGGAGCAATTTCTGCAAAGCCATTGAGCGGCCAGAGTTGATCGACCACGAGCTCTATCGCACGCCCGAGCTTCGCCACACCAATGCATCGACCCTGATCGCGACAATCGACGAGGCCATTGCAGCCAAAGATATGGCCGAGTGGGAAACCATCTTCAAGAGATACGACCTGATCTGGGCTCCCGTCTTAAGCAATGGCGACGTGACTCACGACCTGCAAATGGCCGCGGGCGGTGTGCTGGTGGATACATCATACGGACCACAGACGGTCAGCAGCCCTTTCCACGTGGAGGGAGTCGACAAGATGCAGGCGAAGCCCGCCCCGCAAGTGGGCGAGCACACCGCTGAGATTCTCCGCAGCGTCGGCTACAACGATCAGGCGATTGCCGATCTGCACAAGAGCGGAGCCGCTGCGTTGGGAACCTCAAAGGCTCCTGCTATGGCTGTGAAAAAGCAGGCACAATAAGCTGGTTTCTCCAGCATTCGCAACGAGCCCTCTGAGCTCATTTCTCGCTCCGAAAACCATTCTTCCAGAACCGATCAGAACAAAACCCGAACAAAACCTCGTAAGTTTGACCGCATATGAACACACTGTTATTATCAATCTGCGGGGTGGAGCAGCCTGGTAGCTCGTTGGGCTCATAACCCAAAGGTCGGTGGTTCAAATCCACCCCCCGCAACCACTTATAAGTTTCGGGGGACTGTGAACACAGTCCCCCAATTAATTGCACTGAATTGGTCGCAGTGGCCATCTCTTCGAGATTGGCTTCCCTTTTGGATGTGAGTTCCTTCTCTGTAGCAGAGGGCAAGATTAAATCCGCTATCTTGCTATTGACTCTGCGTTTGCTTTCCTCAAACGCAGACCCAACCGATTTTTTGGATTCTCACGCAGACTCTTCAGTGAACCTTGAGACCGCATCACGAAACAGAGACCTCTTGCCGGGACTCAATGAAACGGGCCAGAGAAGCGATCGTGGGATCCTGAAAAAATAGTGCGAGCAGTGGGGTATCGCTCGGATATTCTTGTTGAACTTGCGCCACCAGTTTAGTTGCCTGGAGAGAATCGCCTCCCAAAGAAAAGAAGTTATCGTGGACACCGACTCGCTGAACTCGTAGCACGCTTATCCACATGTTCACCAGATGCTCCTCAAGAACCGATCGGTGCGGAGTAAAATCGTCCCGGTTCAGCTCTCCTGGATCGACCGGTGGCAGAGCTGCATAATTTCTTTTTCCATGTGCCGTTACTGGAATCTCTGCGACATTGACAAAAACGCTCGGGATCATGTAGTCGGGAAGAATCCGTGCAAGCAACTGTCGATAGTGGCTGGATGGCTTTTCATCGAATGCATTAATATAACCAACCAATTGGGTGGCCCCTCCCGCAAAAGTCGTAGCCACAACGGCAGCGTCCTGGACGCCGTCCTGAAGCCGCAAGGCAGCCTCAATTTCTCCCGGTTCAATGCGAAAACCTCGAATCTTCATCTGCCTGTCGACTCGCCCAGTAAAGCGAATATTTCCCCCGTTAAGCCAACGAGCTTGGTCCCCTGTCCTGTACATACGGGTCCCAGTTTCCGAACTAAAGGGATCCGGAAGAAACTTTTCGGCTGTGAGGTCGGGACGGCCAAGGTATCCTCGGCCCACACTGTGCCCTCCAATGAATATTTCTCCAGGCGCCCCTATGGGCGTAGGCTCCAGGTTTTGGTCCAGGATATAAATGTCGGTACCACTCAAGGGGCGTCCTATAGAAACCTCTGTTCCTGGCGCGATAGGAGCGACAGAGGCATCAACGGTGCATTCCGTCGGCCCATAAAGATTGAATGATGTTCTGCCGGCGCGCTTCTGTAGTATGTCCCATACGCGGTCGGAGATAGGCTCTCCAGCCACCAAAAACGCGACTGAATCGTCGGATTTTTCCAATCCGGCATCGAGAAGCAGATCGAACTGTGTAGGAGTGCAATCGAAAACATCAAGGCGCATCTCCTTGATGTAAGCCAGTAGCTCCGGGCCATTGCGGCGCATTTCTTCAGGAATCACACAAAGAGTATGTCCCATCGCGAGTACGACCAACTGCTTGATGGAGGAATCAAAGGTAAAAGGCGCATTCAATGCTACCTTCAACTTTCGATCCAGCGATGCATAGATGGATCCGCTCAAGCCGTCCAATAAATTCTTAAGGCAGCGGTGCTCTATCATGACGCCTTTGGGAGTTCCGGTCGACCCTGAAGTGTGAATTACGTAAGCTAAGCTGTTGTCATTCACGAGGACATGCACGTTGCTGTCATCCTCCTGAGCAATTAGATCAAGATCGAGATCGAGCATCACGATGGGCGGCAACTGCTCCGGAAGCCGATCCAGCAGATTCTCGTGAGTAATCACGGCCGTCAGGGGGATCCGCTCCATCATCGCAGCAAGGCGAGGCTGTGGATCCCGCACATCAAATGGCACGTAAACTCCCCCTGCTTTCCAGATTCCAAGAAGCCCTGCGATCATTTCGGCTGAACGCTGCAGACATACTCCGACAAGCGACTCGGCTTGGACCTCTAAACCCTGCAAATAGCGTGCAAACTGATTTGCCTGAGCATTCAGCTGAGCAAAGGTCAGCTCTTTATCGCCGACAATCAATGCGACAGCGGAAGGATCATTTTCCGCTTGCCTTTCGAATAATTCATGAATCAATCCATGTCCGCCGTACGGCGTCGATCGCCCCGCTCCAAATTCCACCAGCAGCTGCTGCCGCTCCTCCGAAGTCATCAAGGGTAAGGAAAAGAGTTGCCGATGCGGATTTTCAGCAATCGCAGCGAGCACCGCGGAAAATTGCTTTGCAAGACGGTGTATTGTAGCCCGGTCGAAAAGATCGGTACTGTACTTCAGGGAACCTAGTAAACCCGCAGTCGTAGCGCTCATCAGGAGCGTCAAGTCGAATTGCGATCCGCCATTTTCAAGTGGAACTAAATCGGCCGGAGCTTCGCCAAAGTGCAGAGGCACTCGAGCGGCCCCAAGTGATGCCGCAGCCAACGCTTGTCCTTGACTTCCTGGCAGCTCCTGCCAGACAAACATAGACTGAAATATCGGAGAGGCAGCCCCATCGCGCTTCGGCCGCAATCGCTCGACCAGCAGCGGAAATGGATAGTCCTGATGCTTGAAAGCCTGAAGGATTGTGTGCCTTGACTGAGCCAGGAAGTCCGTGAACAGAATGGAGCTGTGATAGAAGGACCGAACGACAATTGGATTGACAAAATACCCGATAACCGCGCCAAACCCCTGCCTGCGGCCACTTACCGGTGTTCCAAGCAACAACTCTTCCTGAGCGGAAACACGGTGCAAAAGAAGTTGAAACGCCGCCGCCAGGAGCATGAAGGGTGTAATGTTTTCGCGGCGCGCAAGACTCAGGAGCGACTGATATAAATCGACGCCCAAACTGAGCGGCTCAGAAGCGCCGCGATATGAAAAAATTGGGGGACGAGGACGATCGGCGGGAAGTTGGAGGATGGGGCTATCGCCAGACAGCTGGTTCCGCCAATACTTAAGCAGAGATTCGCCCATCGGCCCCTCAAGGTGAGACGACTGCCAGGAAACAAAGTCCGAGTAATCAAGACTTAGTTCGGGTAAAGATGCCGCATGACCATAGCGTTGTGCTAAGTAGGCTGCATTGAGATCTTCCAGAATCGTTTCAATCGACCACAAATCGGCAATGATGTGGTGAAGCAATAGCATCAGAACGTCATCTCCCGAAGGGAGAGAGAAAACGAGAAGCCGGACGGGCGGCGCCTCCTCCAAGCGAAATGGCTTCTGCACTTCTTCGGTCAGCCGATCATGCAGGTGCTCCGATTCGGCTTGCGAGAGTTCGGTACGGCTGATGTGGCGAGGAAGAGAAATCTCCTCAGTGGGTTGAATAATCTGAGTTGGCTCGCCCTCTATCGTGGTAAAGATAGCGCGAAGCATGGGATGGCGCTCCATAAGTTGCGAAAATGCCTTTTGCAAGGCGACGAAATCCAACCGGCCCGTAACTCGAACAGCGCTGAATAGCGTATAGGCCACCGAGTTGGGCGCAACTTGGTGCAGAACCCATAGTCCTTTTTGCCCGTGAGACAAGGTCCAAGAATGGCTCTTTGGTGAACGCCCTGAACCCAATTGGGTATCGGCCGTGTCACCAACACGCTCTACGATATGCCTGACTAGACCGGAAAGATTTAGCCCTTCGAGCAGGCTCGTAACGTCGACGTAAACGCCAAATTCTCGCTCAATCCGTTCGGCAAGCTTCGTTGAGCCGAGCGAATCAAGGCCAATGCCAACGAAAGACTGATCCGAACCCATCCTATGGGGGTCGATTTTTGTGATTTCGGCAATGAGCTGCCGCAGATGAGATTCAACCCATTGGATTCGAAGGCCAGGATCGGTTTGCAGGAGTTCCATTCGATTCGCGGGACCAGCAGACAATACTGGTTCAGGCCCATTCAAAGGCAACGTACTCGACGTCAAGATTTGCAATTCTCCCGCAAGAAGAGCGGCCCTGCACGCGGCGCGCTTGATCTTTCCACTAGTGGTCTTGGGGATGCTCCCGGGCCTTAGCAGCGCGAGCGAGTGAATTTGAATTCCATGCTCCAGAAGGACTGCATTTCGGATCATCAAGATCAACGCATCATGAGGCACGCCGGAATGCCGGTCGACTTCATTGACGACGGCCAATAACTCCTGCCCATCGACTTCGATAGCAAAGGCTGCCCCGGCGCCAAAACGCAAACTGTGGTGGGCTTGCTGAACGGTCAACTCTATGTCGTGAGGATAGAGATTCCGGCCATTCAAAATGACTAAGTCTTTGAGGCGACCAGTGATAAATAGCTGCTCTTGCGCGAGGAAACCTAGATCACCAGTTCGAAGGAAACGAGTATCGCCGCCAGAGATAAGCTGGGCATGAAAGGTCTCTTTTGTTTCTTCCGATCGATTCCAATATCCCTTGGCCACACTGGGACTCGCCAGCCAAATCTCTCCAATCCTTCCCTTTTGGCATTCCTCCAGCTTCTCGGGATCCACAATCCTTAGCTCTTGATCGGCCAGAATGCCTCCGCATCCAGCTAGAATCTTTGCAGGCTCATCTCCAGAGGGCTCAAGAACTAGATTATGTTCAAGTCCATCGACAGAAACGTGCATTTCAAAAAGCCCAGGAGCGCGCTTACCGCCACTGACCATGAGGGTAGCTTCCGCCAAGCCATACGAAGGATGAAAGGCCTCGGCGCGAAATCCACATTCCGAAAATGCCTCGGCAAATCTCTCCATAGTTTCCTGGCGCACGGGTTCGGCTCCATTTACCGCCACCTGCCATGACGAGAGGTCGAGACCTGCTTTATCTTCGCAGGAAATTTTTCGTGCGCAAAGCTCATAAGCAAAATTGGGAGCGCTGCTGCTATACGCTCGATACTTGGAAATCGCTTGCAGCCATCGAACCGGCTTTTGCAGAAAGGTAGTCGGCGCCATAAGGACACAGGAAGCGCCAACATAAAGAGGCTGCAACACGGTTCCAATCAATCCCATGTCATGAAAAAGAGGCAGCCAGGTCACAACAGTAGAGTCTTCCCCCATGCCGCAGGCTGCCTGGATTACCTTCATGTTGTTCAGTAAGTTGCCATTCGATATCATCACCCCCTTCGGAGCGAAAGTAGAGCCAGAGGTATATTGCAAGAACGCAATGGCATCTTCTGTTGTATGTGGGGGGCTCCATTCATCGGCCCATGACAATGGAATTTCGCCTGGAGAAAGCCACTGCAGGGCGGATACTAAAGGGTTGTTTGCGGCGCTCGGCAATTTTTCTATCATTTCGGGAGTTGCAAATGCCAATTTCGCACCGGAGTCTGCAGCGACCGCATTAAAGCATGATGCGCCACGCCGCGCCCCATCGAAATGAAAAGGAAAAGCTGGCACTGCTATAGCGCCGGCATAAAGACAACCTAAGAAAGTGCTCACAAAATCCGGGCCGGAGGGTAAGAGAATAAGGGCCCTCTCTCCTTCCATCCGTTCTTTTTGCAGGAAGGCCGCTATGGATCGAGCTCTTTGATTCAATCCGTCGAAACTAACGTTTTGACGTTCGCACCCTTCAACATCCAAGAGAGTTACAGCGGTTCTAGAAGAATGTTCGTGAGCGCGCCAGTTTAGGATGGCTGTAAAGCATTTCCATCGATCCGTTTGCGCAGTTTCCAAATCAAGAATCTGTGTTTTCACAGTAATCCCTTCTATGAGATAGCGAAATATTTTCCTTGGCGAAAGATGTCTAGAATCGAGAGCCGAAAGTTAGGCTATAATGACGGTTCTACTTTGCCGCTAGGTTCTACCGCAGGAGCACTTCCCTTGCAAGCTTTCCGGATATTCCTTACGACAATCATGATATGGAGCAGTTGTTCCTTTGGCTTGGAGCACCCGAATGAAGGCCCATCCAACGAAAACTTACTCCAGGCAAAGCCTGGAATCGGTAACGCAGCACCATCAAGGATGGGTACAACGCGATTTGTTTTCGAAGGCAATCGGATATTCGCTGAACTTGAATTTGTGCTGCCGGATGGAGGCTCTCACAGATGCTTGGCGTTTGTAGATCTAGGCAGCCCTCGGATGACGGTTTCCCTATCTCTTTTCCGCGAACTTGGTCTCAATCAGAAGAAGTCTCTGATCTTTCGAGTGGGAGAGATGCCTGTCACCCTAAGCTCCAGCGAAGTGCAGAGCAGCCCCTCGCCTTCCTATCCATTGGGTGATCTTAAGGTAGAAGCAATATTGTCCGCCGATATTCTTCAAAACTTCCAGGTCGTTATCGACTACAAGCAGCGTACTTTAACGTTGGCCCAACCAAATTCGCTTGCGCCACTGGGTACGCCGGTCCCTCTTCGACTCAATCACAAAACAGGTCTTGCCATCGTCGACGCCATGATCGACGGAAAGCTGTATCCAGTCACAATCGATAGCGGCTCTGGCTACACCTGGTTACAAAAAACGGTCGCTCAAGAATGGCTCACCCGGCACTCGGAATGGGAAAGAGGCATCGGCGCAGTGGGTGTAAGCAACATGAGAATGTCGGATGACGGGATTGAAGCGAGCGGCACACTCATGAGAATTTCCGAGATTCAACTGGGTGCTTTGCATATTCGGCAAGTTGGAGCCTTAGCAATTGGACCCGATGAGCGGCATTCAGATTTCATCGATTGCTACTCCAAGAAAAATGTGGTCCCGGTGATCGGCTGGTTGGGCGGCAACGTGCTTCAGCAGTTCCGAATCATGCTCGATTACCCCAACCAGATCTCCTACTGGAGCGAACAATCTGCGCCGGATTCTCATGACCTCGACCAAATTGGCTTAACTTTGGCCTTCAAGCGGGGCGGCTATTTCGTTGCAGCCATCGCCACGCAAAAGGGCAAACCAACCGTAGACGGCGTGCGGATAGGAGACAGGCTGCTTCAGGTGGACGAGCTCAAGGTAGATACCGCCACCTGGGGAACAATTTTTACTGCGATGCACGGCAAGCCAGGAGAAACGCGGACCCTGACGCTCCAGCGAAATGGCGAGAAGTTCACTGCAAAAGCAATTGTTCAAGAATTTTAGCTGGAAGATTTCACCCGTGGATTCGATTTTGCCGAAATCATTCCCAGAGAAGCTTCCTATATCTTCGTGAATCAGGGAATAAATTTCGTTGCAGACGCCGTATGCTCCTGAATCTCATCCACCCCAAAGAATTGCGTATAGGTATCATTCACTAGCCAGCCAGGCAATAAATTGAAATAGAGTTCGTTTCCTAAGATACCACTGATCCCTCCTGGCAGAGAACTAATACTGGATACTCCGCTCGGCCAAGACTCAGCTACCGATCGCTTGGAAGGGCCAAAAGAGAAGGTGAAAGCAGTATCGTCCGCCGCCCGGATGCTATGTGCGGACGCATCGACTGTCTGAAATGCGCCATTTCTTGGAATCCCTGGCAAGTTAAACAATGGGTCCGGAAAAGCTCCACCGGCGGGAGGAATACTAAATGGTCCGCCAAGAAGATGCGGAAGAGTCAGGCGATGCAGTTTGCCCCAACGATAGTCTCCGAGATTGGTCGAACCGCCAAATGCATTGACGAATGCAGGGCCAGAGAGTAAGGAGAGTGAATTCCCCAGGCTACGAAGGATGACGATATCCCGACGATCAACGGGGTCGTTCACGCCAGATACTCGAAAGAAACTCAACCCCGATGCACCAACTCCACCGGTTTGGGTCGATGCTTCCATCAGGTTCCGTAACGCCGCAACCGTCTGCTCATCCCCAGGTGGTGTCAGTCCAAAGGGAGCGATGGCTGCGTCGATCGTTTGGGCTGTAAGCTGGCCTCGCCATACACTATAGATCGTTGTAGCGACACTATTGGCGATCTCAGAAGCTGTTCGCGGATGCAGAGTCCCTGGGGGATCAAAGGCGTCGTAGCCTTCCGGTATACCCGTTGGAGTCGAGAAGTTCCATGCGGCAAGGCGGTTAACAGCTTCTTGTATTCCGGGATCGGCGGCAAATGTCCGCAGTTGGAGAAGGCTACTGGCCTCAGCATGATGGAACGCCTGGAGGATGAAAGGAACAAAGAAAGTAGCGTCGAACAGGGCTGTATCGGCTTGTACTCCAATCATGTCATTGCGCGAAATTTTACCTTTTGATAACCGATGCCGAAGCAGATCAGTCGCTCTTTGGGCGCGCATACCTGCATCGAATGAATAAGAGAGATAGAAGATGCCGCCGCCAGGGCGAAGCTTGCCAAGGGGGTTGTTGTCCAGAGTAACTCCAATGGGGTCATTATTGCTATTTACGAAGAAGCCTGCCGGGGGGTTGGTAATGTGAGGCATCTCGGCAACGGGCAAAATCTCAAAAGGCAAGGCCTGGTTCTGCTGCTGGTGCAAGACCGCCAACCATTCGTTACCTCCTGTGCCTTGGCGAATGAAGAAGGGTGGAAGTCCATTCACAACCCCGGCTTGGAGATCCTCTCGAACTGGGATTTCACCTGTGGCAAAGTAGGCTATATTCCCGTGGATATCGGAGACTGCAACATTCAAAGGAGGGGAAGTAAAGAAGGAATTGCCTTTCTTAAAGTCTTCCAGATTCGTAGCTTCACACCAGGCAAGAAGCGCCTCCAATTCCCTGGTGCCCGCAAAACCTACCCACTGGACGCTAATCCCCGATTCAGATTGGGGATCGAAAGCAATCAAAGGCCCCTGGTTACGCCGGGGCGAGACCAGAACAACAGACGGAATGCCATTCCCAGGAGAAGCGGGGATCCTACTTCCCCCCTGGTTTATGAAAAATGTCTCCGGAATGGCGATAAGCGATTCCTTGTTACCTTGAAATACGGTGCTGAACCCACTGGCTGAATTTGAATCGGCAACGACCTGCTCCTGAAAGGTGTCTGTAGTATCCAAACCGCTATCTGTAATGCCCCAGGCCACAAATCGGTTGTGCCCGAGGGTAACTAGAGGAGTTCCCGCAAAACCTTCGCCAATTACATCGATGGTTTGCGACTTGAGATGCACCGGGTACCAGATCGCGGGCGTCCCCAGAAACAAATGTGGATCGTTGGCGACCATCCCGACTCCATTTGCGGTATTTGCCCGACTCACGGCCCATACGTTGGAGAATCCTTGTTCGCGATTTTGGCGAAATCGTCGAAACATGTCCAAGTTATCGACGATATTCTGATATTTCTTAGCGAGCTCAACCGCTTGTGGCTTGAGAAAATCGCCGGATAGCGCATGACGAGCCAATATGGTTGGAGACGCGACGAATGCGGCAGAATCGGAAACTCGAAGCAATGAATCGGGCACAGTAGCGGCAGGAGCAAAAGGAGCGGAGCGATTTAAATCATCAAAATAGAGCTTTGCTCCATCGAATCCATTGGCATTTCCAGCAGCCTGGTAGCTCAAGAAGTCTAGAGTCGGCTGAATGTCAGACTGGAATGACAGTTCAAAAGCGAGTAACTTGGCGACCGCCAAGCTGTTGCCCGGAGTCCACGGAGCAAACTCCGTCAAATGGAGAGCGGCGTATTCAGGGGGCAGAGGGTGTGACGATGCAAAAGCGTTTACGCCATCTGCATAAGCCTGCAAGATGTTCCTCATGCGTGGGGATTGAAGCGGAAGAGACCGCTGGGCCGCCCGGTCGAGACCAAGAGTCCGAACCTGCACATCCTGGGCCAAGGCAGAAACGCCAAGAAGTTCCGCAAGGGTTCCTTCCCCTTCACGCCGGCTAACATCCATTTGAAACAAGCGATCCATTGCGTGCACATAGCCCTGAAGAAAGAACAGGTCATGATCGTTGTGGGCTTCGATATGCGCAACGCCGTTGGTATCGCGGATCACAAATGCGCACTCCTTCAGCTCTCTTATCTTGACCGCTGTCTTAACTGCCGATCCTTCAAATTGTTCCTGTTTGCAGGTACCTGAAAAAGCCAGGTTCGGCCAAGACAATATCATCGCCATCACACAGATCATCGTCCATAGTCCGCAGATTCTATGCATTAAGGAGTCTCCAGTCGTTGGGAATTGAAGCGTGGAACTCGAGGGTGCCGGGAATCGAGGCGCTCTCGATGAATTGGGTGAAACGGATATAATCCTGTTCTAGCTTGTTATAGCAACTCGCCCAAAACTATAGTCCATTCTTAGACAACATCCTTCGACTTATTCAGCGCGAAGGGCGGAGGTCGGCTGTACTCCAGTGGCTCGCTTTGCAGGGACGTAGCAAGCAAAAAATGCGACACTCGTGAGCAACAATGTCACGGTAAGAAAGGTCAGTGGATCAGTTGCGCTGATGCCCACAAACAGGTTAGCCATAGTCCGGCTGACGACCCAAGCCAGAGTGAGTCCAGCCAATAATCCTGCAAATATCAGTACACACCCCTGGCGGAAGATCAAAGCCAGAATGTTGGCTCGATCGGCGCCAAGGGCCATGCGTATGCCAATTTCCTGCGTGCGCTGACTCACCGTGAAGGAAACGACGCCATAAACGCCGACAACCGCCAAAACCATGCCTAAGACCCCAATTGCCCCAGCCAATACCGCCCCCATGCGGAAGATGAAAAAGCCGGACGGACCGTTCAAAGCCTCCCGCATCGTGCGAAAATCGGAGATCGGCAAACCAGGATCCAACGATTGAATCTCGTGTTGAATTTGGCCACTCAATGATTCCGGCGAGAGCGACGATCGCACCTGTAAGACCCTTTTGGCACGGTAGTTCTGAGCAAGAGGAAAGTAGAAATAAGGTTGTGGGCTTTCCCCCAGAAACATATATTTGCCGTCCGGCACGATTCCAATCACCTGAACAAAGGGCCCTGTGTCGCCGGAGACGCTAAACCTTTTCCCAAGAGAATCATGCCTGGGCCAAAATCGGTTGGCCATCGTCTGGTTGATGACCGCGACCCGAGAGGCTGTTTCACCGTCGGCTTCCACGAATGCCTTACCCCGCAACAATGGAATATGGAGGTTTTCAAAGTAACCTGGGCCAACCGAGTTATATGAAACGAGAGGGGGTTGTTGTCCAACAGGAGCCGGTTGACCTTCAATATAGATACTGGAAGCATCGTAATAGCCGCCCATGGGGTAGCTGAAGGCAAGACTAACGGATTGAACTGCAGGCAATGTGGCCACCTGCGATTGAAGATCGCGATAGAAGTCTTTGGTGCGGTGCTCGTCGTAACCAACCTGGTGCGGATCCAACACAGCATTCAAAATGTGGTCAGGCTCAAAACCCAGATACATACGCTGCATCCCTGCAAGGCTTCTGACAAAGAGGCCCGCAACGATCAGAATGGTGAGAGATCCGGCCACCTGGGCGACAACGAGCACGCTGTGCATCCTTTGACGGGAGCCACCAGCAGCACCGCTTCGCCCTCCTTCGCGCAATACTGAATTCAAATCTGCGCGAAAGCTTCGCAAAGCCGGCCAAATTCCCACCACGATTCCAGCAAAGGCGGCAGCGGCCAGCGCGTATGCGAATACTTTCCAGTCAAAGCTGAAATTGAAGTGCACATTGCCGACTGGGCGTACCCCGCTCAACCAGTTGCTTGCAAGCCATCCAAGAACCACGCCTATCTTTCCACCCACGAGCGCGAGAAACAAGCTCTCGACCAGAGCCAGACGGACAAGCCGTAAACGGCCGGCGCCTAAGGCCGCCCGAACCGCCATCTCCCGTCGGAGGATCATCGAGCGCGCCGCAAGAATGTTGGCGACATTGAGGCAAGCCAGCAATAAAACCAAACCTGCAAGCAGCAAGAAGAGCACGGCAATAACCAACATAATGTTAGTTCCCAGCGGAACGGGCCGGGCAAGTCTTTCAGGAATCACATGAAACATGACTCCTTTGTTGGTCACCGGAAACTGCTCGGCAAGCCGCTCACCGATCACATTTACCGCCTGCTGGGCTTGCGCCTGGGTGACGCCGGCCCTCAGCCTGGCCAGTGCTCGAATACCGCGGCTGGCGCGGTTGGCAGCGGACCCGCTGGGACTATCTACCTGAAGGGTTGTTCCCTTGTTCAGCGGCATATAGCAATCCATCTCAACGCCGAACACCAATCCTTCAAATTCCTTAGGAACCACTCCCGCTATGGTGGCCAAGCCGCCATCCACGTGAACTTGTTTTCCCACAATTGCGGAGTCGCCTCCGAATCTCTTTTTCCAATAAGAGTATCCCAAGATCAACGGCCGATCTTCACTCATCATTTCCCCTTCGCTGGGGACAATCAGGCGGCCAAGACCGGGCTTAAGGCCAAGCGCCGAAAAATAATTTCCGGTAACGTAGCTAATCGCGACTTCTTCCGCTTTGCCATCCGCACTCAATCCGGCAAAATTCGCTTCATAGCCGAATATGTCGGAAAATTGGCTGCTAGCCTGCTTTTTGAAATCCTGCAAATCGGCGTAGGAAAAATAAAAGGAACCTAGTGGAGCATTCTTCTGCTCTGTGGCCAACACCACAATCTCGGCGGGATCTTGCACAGCAAGCGGGCGAAGCAAGAAGCCATTCAAGACGCTAAAAATCGTTGTATTGACACCGATTCCGAACGCCAAGGTAATGGTTACCACCGCGACCAAGAGCGGTGATTTGCGAACCAGTCGAAGAGCGTATAAGACGTCTTGGATCAGGGTTTCCATAAAGATGACTCAAAAGCGATCTATCTTGAATCTGAGAATCCGATGCGGCTTAAAGTGCAGAGGTAACGCAAAATTGAGGACCTAATTATAAAACAAAGACCACGTCGCTCCATTTATAAAAAACGTTCCTTGAGGTCGGTACGCTTCTACCTTTAAGTTAAGACACAAGCTGCCACGACTCGAAGCCACGTACGCTTAGGCCAGGCAGAGCTAGCCAACCTGCAAATGAGTTTCTTCCAGGGAGGGGCCGATATGGATCAACTCCCTCATTTTTTGGAGGGGATCTACAGTGATGGAATGGAGCGTACGCTCGAAATCATCCATTATGCGGAAGACCGTGGCTGGATCGAAATACTTGAGATGGTAAGAAGCGTAGATTTGCGTTCCCAGTTCCGCCAAGCGAGGAAAAATATCAAGTCTGAGTGGATAGGCGGTCTTGGCGTAAAAAAGCCCCATTGACCCGTCGTTCACCGGGCCGCCAAGGTTCTGAAAATATAAAATGCTCTCAAATAGAAGCTTGTCTTGTGGCAATTGAAGCCAGTCGCGCAAGTGCTGCACAGGCAGATGTTCGTAAGGAATCAATTCGATCTGCTTTTGTCGAAGACGCTCCAGCCATACAAGAAACTCGACTTCCGGCTCCAATCGAAGACGTACCGGCAGAAAATTGAGAGTTTGCCCCGTCATCCGTTGTATTCCCTGGAAAGCAGCCGAGCGGCCGGTCACGGCAATGCCAAGGACCACGTCCTCTTTTTTCGAATAACGGCTTACAAGCAGTGCCCAAACAGCCTGAAAGATCACGCTTTCGGTCAGTCGCCGGGAGCGGCTCAACTCGCGCACGTCCTGAGTCACCTGGCCGGAAAGCGCACGTACAATCCGTCGGAATTCCGTTCCGGGAGTCTGTACATTTCCTGGAATATTTTTGATGAATGGAGTAGGCATTTCCACAACGGAAAGCTCTTTCATCCAAAATGATTTCGCTTCTGTGCGATCCAGCTGAATCAACCACGCGATGTAATCTTTGTAGGCGGCGCGAGCCTCTTCAGGAGGAGGTAAGTTACGCTGCAGCGCGGTGTATAGCTCCATGTGCTCGGCAGTAAGAAGAGCTAGGCTCCACCCTTCCATGCACATATAGTTGAAACTCAGAATTGTATAAAAAGCATTCGAGGCTGACCGAGCCAGAAACACCCTGAGCTGAGGCGGGCGCGAGAGATCAAGACCAAGGAGGCTGTCTTTCGCCAAATAGTGATCTAACTTTGACTGTATCTCGCTTTCCGCGCCCCCCCTCCAATCCTCATAGAAGAATGGAATACGGGCATTCCGGTGCACAATCTGTAAAGGATGCCTTAGCCCCTTCCACAAAAATGAGGTGCGCAAAATTGGATTTCTATCGGCGAGCAATTGCAGGGCACGATCATAGAGACCAACATCCAGTTCCTGGTCGAAGAAATCGACGCGCTGCACTAGATTGATCGCCGGATCTCCGCCGGCGATGTGCTGAACAAGCATCTCTTGCGCCAAGGCCCCAAGGGGGAACACATCTTCTATCTCCGATCTTATATCTATATCCGCTCTATCCGCGTCTTCGCCTAAATAAGCCTGGAGTTCCAGAAAGTTGAGATTCGCCAAGGGAAAGTCTTTCTTTGTATCGGCAAAATCCCAAGAGCCATCGTTATTGGAATTGGAAAAAAATGAGGCTTTCCGGTCGTCGAAGGGATTCGAGGTCCGATTGCCGTTCATCTGCCGCTCCTGAATGATGACTTCCAAGTCCGCAATCGTTTGGTGCTTGAAGAGATCTTGGGCACTGAGATCGATTCCCGCTTTTTGGATGGCCGCGATCGCTCGAAGAGCACGGATGGAGTCGCCGCCCAAATCGAAGAAGTTATCGGCAGTTCCAATTTGCTCGACTCCAAGAACTTCTTTCCAGGTTGCCACCAAGGTTTCTTGCAGGGGACTCGTAGGCGGAACAAACGCGCCGGACACAAAGCGATCATAACCCGGCAAGGGCAATGCTTCGCGATCCAGCTTGCCGTTGGCATTTACCGGTAGCGTTTCAAGGAAGACAAACTGCGACGGCACCATAAATTCCGGCAGCTTGACTCTTAAATGAGACCTCAGCTTGAACACCAGGGACTGGAGCATCTTTTCGCGAACCGGGCGATTTGTAGATTCAAAACCGGATGCGATCAGGGAACCGTCAAACCAGGCAACATGGCTTTCTTCGCTTACTTCTTTCTGTTCTAGCTGTTCCATGATTACGCTAAACGTACCTGGTGCATCTCCTGGTCGCAAGCCGACTCTGGTCTTATATCCGGCTTCGCGGCCAAGATCCCAGAATAGTTCCGGATCGATTCCTTCCGAGGCTTGCTCTGAGGCACTCTTTTGCAGGTCGCCTACGTGAAGACTATCTACGTGCAAAGCATCCACTTCTTGCCCCGCGTTGACAAGCATCTCTGCCAGATGGAGTTCCCGCGCAACCCTACCATTAGGAATGCCCGTAAGACACAGTAAAGGAGGCTTATCGTTGAGGAACGACTTGCTCCAACGATCCCACTGGAGCTCATTTTGCTTCCAATTGTCCCAGGCATGCGGCACGGCCTCACGTCGGGAGCCTTCAATCTCTAGCACAGCGTCATAACGGAACCGCGTCATTTCGTTTGAATTCTTCCCCCTTCGCAAAAATACATCCACGCGAGTTACGTTGTTCATCCTGGAAGGGAGCGAAAAGAAAAAGGCTGGATCGACCGCGAGTTCTTGCTCTTGCTCAACCCTCGCCAGAACACGCTGGCGCAGCATGTCTGCGCTGAATGATCCTTTTGCACGAAACATCTCTACCGAAAGATGAAATGGCTTCAAAAGGCCAAGATGGCGGACATCACCGATGAATATGCGGCCCCCGTCCTTCAGCATCCCAGCGGCCGTCGCCAACACACGCAGGAGGTAATCCCGATCGGGGAAATATTGAACGACTGAATTGAGAATCACGACATCGAACGCTCCCCGGGCTCCTTCGATTGCGTCGTCGGCAGGCTGCCGTCTTAATTCAACTCCACGGTACTCCGGCTTGCTCTCAATCATGTCGCGAATATACTGGAGCCCTTGGTCTGAAATATCCGTGCCGACATATCTCTCACAGCGGGGAGCAAGGGCAAGGAGCAGCAAGCCGACGCCGCAACCCAACTCTAGAATTCTAGCGGGCTTGAACTGCAAAATTCGATCGATCGTGTGATCGAGCCATTCCTGCATTTCGTCTGCGTCAATGGGATTGCCGGTATAGCTGCTATTCCAGCCAACGAAATTTCTACGGCAGTCCGATTGCCGCTCCGCACCAGTTTCGCCATAAGTCCGATCGAATACCGAGCGCCATTGCTGGACATGATCTGCCCGCAGTTCACGCCCAAATGAGTCTGCCGAAGCGGCGGCTATGACATAGGCTACAAGCTGCTTTGCCGTAGTTTGGTCCGCGCGCGCCATGACAACGGCGTCTTTAACGGCTGATGATTCACGCAGCCGGACTTCGATTTCACCCAACTCAATGCGATAACCACGGACCTTTACCTGGCTATCTACGCGATCGATAAATTCGAGCACGCCGCCAGGCAACCACCGCACTAGGTCGCCTGTCTTGTAAAGACGCGCTCCACCTTCATGGGAAAACAGATCTGGAACAAACTTCTCGGCAGTAAGGCCCGGGCGATTCAGATATCCGCGGCCAACACCCACGCCTCCAATGTAGAGTTCCCCTGCGACACCGGTAGGAACAGGCATCTGCCGATTGTCCATTACGTAGATTTGGGTATTGGCAATTGGGCGCCCAATCGGGATGGAAGCGCGGCCGATCTCTTGCTTGCAATCCCATGCCGTTACATCAACGGCGGCCTCCGTTGGCCCATATAGGTTGTAGAGCGGAACTGCGGGAAAGAGCGCCATGAATCTCTTGACGAACTCGGGCGGCAGCACTTCTCCGCTGCAAATGACGCGGCGCAAAGATGCACACTCTTCTACACCAGGCCACTCCAGGAAAGGCTGCAGCATGGAAGGCACAAAGTGTAAGGTCGTAATTTTTTCGTACTGGATTATTTGAGCGAGATATTCAGGATCTTTATGCCCCCCTGGCCGCGCCATGACGATGGCCGCGCCCGCCAGCAGAGGCCAGAAGAATTCCCATACAGAAACATCGAAGCTAAAAGGCGTTTTTTGAAGTACACGATCGTTTGGACCGAGGCTGTAAGCATCCTGCATCCATAACAACCGATTGCAGATGCCACGATGGGTATTCATACCTGCCTTGGGCTTTCCCGTGGAACCGGAGGTATAGATGGCATAGGCCAAGTCATCGGGCAGCACTTGCAACAAAAGGTTTTCCTGACTGAGATCGCCGTCCAGGCTTACGCGCTCCAAAGGAAGCCAGTCTACTTTGAATTCTCCAAATCGAGCATCCGCGCCGGACTGCACCAGAACAACGGAGACCATGGAATCTTCAAGCATGAACCGTAGCCGATCCACCGGGTATTCGGGATCGAGGGGTAAATAGGCGCAGCCGGACTTCAGAATTCCTAAAAGACCAACGACCATCTCCAGGGATCGCTGCACCATGATGCCCACGACAGAACCGGGAAACAGCCGCTGCCTTAAATAAAAGGCGACCCGATTCGAGCGTTGATTTAACTCATCGTAGGTAAGCTGCTTTGATTCGAAGATGCAAGCGAGAGCCATGGGAGTCTTTTCCACCTGCAGCTCGAATAAGCGATGAAGGGCATATTCCAAGTCATAGTTAGCCCGGGTATTATTCCAACCAGTGGTTACCTGCTGATATTCCTCAGAAGTGAGTAGCGAGATGGAAGAGATGGGAATTTCCGGATTTGCCACCACTTGTTCAAGCAGTCGCGCCAAATGGCCGGCCATGCGTTGTGCCATATCCCGGGTGAACAAGTCTGTGTTGTACTCAAGCAAGGTATTCAAAGCATCGGGCAGTTCGGCGATGGTAAGCCACAGGTCAAATTTCGACGTTGATCCATGAAGATCAAGCGGGGCGATAGTCAATCCGGGCAACTGCAAAATCTTTGGCCCGCGGACTGTATCGAAATTGAGCATGACCTGAAAGAGAGGATTGCGGCTCATATCTCGATCGGGGTGTAGTTCCTGGACCAGCTTCTCAAAAGGGAGATCCTGATTGGCATAGGCATTCAGGGTGGCTTCACGAACTCTTTGCAGAGCACAATGAAAATCCGGATCCCCGGCCAAGGCAACCCTCATCACGAGAGTGTTGGCAAAACAACCGATTACCTCTTCCAGTTCTCGATACTGGCGGTTGGCTATGGGGCATCCAATAAGGATGTCGGTCTGCCCACTATAGCGATGTAGCCAAACACCCAATGCGCCAAGCACAAGCATAAAGGTGGTAGCATCGCTCTGCCGGCAGAGCTGCCGGGCAGGCTCCAACAACTTCGGATTAAAAGCGAACGAGAGACTTGCTCCTTTGAATGAGTAGACGCTTGGCCGGGCCTTATCGATGGGCAGTTGGAGCATGGGAAGCTCCCCGCTCATCTGTTTCTTCCAAAAGGCAAGCTGAGCATTCAATCGTTCACCTGAAAGCCAATTGGTTTGCCACTCCGCGAAGTCGGCGTATTGAACCAAGAGCCGCGGCAAAAGGGGCTCCTTACCCTCACTAAATGCGCGGTAGCACTCAATAAACTCCTTGAAAAATAGGGAGGCCGACCACCCGTCGAAAACAATATGGTGGGCGGTCCCAATCACAACATGTTCTTCTTCTCCCACGCGAAGCAAAATAATGCGGAGCAAAGGGAGGCACGAGAGAGCAAACGGTGTTTCCATCTGTTCTCTGGCGATCCTCTCGACATGGGCATCGCGACCGGATGGAGAAACACCTCGAATGTCGGTTACTTGCAAGTCGATCGAAAACGGATCATGAATAACCTGGGTGGGAACCCCATCTTGCGATTGGAAGGTTGTGCGCAGAGCCTCGTGCCTGCGAATAATCTCATTAAAAGCCCGGTGCGCAGAATAAACATCGAGAACTCCAGCGATGCTTGCACCAAACGCTACATTATAGGCTGTGCTACCCGGCACAAGCCGATCCAAAAACCACAGCCGCTGTTGAGAAAAAGAAAGCGGAGCATGCGTGGAACGGGAACCAGTGGGAACCGTTTGTTTTTTTTCGCTCTTGCCGGCAATCCACTTCTGCAGCAACAACTGTTTCGCAGTCAGATTGAGTGAGGATCCCTGATCGGATGTTGACACAGATTACTCCCGAGGGCCGAAGCCGCGATGATTGAATTGATAAGGATCGAGTGGGCCGTTCCGGTCATTTCGCCGATGCCGTTTTGGCAGCTGTATTTATTGAGCCCAGCAGATGAGTTATTCAGCTCTAAGCGGGCGCTTGTGCAACGAGGCTCGAGGAAAGAACGGACGCCTGCACCACGCTGTCGATGGCCGCATCAATCTGGCTCTGGGTCCATTGCGGCCCGATATTACCCGTACCCATAATTTCCTCAATCAGCAAACGTTGTTCCTGATCGATGGCAAGAGCCTCAACGTAAGGCATTTGGGTGAACGCGATCATGTTATAAAGCGGTTGGTATCGGTCCGGATACAACTCCGATATCCGGCGCTCGATCTGCTTGCGAAAGACAAATTGGGGATCGGCGAGCGATTTGCGCAATTCAAAGTAGTGTTCCTTACAGAGATCGGCGATCGCATCCATATTGGGCTTCCGCAGGCGCTCATACTTCTTAAGCGCCTCAGGCCAATGGTGCCGCGTCTGCTCTAGACACTCCATCAACACGCTGCAATCTTCAAAACCGGCATTTGCTCCCTGCCCGTAGTAAGGAAAGATTACGTGGGCCGCATCGCCAATCAGCGCAACCTTGCCTTCAAGGCTCCACGGAGAGCAGCGAATATTGATCATTGAATTGGCTCCCGATCGTTGAAATACCTCCGCCAGCCCGGGAAGGTCTTCCACAACATCCGGAAAAGCCCGGCGCAAAAAAGAAGCGATCTCACCTGGACTGGTAAAGGACGAAAAGGCAGATTCGCCTTCGAACGGCATGTGCAAAGAGCAGGTAAAACTGCCGTCTACATTGGGAAAGCCGAGCAGCATGTAGCGGTCGCGGGGCCACATGTGGAGAGCCGTCTTGGTATTGGCCCAAGGGGCGCGCGCTGTCTTGGGAAATACGATCTCCTTGTAACCTTGATCGAGAAATTCCTGGGAATAGTTGAACCTTCCGGATCTTTGCAGAATGCTCCGAACGGAGGAGTAAGCTCCATCGGCTCCAAGCACCCGGTCCGCCGGCTCAAGATAGGTGCTGCCATTCTGCAGGTTTTTGACTTCCACGGCCAGCGGTAACCAGTGAATGGCTAAACACTTGTGCTTCAGCCTGAGGTCGATATCTGGGTGTCCCATCACCTGCTTTAAGAACGCCTTACCCAAGTCCGAGCGCTGGATGGAAAAAAGAGCCTCTCCCCTGTTTCCATAGGGCTGAAAAACAGTATTCCCGTCCAAGTCATGAATGCATCGGCCATAAGCCGGGACGGATAACTGATGAATATCCCCGCTAACCGACAAGCCAGCCAGGGCTTTGAGCCCTCGGTCGCAAAGCGTGAGGTTGATAGCCTTGCCATTGTCCTTGGCATTCTCGATCTCTTCCCATGAACCACGTTCCAACAACGTTACCTTATAGCCCTTCTCCACCAGCCGAAGGGCGAGTAAGCAGCCGACGGGGCCTGCGCCTACGATGAGAATTTTCTCCATGGCAGACTCTCTTTTCTGGACTATCGAACGGAGCGATTCGTGGAGATCCGGGTGCCGAATCTCCACTATGGCTAGTTACCATTGAAGGATTTACTCGGCGTCAATACCTGGCTATCGATCCTCGTCGGAGTCGTCGCTGCCTGTGAGCCGTTGGGCCACCGCAGATTCAATGTCTCCGTCCGTGTCGGTATCGATCAAAAACAGCTTCTTTCCGTCCTCGAGTACCGCAATGTTGAACGTCTTGGCTTCAAAGTTTGGCGGAACATTCGCAAGAGCCAGCGTGCCCGAGCAATCGGCATTTACCGAGAAATGAACGCTGAAAGGCAGGTTGTTGACTATGACTGGGCCATCTGCAATTGTGCCGCTTCCGTTCGAACCATTGCCTTTACCATCGGCGGTAAACTTGCCCACAAAGGAAAAAAGCGCGTTTCCGTCTTCAATGCCGGTCTCCTTCAACGAGTACGTACCCCTAACAAGCCGGTTGGTGCAGTGGGTTTCGGGGTTGCGAGAAATCCTCTCTCCCTCTCCACTTAACACATCGCCCGGAATGTCATCGATGAGAACCAGGCGGCTGCCGCCATCCATCAGCACAAAGTTTTCGATCCCCACATCTCCATCGTTGCTGGTGACTGTTAATTGACCGGAGCAATCGGCATTTACGGAATAGGTCCCGGTTAGGGTGATGTTATTGATGATGAAACCGGGAAATCCTTGCGCGCCACCCCCGCTGGGAATCACGCCATGACCATCGGCGATGATGTTGAACACAAATGCCGTTTGGAAAGAACCTCCGGCGATTCCTGTGATCTGGAACGCATAGCGGCCTTGGAATGTCTCATTCGTGCAGTGCGGCGTAGTTTGAGCGACGCTGGAAGACGCAAGGAATAACATAAATACAACAATCATTCCGGCGAATGGCTTGGCAATGGTTTTCATTGAACGCATGTCTCCTAGGTTGGATTCAACTTCTGAAAATTTGGAAATGAGGTTGAGCCTGGGCGGTGGGAGGCCTTAAGTTGGTGATATTGTTTTCGTCAAAGTGCGGGAACTATCCCTTACTCTAGTTTCCCTGCAAGCTCGGCGGCTTCCTGGTCGGAAAGTCCTTCGATCTTTTGTAAGAGCAAGAGCTCAACCGTCTCCGCCAGAAGCCCGATCGTTGGGCTTTCGATTAGCGTCCGCAATGGAAGCTCAATGGGAAATATCTCTTTCAGGCGGGAGATTAGCCTCGTTCCCAGTAAAGAATCTCCACCCAGCTTAAAGAAATTGTCGTCGATACGTATCTCTTCAATTCCCAATAACTCATGCCAGAGGGTGGCAATCTTCTGCTGCAGTTCGGTACCAGGCAGGATCCCTTCCCCGGTGGCAAGCAGCGGCATTTCCTCTTCCTCGGACCTATTGGATCCATCAGATCGAGACATCCATACCTGACTGGGCGCCTCCGCGCTTGCCTGCGTAGCTGGAAAAGCTGATCCTACAGCGGGAACACTCCAGCCTTGTGTAGCCTGAACACGATAGATCTTGCGTTCGAAGGGGTAGGTTGGCAATTGAACCCGGGAGCGGCGTTCATCACCGTGGAATAGAGTCCAATCTGGAGACCAACCTTCCAGCCAAAGCCTGCCGATTGTAGTCAGTAAGACCGAGCTATCCCCCTCGGTATCAAAGGCGCCAGAAAGAGACTGTAATCCGGCGGTGGATTTCGTACCCCGGCAGGCTGGATGCTGCAATAGGAGGCTGCACAATGTCTGCCCTGGACCAACCTCCACAAAAAGATTGATCCCAGCCTCGCAGAGCTTTTCAACGCCATCGCCAAAGCGCACAGTTCCACAAAGGTGCCTTGCCCAATAGTGCGGGTTGCATGCCTCCTCGGGCCGAATCCAATCGCCGGTAACGTTAGAGAGGTATGGGATTTGAGGGGAACTTGCGGGAAACTGCTTCATCACTTCAATGAAGGATTCGCTGATACTGGCCATAGAGGGAGAATGCAAGGCATGCCTGGCCTGTAAGCGTCGTGAATCCACGCCGGACGCCTTAAGGCTTATTTGCAGCGCTTCAATGGCTTCCAGTGGACCGCTCAGAACTACGAGAGAGGGGCCATTTACAGCAGCTATCGACAAATCAGCCAGCGCATCGGGCGGCAATTCGCGTTCCGCCAAGGGCACCGCCAGCATTGCTCCCAGAGGCAGAGACTGAATCAGCTTTGCCCTGGCCGACACAATCTTGAGCGCATCCTGAGGGGAGAAGACTCCCGCCACACAGGCGGCGGTGAATTCACCGAGACTATAACCGATCAAAGCCTTTGGCCTCATTCCCCAATGCATCCAAAGGCGCGCCAGCGCGAGTTCAGTAAGAAACAACGCAAGCTGCGCCAGGTCCGTTCTTTGACTGGATTCGGACTCGGGGACCTCAGGAGCACGCTTGAAAAGCGTGCGGAGATCGGGCTTCCGGAGCGGCGCGGTTCCACCGGACGAATAGCCGGTTTCTATATCCAAACCCAAGATGCCGCGCAACTCTGAGATGGTCTCTTGTGGCAAAAATTCGAAATAGCGATCCATCTCCGAGCGGAAAAATGGCTCCGTTTGGTAGAGGTCCGCAGCCATGCCGGTCTGATCGTTCCCCAAGCCAGGAAACATCATGGCCACGTTGGGTGCGTCCGAAGACAGCTTTAAATTCGAGAAGACCCTGCCCGAGACCCGGGTTTTGAGCGTCTTCACGGCGTCGTCGGCATCCCTGCAAACCACGATGCGGCGGTGATCGAATGGCTTTCTTCCAACATGAGTTGTGAATGCTGCATCCGCCAAGTTGATTTGAGGATTTTCAGACAAGAAAGAACACAGCTGATCGGTGGCCGTTTCCAGCGCGGAGGCCGATCTTGCGGAGATCGTGAGCAGATGGCGTCTGCGATGAGATGCTTCGGCAATTCGCCGCGGGGCTTCCTCGACTACGACATGAGCATTACTGCCGCCGATTCCAAACGAGCTCACGCCCGCGCGTAAGGGATGCCCGTTGGGAGTCCAGTCCCGCAGCTTGTCATTCACATAAAACGGACCGCCTTCCAGTTCGAGCTTGGGATTAGGGCTCGTAAAATGCAAACTCGCGGGAATCTTGCGATTTCTTAGCGCAAGAGCGGTCTTGATCAGTCCAGCCATTCCCGCCGCTTCAGCGGTATGCCCAATGTTGGTTTTTACCGAGCCAAGGGCACAGAAATTCTTTGGCGCCCCAGGGCCGGCCGATTCCTTCAGCGCATGCACTTCAATCGGATCCCCAATGGGAGTGGCAGTGCCATGGCATTCAATATAGGAAATAGATTCAGGCTCGACTCCGGCCATCAATCGGGCGAGCCGAATCGCTTCACATTGCCCTTCAACGCTCGGAGCGGTAAAGCCGACTCTGCGCGATCCATCGTTGTTAATGGCCGATCCTTTGATGACGGCGTAAATTGAATCGCGGTCCGCAAGCGCATCCTCCAACCGCTTTAAAAGCGCCACGCCAACGCCGCTGCCAAATACGCTGCCACGGGCCTGCTCGTCAAAAGTTCGGCAGTGTCCATCTGGCGAGGCTATTCCACCCTCCTGAAAGGGATAGCCCATTTTTGCGGGAAACCGGATGGATACCCCCCCGGCTAACGCCATATCGCACTCGCCGGCCAGGAGGGACTTGCAGGCAAGGTGGGTGGCCACGAGAGAGCTCGAACATCCCGTACTCACTGTGACACTCGGCCCCTTCAAACCCAACTTGTAAGAGAGGCGGGTAGGCAAAAAATCCTTCTCGTTTCCCAAAACCGACATGGTGTCGCCAAAAGCGAAATCACTTCCCAGGCCCGGGATCACTTGATGAAAGAAATAGCTGCTCGTAGCGGCTGCGGCAAAGACTCCAACATATCCACCAAAAGCATCGGGCACATAGCCGGCATCCTCGCATGCTTCCCATGCACACTCTAAAAAACACCGGTGCTGGGGATCGGTGATCTCCGCTTCCCGAGGCGTGAACTTGAAAAAGCCGGCATCGAACGACTCCGGAGCCTCCAGAATTCCACGCGCGCGCACGTACTCAGGGCGAGCGATCATCTCCGGGCTGACTCCCGACAAAAGCAGCTCTTCATCCGAGAAGAAGGAGATGGATTCCTTTCCCGCAACCAGGTTCGCCCAAAACTCGCGCAGATTCCTCGCTCCAGGAAAACGTCCTGCCATACCAATAATGGCAATTTCCAAACCCGTCATTTGATGAGCCGGCTCCATAGAAAATCCCTCCAGTCGAGTTTGAGTTTTGAGAAGAAAATTCTTAATGGATACTAGGGGCGCCCATAGCCTTTACGGAGGCGGCGCGTTGGCCTAGTTGCTTCTTGAGTCTTTCCTTGCCTGCATCGAGGGATGCGGCGCGAAGAGTGGCGTTTGATGCAGCTTCTGGAGGCGTTTTCTGGGAGATGTACTCAGCGAGCGATCGGACCGTGGGGAATCTGAATAGCTCAACAATCTTGATCTCCCGCCCAAGAATCTTGACTAGCTCATTCTGGACACGAATGCTCTGAAACGAATCGCCGCCCAGATCGAAGAAATTATCGTCCAGGTTCAGCTCTTCCACACGGAGAACCTCACTCCATACGCTTGCAATCGTTCTTTCAAGATCGGTCACGGCATCCGAGACTGCCAGCCCTGAAGAAGGAGAATCGGAAGGCTCCTGGGGAACAGGAAGGCCATGCCTGTCAATCTTGCCGCTCGCATTTACCGGCAATACGCCCATGATGACGAAATGCGCAGGCACCATATAGGAGGGTAGTTTGCCCCGCAGAGCCGTGCGCAGTTCCCGGGGAAGAGACGCCTTGCGGCCAGGTTCGGTGGGGACCACGTAAGCTAAGAGGCACTTCTGTCCCGGCTTGCCTTCACCGACAATCACGAGTGCATCTTGAACGCCCTCGCATTGCCGCAATGCCGACTCGATCTCTCCCAGTTCAATACGCTGGTCGCGAATTTTAACCTGTTCATCCGCGCGGCCTACGAACTCAAGCTTGCCATCGGTGCGCCAGCGAACGATGTCGCCCGTCCGGTAAAGACGCTCCCCATCACTTGCAGAAAAGGGATTAGGAACAAAGCGGTCGGCAGTCAAATCCGGACTTTTCCAGTAGCCTCGGGTCACTCCGATCCCCCCTATATAAAGGTCACCCCGCATGCCTGCGGAAACGGGATTCATGCCGCGGTCCAACACGTAGGTCTGAACATTGGCAATAGGCTCACCAATAGGGACTGCATGGTCGTCGCTGCAGAGCTGGGTAGAAACGGCGCAGATCGTCGCTTCAGTCGGTCCATATACGTTGAACAAACGCCGTCCACGGCCCCACCGACGCATCAACTCGATAGAGCAGGGCGCTCCTCCGGTGAGCAATATCCTCAGTCCGCCAAGTTGGGTTTCGCCCATAGAAGACAGCATGGAGGGAGTGATGCCTGTGTATGAGATACGGGCGGTTTCAATCAAGCGGGCAAGATCGCGCCCCATCGTTTGCCGTGCGTCAGGCGCGAGAATCACTGCGGCTCCAGCCACCCAGCCAGTAAAACAGTCTCCGATGGAAGGGTCGAAAGTGGGAGCGACAACCTGCAAGACCCTGTCTTCAGGCACAAGTCCAAAAAACCTCTGCTGAAACGTCGCGAGATTAATCAGGCCGGCGTGCGTAGCAACTACGGCTTTAGGCTTGCCCGTGGAACCGGAGGTATACATTATGTAGACGGCATTTGACCCTTGTATGGGAATTTGCAGGTTCTCTTCGCACTCAAGCGCTACCCCTGCAGATACCTCGGGATCATCGATGCATATTGCCCTCCCCGCCGTTAACCTCTCAGCGATTGCGTTTTGGGTGAGCACGACAGGAGACTCAAGATCGCCTAGCATCCACGTTAGTCGCCCTGCAGGTAGACTCGGATCAAGGGGTACATACGCGGCGCCTGCCTTGAAGATTCCTAACATCGCAACTGCCAGCTCCAGCCCTCGCTCCATGCAAACAGCCACAGGACTCTCCAGCCCGACACCGAGCCTTTGCAAGTAACGCGCCATTTGATTGGCCCGTTGATTGAAGTCCATATACGTCAGGGCTGTTCCTTCATACTCAACTGCTATGGCGAAGGGAGCCTTCATCACCTGCCGCTCAATCACCTCATGGATGCCATGCAGGCCCAGATCGGCACGCGATCCACGCGATTTCAGCAGTGCCTGCTCCCATTCAGAAGACGTTAATACGTTGTACTCCGAAATCTTTGCTTCGGGCGTGGCCGCCAGGGTCTCCAGGGTCTTGTTAAAGTGCTCGAGCATACGGGTTGCGGTTTCCCGGCAATATAGGTCGCTTGCATACCAGAGACAGCAGTGCGGCTGATCGGCGTCTAAGATTTCCAATGTCAAATCGAAAGGAGACGACTCAACCAGTTCGAACGCAGTTGTAAAGCGCAATCCGTGGAATACCGGTTGAACGGCCTCGATATTTTGAAACAAGAGGCTGACCTGAAACAGCGGCGTGCGGCTCACGTCCCGCACAATTTGCATTTCTTGAACAATTTTTTCGAAGGGAACATCCTGATTTTGGTAGGCGCTTAAGGCCACTCGCTGAGTGCGATGGATGGCTTCCTTGAAGGTTGGATGGCCGGTCAAGACGGTCCGCAACGTCAGCATGTTGATAAAGCATCCAAGGATGCTCTCCAATTCCTTCCTCGTGCGGCCTGCGATTGGAGTGCCAACCGGCACGTCTTCCTGATCGGCATATTTACTCAGCAAGATCTGAAAGGCTGCAAGTACGATCATGAAGAATGTGACACCTTCATTCCGTGCTGTGGCTTTCAGTTTTGAGGCTAAATCATCAGCGAATTGGTACTTGACGTTTTCGCCCTTGTGACCCTTGATTGCCGGGCGGGGATAGTCGGTCGGCAGGGTCAACACCGATGTCCCAGCCAATTGCTCACGCCAATAGGCTATCTGCTCATGAGTGCCTTCTCCTGAAAAGAGCTGCCTCTGCCACACCGCATAGTCCACATACTGTATTTCCGGCAGCGGCAAATCGACTCTTTCGTCTCGGCAATAGGCTTTGTAAAACATGGAAATTTCTTTGGACATAATCGTTTGCGACCAACCATCGCTCACGATATGGTGCATATTGCCCAGCAGCGCGTGGCTATTTTCATCCAGTTGGATCCAGGCCATTTTCCACAAAGGCCCATTGGCCAGATCGAACCTTCTCGTAGCCTCTTGTCCGGCGATTCGTATGAGTTCGATTTCGCGTTCGGTTTCGGGAAGACGTTGAAGGTCGAATTTTTCTAGCGATAACCGCATTTCTGCGGCAATCTTTTGGACTGGCATCCCGTTGCGCAGAGGAAATGTAGTCCGTAATATTTCGTGCCTTTGCACCATCTGATCCATGGCGTACTGCAAAGCGGCAGGCCGCATCTCCCCTTCAAAGCGCCAAAGAAAGGGCATGTTATAAACGGTTACATCCTGCTGCAGCTCGTCGGCAAACCACAAGCGTTGTTGAGCATAGGAAACCGGCATCTCCGGCCGGCGCGGAACCGGAACAACAGCCGACGGCTGAACACTGGCTACTTCTTGCAGCCCACGTATTTGAATCGGTTGTTTCTGCGATAGCCAGAGTTGTTCGATGAGTTGTGCCGCAGCCTTCACTCCCTCTTCAGCGCGAATTTGAGCGCCAAATGCGGCAGCCTGTTGATAGAGCTGCGTGCTTGCCAGTGAATTTTTGATCGCTACAGCTAAGCGGCCCGCATTCAGGTGCGAGAACGGAATTACATTTCTGGCGCAACCCTTGGCCCGTGCAAATTCAGCCCAGATTGGCTGATCAAGGGTGTGGGGAACTACAACCGATGGCACGCCAGCGCGCAGCGCGCTCGCCGTGGTGCCGGCTCCCCCATGATGAACGATCAGTGAAGCCTTGGAGAAGAGCCATGCATGTGGCGCAAAGCCCGTCACATATACATTGGGCGGCAATTCCTGCTCGCCCAAGCCTCCCCACCCGCGTTGAACAATCATCCGGCATCCTGCTTGCCGTGCCGCATCCAGAACAAGAGCGGTGACCGAGGAAGGATCCACATGCACAATACTGCCGAAGCCCAGAACTACCAGACGCTCGCCGTTAAGGCAGAATTCCTTCAATCCATCTTCCGGCTGCCAGTGCTCGTCGTCGTGGAAAAAGAATCCCACCACCTTGTGGTGCGCCGGCCATCTTGCTGGTGGCTGCAGAAAATGCCGGCTAACGGCGTAGAGCGCCAGTTGGTCGGAGTTTCCATCCGCGCCCAGGGGATCTGACACAGCGCGAGCGCCTTCCCGGATTCGATAGGGATTAATCAGGCTGGCGCTCAGCTCACGCATATCGGCTCCACCTAAGTCCGCAAACTGGGACAGGTGTAACGACACATAAGGAATAGAAGTAGTCTCGTGAACGATGGAGCAGGCTAGCTGATAGGGCGATCCAATCAGCATGTCTGCGTTGCGGCAAATCTCTCGCAGGCTCTCGCCGATGCCGGGCAGCGAGGGCAGCACGGCTTCCAGAAAGTGCCGAACTTGCTCGGCAGGTTTTTGATTCTTCATTTGGGCGGCAATGAGGCCGCGAATACGATCTAACGGCATTTCTGGACCGATAGCGGCAAAGTCGAGCCCCGCCTCTTTGACTCTATCTCTGTAGTTCGGCGACAGAGCAAGCAGAGGTGTATGGCCTCGCCGCCGTAGTTCAGCGGCTAACGCCAGCATCGGCTGCATATCACCATTGGAACCGAACGTACTCAACACAGGGCGCACAGAAGCTCTCCAATCGATATACCGCTTAAGCGAATCGTGCTGGTCATAATCCTTCTCGGTCGAGGAACCGATCGGACTTTAGCAGCACCAGGAATTGAGGACATCGCTTGATCAAGATGAGGGTTTCGATAGAAATCACTCAGAAACAAGGGTTGAGAGATTGAGAGATTGAAAAGATTGAGAGCCGGGAAGACAACGAGGGCCTATCGTCTTAATAGGATAGATTGCCCTCCTCAGGCAGAAGAGGTGGTCCGTCGGCCTCTCCCCCTGCCGAGGAGTTTACGGTCAGATCCTTCACCGATCGAAATGGGGGAAGAAGCGGGACCACCAGGCTCATCAAGAGATAGGGCGCTCCCAGCGCGATAAACATTAATCCGCTTCCCCGTCCTGCGCCCACCCCAATGACTCGGCCAACGCTGTGCGCCAGCAATCCATTTGGTTGCAGCCACGGTTCGAATAGTTTGTCTACGATCGGACCGGCCACTGCCTGGCCCGTAGGCACAGACCACGACCAGGCCAGCCGTACGAAACTAAAGACTCGTCCCTGCACCTCCGGCGCTACCGATTGCTGCAACAAGGCTTGAGCGGTGCCCGCGAGGAGCGGGTAGCAGAAGAAAAACGCAAAGCCGGCAGCGGCAATCACCACTGCGGAGGCTTTCATTCCTCCGGCAATCAAGCAAAGGCTGCAGATCACATTGAGGACCATGATGCCGCGCAGTCGTTGCTTTGGCCCTCCCCAAATCGACATCAATAAACTGCCCACCAGCATGCCCAGAGCCCCGATTGTCGCGACTCGCCCGACAATCGTAGGTGAGGTAAACGCAAGCATCATGGGCTGAAATAAAACCCCAACGACGCCTGCTGCCAGGTTTAATCCACTCAGAAAAACACACAAGAGCATAAGAGATGGCGCTTTCACATACCTCGCGCCGAGAACGATGTCATCCCACAACGCCTTCAGGCGGCCCCTTGTCTGGTCTGCGAGAGTGCGCTCAGGGTTGGGAATAGTGACGAGGAGATACGAGCCAATTGCAATCAGGAAAGTCGAGAGATCGATGGTCAATACCAGACGCAGTCCCCATGCAGCCAAGAGAATGGTTGCGAGTACAGGCGAAACAATCTGGGCGAAAGCCCATATACATTGCTGCATTCCATTGGCCCGCCCCAGTTGCTCTTTTGGCAGAATCATGGTCATAGAAGCCAGATAGGCTGAAGAACCAATGGAGCCGGTAATTCCAATGATTACGGAGGCAAAGCATATTGCAAAGAGCGAGAGCTTCCCAATGGAAAGAAGCAAAAGGAAAAACAGCACCCGCGCAGCTCCCGCAACTTCCGCAAGGATCAGCAAACTACGGCGGTCCCAGCGGTCCACGAGAACTCCCGCAATAGGAGACATGAAGATGAGGCCCGCGGTCCAGGAAATCGATACCGCGGCAAATTTGGAAACGGAACCGGTATGCTCATAGACCCAAATCCCCAAAGCGAAGGTCGATAGGGCCGACCCCAGCTGCGAGAATAGTTGGCCAACCCACATAGTGATGAACTTATGCATGTGCTTGGATCTTTCCTGAAGGTCGTTTGAGTGATCGTTTGCCTGTTTCTATGCTATTGAGTCTGCAGGATGGTGCACGTAAGGCTATGCTTCAAACAGGTTCGCATCTTCCACGATGGTTTGCCAGGCATATCGGCCCTTTCAAAAGATACATGATCCAAATTTGCGTGTTCGCTCGCATGGATTCTATAAGGATCGAGATTTCCAAAGTAGTATTCATCGTAAAGGGCAGTTTCGTCGATAACCTCCCGGCGAAGCTGCGTATCGTATAGATTGCGGGTAGTTAGGATGCGGCGTCCATAGCACCATGTGCAAAAATCGACGGGAACCCAGCCATGTCGATCTACATAGGCTTCTGCCCAGGTATGCATGAACGGACTGAAGCATATGGTTTTGTGGACAAACATTTCCTGGCTTGTATCCGGTGGCTTCCAGCCAAAGAGAGCGCCACAGCGATGCCTTGCGGGCATGCCTGCGAGCCGGCAGAGATTGACGAAGAGCCCGGCCTCGTCAACGCACATCCCGAAGCCGGAATCCAGGATATTCGCGCCTGTTGGGCCCTCGTTCACGGTTGTATTCTCCAGGATCCAATAATAGATGCGCCTGACAATCTCTATCTGCTCGATGTGTTTGCTAAAACCAAGTTTTTTCAGAATCGTTTTGGCTTTGGGGTAGTCCTTCGTGGAAAGTGCTGGACGGCTGTATGTTTTATCGAGGTCAGAAGAATTAGAAGCTCCATTGGGCTTCAACTTTCCGGAATCTTCCTGAATAACGCAGTCAAATTCGTAACGGATATAAATCTCACTGCGTTCTTTCGGCCAGGGATAACGTGTGATCATCCGCTTGGTTTCGTCACGATAACTTAGCAAGTCCGGAGGCTCGCAATGGTGAAACTTGGTGATATTTTGTAGAGGTCCGTCCACAGGAAGCGGAATGTTCGTTAGAGCATCGACTTGATCGCCCGCAAGCACGTTGGGATCGATCCTGATCTCGTAGGAGCATCGACTGGTTAACGTGTGGGGTTCATGCGCTGTGCGCTGCGGGAAAAATCTGGACCTATAGTGGCGGAAGCAGCTTCCCTTTAAGAGAAACTCGTGAATTGGCGCGCGATAACGAAGCCAATTGGAGACCAGAAAGAAATCGAACAATCTTCCCGCTTCGCACTTTTTCGTATACAGGCCTTGGCTTATTGCGCAATCCAAAAAGTCGGAAACGGAGGCGGAAGGTATCCGATACGAGTCCACATAAAACCGGACCAAATCCTCCTTGGTGTATACGCAGTCCACAGGAATCGGAGGCTGATTGAATCGGCGGAACTCCGCTTCAATATCCAAATCCGACTCAGTGGAAATTTGATCGGCAAGCTCGGCCAGATTGTCGAGTGCGGGGTGCCCGCTTTGTCCAGAGAAATGCCGCACGAACCACAGGTAAACCAGCAGCACCAGCCTATAGGGATGCCTATAAAAGAAACCAGTGGCCTCAATAGGATCCATCTGGCGATTGAGTTCCGCCGAGATAGCCATATGGTATGCTGCGGCCCCGTCTGTGAATCCAAAACGCGCACCGCTCTCCCAAAGCCGGATTCCCGCGTCGGTATCCTCTCCCCTTCGCAGCGACTGATCGAACCCGTTGATTCTTTCCAACCAGGAACGGCGCACCGCGACATTCGCGCCTACAAAGGAATACGCGCTTAACAAACTATTGGGGAATGCAAGGCAAGCTTCGCGCAGTTGGCGCTCAAAGAGTTCGAATGGCTCCATGCGGTAGGGCCCAGGAGCGGCAGATTTGTCCAGGTTGCGGAACTGCACTGCAACCTCCCCCCGAAGCAATCGATCTGGAGACGTTCTCGCTGTGTCGGCTAACTGCTGCAGAAAATCAGCCTGCTTGGGATCCAGCTCAAGGCAATATCTTCCACCGGAAATTACATCGTGCGTATCAAGGGCGTATGCAGCCGCATAATCCGCAAGCCACCCAGGCGAAGGAAGAGTGTCGCCATCCAGGAAAGCGATCGTAGATCCTCGGCTCAGGTTCCAGCCTGCATTTCGGGCGGCGCTGCGCCCTTGCGGAATCTTATTCACAAGGTAGCGGAGCGGGAAGGACGGCTTGCATTGGGCCAGAAAATCCGCCGTGCCGTCGGTAGAACCATCGTCAACAACAACGCACTCGAAACGGTCGTGAGGGTAAGACTGAGCATCGAGAGCACGTAAAATTAGCTCCACAGACGACCTGAGATTCAATGCAGGGATGACAACGGTAAATTCAACTTGATCGGCAGACATTGGCTCAATGATGGTGTTAGCGAAGTGAGTGATACTGGTGAAAAGAATGGCTTGGATCGCCTTTTAGTTCGATGCCCTTATGCCGCCGTATAGCCTCCATATAGAGAGCTTCCCACATAAACTATGGAGAGACGCGCGCCACACAAAGCTACCCGGCAGCCCTCTCGATATAGGCTCCGGCATGAGGGTCGATAGCTTCGATGTCATATCGATCCACCTCTACGACTATGCTCTTCATGATCATCTCGATGGTCAATACCACGCGGAAGTTGTTTTTGTTCCACAGTAGAATGCCTTCCATGCCGGCCATTAAACCAGAGCGAACGCGCACCTTCGCCCCTTCCGCTAGGTAGGGATGCGGTTCGACCTTTCCAAGCCGAAGCCCATCCCTCAGAAGATGAACATAGGAATCAGGAATGGACAAGGATTCCCTGCTACTCCCAACAATGGATATCACGCCCGGCACCTCAAGCACAGGGATGCGCGAGCCCGCGCCAATTCTGGCGAAAATGTACCTGGGGAAAAGCGGCAATTCCAGCGTTCCCTTCGATCCATCTTTCCACTGGCGTGGTGTCCGGTAAAGAGGGAGAAAATTTTCAATTTGCCGCAGACAAAAATGTTCCTTGATCCGTTTTTCGTGTCGAGGTGTGGTAAAAACTGCAAACCAGCCTTTGCCCTCAAAATACTTTGACTCAGACTCAAAATCTCGGGGGATGACAGTGCAATTCATTGGACTTTCTCTCCACGTTCGTTGGACAGAGCTTCGCTTTTCTCACTTGGAAGGAGGTTTTCCACATGGGCCCGGTTCCCGGGAGCGTTTATTAAATGCGTTTAATAAAGCAATTTCAACGTAGACGAAGTGGAAGTGTCAGGTACAACGTTTTCTAGCTTCGAAAGCCGATTTCGAATTTGAGTTATATTTTCCGGCAGATATTTTCGTCAAGCTACCACGGATTTATTTTGAAGCTAATTGCAATCACTATGCGCATGATCGGGATGTCTGGGCGACGTGGACTTGATGATCGATCGGCTAGCTCTTGGCAGAAATCGCCTCAATCCATGGCGCTCGATGAGCCGATAGATCGTAGACAACGGCACCGATCGTCCTGCGGATAGCTCATAAGCCTGCCTGATTTGCTGTACATTCAGCACATTGCCGCGTTTTGTCTGGCGTTCAAATTTGGCAAGGATCTGCCTTTCGCGCTCAATAGAGATGTTCTCTCTTTTGCGTCCGCCAGAGCGGCCATCCATGAAACAAGCAGGCCCTTCCTTTGCAAATCGGGCCTGTATTCTGCGAACGGAGGCTGATGTCCACCCGATTGCGTCTGCAATCTGCTTTGAATTCAGCGACAAGGCCATCTTCAACCAAACGCATTGAACGCGCTGAAATTCCTGCTTACTTCCAGCCTCGGACAATATCCGGCAAATTGCTGCGAGATCGCTTTGGTTGCTGGTCAACTCAACCTCCAATCCCGCTCGCATCGAAATGCGAGGGAACGTGTATCCCAGTGATTGCAAATAAATTTCAGGATCCATTTGGGATCACCTTCATATTTCTCGATCGGGCCGCCACTAGCGATGAGCAAGGCCAATTACTGAATAAAGGTTCATAAACTCTATGCCGCGAGGCTGCCAAATTTGTTGTGCAAGTGCCGATAAGAATCCGTCAATCGGCGATCTTCGCTGAAACCTGCGTCTGCTGATAGCGAACTGCTGAGAGCCATCCAAATTCCTCCCCAAGATGGAGTAACTTCTCTGCGAGGTATTCTATTTTTTCACCATGCCCAAATAGAGGAACTGGTACAAAAATCGGATCTGCACTCCTATTCGGACTGTTTTCCGGGAGCGCGGATGTGAGTCTCTCACAGGATGAAATGGACGTGGAGCTTAACAGAGAGTTCGAGAATCCTTTTTTCCAGGGGCGATGTTTCAGTGCGATGGTGGCCGCGTCTGTACAGTCATGAGCATTGAGCTTAAGGACAATATTGCGGACTTGTCCTTTGACGTCATTTCGACTAGTGAACACGCGATTGGTCGAATCTGACTTTGCGCTTTTGACGAATCCGGATTTTCGCCAATACACGGGTAGAGATGGCCTTAGGCATCGACACAAAATCTCAGTCCTAGGCATCTGCGATGGGGCGTAAGGATCGGCTCGTTCCCTGCCCGAAGGTATTAGGCAAAGGCCAGGGGACGCTGTCCGTTGTGAGAACACTGACCCGCAATGAGCTTAGGAAATCAAACTATCCGACATATGAAACTTAAAGGAGAGACTGCAGATTTTTATAGCTGATGCGGAGGCTATCCAATGGCGGATGTTCGCCGGTGTCTTGTTCCACGAATAAATGCCGCACCTGATTCTTCTTGGCTTCCAAGAGTATTGCACGCCAATCGATAGTTCCACTCCCGACTTCCGTGAAGTGCTCCGCCGTCTCGTCGAGGGTCTGCGACGAGGGAAATCCCGATTTACGGTCTTTCAGATGCAACATGGCAATTCGGCTGCCGTATTTCTTGAACATTTCTAATGGGTTTTCGCCCGCTTGCGTAATCCAATAGCAGTCCATTTCAAGAGCAACCAGCTTTGGATCGGTGTGTTCAAGCAATGTCTCGAACCCGGTAATATTTCCAAACTTTCGGAATTCGTAATTGTGGTTGTGGAATCCGAAACGCATTCCTCTGCGGTGTACCTCCTCCCCCCATCGGTTAAACTGATCGGCTGCCCGTTTAAAGCCGTCAAGCGTGTTCGATGATTCTCTTGGCAGCATGGGGCAGATTACATATTCCAGGCCAAGTGCCTGCGCATAGTCAAGCTTGCTGGCGAGCCCTTCATAGTTAAAGTGGCCGCTTGGAGCGCGCAAATGATGATCCTCGATCATGCGCCGCAAGGCCGGGGCGGGATGATCATAGGAGTCCCAATAGAGTTCAACCTCTTTATAGCCAATCTGCTGAATGGCCGCCAGGACGCCCTGCAAGTCATGCCCTGCCTGATCTCGAACGGTATACAACTGCACGCCAAGAGGCCGCTGTGCCGGAGAGTCCACCAGCATGCCTCCAGCGAGAGTACTCAGGGCTATGGTAGACAATCGAATGAATTCGCGGCGGTTCATCATTTGTATGGAATCCTCTTGCAGGCTTTCAATTGTGAGGCGACGCGATTATACTCCGGCTGACGTCTGCCGGCAGCGCTTGTCTCAGCTGTTGAGATTTTCGAAATAGCCCTGCACCCTGCTTGATTTGGTCAAATTTTATCGGATCGGTCCAACTTATGAGAGCTCTGCCATTCCTCACCCGCTTCGTTCTCGTGTGCTTATCGGCTATAGCGTTTTCTGGAATCGCTCCCTCAGCTTCTCCACAAACTGAATTTGGATTATTTGAGAACCATGGAGATGTAGGCGAAACGCCGAAGAAAGGTTCTGTCTCCTACGATGCTTCCAACGGCGAATATCGCCTGATCGGTGGCGGAGCCAATATGTGGATGGAGAAAGATGCATTTCATTTTTTATGGAAACGTGTGACCGGCGATTTCACCATGACGGCCGATGTCCACTTCATAGGTGAAGGCGTCATTGAGCATCGCAAAGCCGTGCTGGTCGTGCGCCAGAATCTCGAGGCCAACTCTGCTTATGCCGATGTAGCCTTGCATGGAGATGGACTCACTGCGCTGCAATTCCGTCCCATTGCCGGCGTCGAAACCTCAGAAGTACGGTCTATCGAGAATGCACCGGTTCGTTTACGCATCGAACGGCGCGGAGCGCAATTCACGATGTATGCTGGCAAGACGGAACAAAGCCTTGTACGGTCAGGGCCGGTGACCGTTGCTCTGAAGGGGCCGGTTTATCTTGGCCTTGGGGTTTGCTCACACGATGCGAATGTGCTGGAAACCGCGATATTTTCCAACGTCAGCATCCAGGAACATCCCGCCGCAGAAGTACAAACAAATCCGGAAAGAGTACGCAGCACAATCTCTATCTATGACTTAGAAAGCAAGAGCGTGCATGTTGTGCATTCAGCAGACAAGCTTTGGGAAGCGCCCAACTGGTCTCCCGACGGTAAATACCTCATGGCGAATTCGGGAGGCAGGCTTTACCGTTTTCGTCTGAATGCAAACGACCAAGTACAACCTGAAGCTCTCGCTCTTGATTCCAGCTACCAATGTAATAATGATCACGGCATTTCGCCGGATGGAAAACGATTAGCCTTTTCCGCCGAACATATCTCTAAAAAATTTGAAAGCGAAAAAGGATCGCAGGTCTACGTCTCCTCCATGGAAGGAGCTAAGCCGCAGTTACTCACGCCGCAAGTTCCCAGTTATTTTCACGGATGGTCCCCGGACGGCCGCTGGTTGGCATTTGTAGGAGAGCGTAGCGGCAACTTCAATATTTTTCGAATCCCTGTCAGCGGCAGTGGAAATGAGGAGCGCCTGACATCGCATCCCGGATTTGACGACGGACCTGATTACTCTCCCGACGGAAAATGGATTTATGTCAATTCCTTTCGCTCTGGAGGTTGGGACATCTGGAGATTTCCGGCCGAAGGAGCCGGGTCAGAGGATAACAAGGCCGTTCGAATTACCGCCGACAGTGAAGAAGATTGGTTTCCGCATCCTTCTCCAGACGGCAAGTGGCTTCTCTTTTTATCTTTCCCGCCCGGTACAAGGGGACATGACTTTAAAACGGCAGTCCATCTGCGCATGATACCGATGCCTATCGAGAACGTAACTGCGACTGTGCCGCTGGACGATGATCATCCGATCCCGATCCTGACTCAATTTTTTGGAGGCCAGGGCACTATCAATGTCAATTCATGGTCGCCTGATTCAAAGAAGTTTGCATTTGTAAGTTATGATCTGTTGCCTTAGATAGATTGGATATGAGTAGAAAATAACTGATGCTGGTGTTGCTCCAAGAAGTCACGATTGCCCTGGCTCCGTTGAAGCTCACCGTGCCACTCGCTTGGGTGGCGCCGAAGTCATTGCCGTTGATCATAACGGGCCAACCCACGCCTGCCTTTCGCTTATCGACAAGCTACTGATTTTCGGCTTGGGCAGAGCTGGTGAAACCAACTCCGTTGCGTATGGCGCCACCTGCGGCTGCAACAACCACATTCCCCCGTCGCGGCCCCTGATGGTACCTGTGGTGATGGAGGTGTCTGTCCAGGCACCGATCGTTGCTGTGGTACGTTGAAACTTACCGATCCAGCTGCGAGCGATACCCCAAAATGAACTCCGTTGATGGTGATCGGTCCTACAGATCTACTTTGGCTCAACCCGGTTCAGCACCAGCATGCCCGCATCAATATCGGCAACCGTCATGTAAGTCGGTGCATAGCAGCTTAGATATCCCGCGTCCACATCGTAGGTCGCAATCGGTCTCCCCTCAAAGCTAATGACCTTCAACAGGCCTCCACTTGATTGGGACTTTTCAAACGCAAAGAAAATTGCGAGCTGGCCAGGAGACGAGAAGATGGAAAGAGGCACAAGACCGGAGCGCCCGGGATCGACACGAAACTTGTGGACAATCTGTCCACTGGGAGAGACCGCATAGATCAGGGGCTGCGAGACACTACTCATCAAATAGATGTTTCCGTCTGAGGCAGCGATTGCGTGCCCCTGATCAAACGATTGCCGGGCGGGACCTCTTTTCGATTCGGAACCATCGATCGGCGTCACTGGATCAATAGGCTGCTCGTCGTCAGGATCGGAGATATTGCTCAGCATTTTGCCACCGGGGTCCAGTACAGCAGTAAAAGCGCCACCCTTGTCTGCAGAACCGCTCACGAGGAGGTCACCCGATTTAAAGGCAACAACTTGACGAAATGTGTGTCCCTGCGACTCCAGCTTTACCTTTGACTTGATGGATCCATCCTTGGAATATCGAACGATAAACTGCTGAACAGGAGCTTCTGGCAAACGCTTTTCGGACCAGCGAATCTGATATATATCACCATCGTCAGTTATGGAGGCTCCCAGTCCATACGTCCTATTACCTTCTTCAAAGTTATTCCCTCCGTCGAACGTGGCATCGATCTTGCCATCGGGGCTGATTTTGTACAGAGGCGCGTTAAAGGTAGCTGCTCCTCTGCCGTCTCGGAGCAGCCGAGCATAAAAGTTTCCCTCCTGGTCGCAACCGATTGCCAGAACTACGGTGGCTGCAAATTGTGTGTGCGTGGAAGACGTCACTTTCAAATGCTCTACAACCTCGAATGAATCTGCACCTTCCGCTTTGTGCCCTATCGACTGGTCTACGACTGCTTCATTCCTTCTGACGGCGTCACTGGATTGAATAATCTCCTCAACCCGCGACTCGCTCCAGTCTCGTATTCTCCGTTCTTGTTGGCTTTCCTGAGCTGCATCAAGGATCGAAAGAGCCAATAAGGTTATGGTGCAAGTAATCGCACGTTGCATCTTGTTCCTCTCAGTGAGCAAGTACGTATACCTTGCCGCGCCAATGAACGGTTAAACAGAGGCATACTAAATTGTGAACGCTTGTCCTGCTGAATTCTTGCAGGTTTTCTGGCCGAGATGGGATATGGGTGCAGAGGTTGTCGCTGTCTTGGGGCAATCTGCCAACCAAAGCGGGCTCCGAAGATGATCGGTGCGCGACTGAACGAGCGAAAAAACTTGAAGGCATGACCGTTTCAAATGCTCAGGCCACAGAGTTTCTTCGGAGTCGCATTTTGAATTAGCTTTTCTATCCGTTTACCAAGGGATAGTTGTCGACGCAAGAGAATAGGGGTCGCCTATCCCGCAGTGGATATGTTGTGCACGTTCGCTTTTATTAACAAAAAATTCACCGTATATACCGATAGAAATCAAGAGACATTGCAAATCGCCCTGGATACGGGCGCTTTCCCGCCCAAAGCATTGTTGAAAAGGTAACAACACATTGATCGTCGCCTCTGTATACGCGCCCACCCCTGCTAGCAAGATCCTGCGATTGATAATGACGTGCCATGCAAACCGCAGCGCTCTCCGCCTACCACGGAAATCGTGAACCTCCTTAGCGAGCCTCCAAAACACTGGATTCACAAATCTGCTCGAAACGGGCTCGAAAATCCAGGCGCCGGAGGAAGGGTTTAGGCCCAGATTGGACTTAACCTCAATCCCGATTTATTCTTCCCACCTGAAAGATGAGGAGGATTCATGAAGCGCTTTTGTGTGGGGTTGATCCTGATTGTGGCTACTGCGGCTCTGGCACAGTCGAAGTCGGGGGTATCCGATGTTGCGCGGGAGATGCTTGCAGGCCGGGAGAAAAACACGGTGGCGGCATTTGAAGCGATGCCAGCCGACAAATACGCCTACAAACCGACTCCCGATCAAATGACGTTCGGCCATCTGGCGGCGCATATCGTATCGAGCAATTATTTCTTCTGCGCCAACGCAGGCGACGTCCCCCAGGTGAAAATGGACGAACTCAAGGGGACAGAAGAGAAGGACAAGCTGGTGGTGGCGCTGAAAGCTTCGTTTGAGTTCTGTCGCACTGCGCTCGCGAAAGCCGATGACTCCAAACTGAACGACAACATCACCTGGCTCGATGGAAAGCCGAGGCCGAGAGCCTGGGCGTTTATGGGTTTAGCCAGCAGTTGGGCTGACCACTATGGGATGGCAGCAATGTATCTGAGGCTGAACCAACTGCTGCCGCCGAATGCAAAGCCAAAATAAACGAGGGACGCTTTCAAGATCGTAGCAAAGGCTTTTGTTCTTATCTGCCGCTCTCCCAGCCTGTCATGAGGGCCATGTGAACGTACTGACAATACTGGGATACGCTTACGATTCGTCCATCTAGTGTAAGACGGGCGCGAATCCAATTGTGACAACGACACCGGCGATAATGATGTCGGTTTGGCAACAGGGCAGATATCGGCGAGTGAATACCGATAGCATGGTCGTCTGATCGGATTGCATTTTGGCTGTCCACTTTATGGGCGCGATCTGGGTACCAGGCAGCCAATTCTCAAGACGATCGTCTCCAAGTTGACTGTCTTTGCGTCACCCATAATAATGAGTGGGTTCTCCACATCGATCCGCCAATCCCTGAGTAATCTTTGGAGCCTAAATGGCGATCGCTCCAGGCGCGCATCCGCGTCGGAGAGTGGGGTATGCCTGTGGAATCTACAGCTATGGACGAGGTGATCTTGAGTACGACGAGGCGGGCGGCATGAGTACGAGTGTGGTAGAGCTGCGCGAACAGCGCGCTCCTGGCTTCTTGGGATCGACCAACGGCAAAAAGGCGGTGATGGCGGTGACAGGCGCGATCCTGTTCACCTTTGTCATCGGCCATCTCGCGGGTAACCTGCAGGTCTTCGAAGGGCCGGCCAAGCTGAATGCCTATGGTGCCTTCCTGCATAGCATAGGCGAGTTTTTGTGGCCGGTGCGGATCATCTTGCTCATCTGCGTCGTGCTGCACATCTGGGCGACAGTGCAGCTTGCGCTCCTGAAGAAACGAGCGCGGCCGGTCGGCTATTCGGCGAAGAAAGCGATCGCTTCTTCATATGCCTCGCGCACCATGTACTGGAGCGGACCGATCGTGCTGGCCTTCGTGATCTTCCACCTGCTCCATCTAACGGCGGGATACATTCACCCGGGCGCGGCATTTACCGAGGGCGATGTCTATCACAACGTGATCACAGGCTTTCAGGTGTGGTGGGTCTCGGTCTGGTACATCTTCGCGATGATCCTGCTGGGGCTGCATCTGCGGCACGGCATCTGGAGTGCATTCCAGTCGCTCGGCATGAATCATCCGCGGCATACGCCGATTCTGAAGAACGCAGCATGCGCAATCGCCATGTTGATTGTGTTGGGATACATCTCGATTCCGATCAGCGTCATGCTGGCGGTGGTGAAATAAATGACACTCGACTCTCGCACTCCGACCGGCCCGATTGAGCAGGCGTGGGACAAAACGAAGTTTGAGATGAAGCTGGTTAATCCGGCAAACAAGCGCAAGCACACCGTTATCGTGGTGGGCTCCGGGCTGGCTGGAGCATCGGCTTCGGCCACGCTTGGTGAGCTCGGCTATAACGTGAAGTGCTTCTGCTTCCAGGACTCGCCGCGCCGCGCACACTCGATCGCTGCCCAGGGCGGCATCAACGCCGCAAAGAACTACCAGAATGACGGAGACAGCGTCTACCGGCTTTTTTATGACACGGTAAAGGGCGGTGATTTCCGCTCGCGCGAGGCGAATGTCTACCGGCTAGCGCAGATCAGCACGGCGATCATCGACCAGTGTGTGGCGCAAGGTGTTCCCTTTGCGCGCGAGTACGGCGGCAACCTGACGAACCGCTCTTTCGGCGGAGCCCAGGTGTCGCGCACCTTCTATGCCCGCGGACAGACAGGCCAGCAGCTCCTACTGGGCGCCTACCAGGCGCTCGAACGGCAGGTGCATGCCGGCACTGTCGAGATGCTGGCGCGCACAGAGATGCTGGACCTGATCGTGATCGACGACAAGGCGCGCGGCATTGTGGCCCGCAACCTGGTGACCGGAGAAATTACGACCCACATTGCGGATGCTGTCATTCTGGCGAGCGGCGGATACGGCAATGTTTACTATCTTTCGACAAACGCGAAGGGCTCGAATGTAACGGCGACCTGGCGCGCTTACAAGCGCGGCGCGCTCTTCGCCAATCCGTGCTACACGCAGATCCACCCAACCTGCATTCCGGTCTCGGGCGATTATCAGTCGAAACTGACGCTGATGTCCGAGTCGCTGCGCAACGACGGCCGCATCTGGGTGCCGAAGAACAAAGGCGACAAGCGCAAGCCCGATCAGATTCCGGAAGTGGATCGCGACTACTATCTCGAGCGCCGCTACCCGAGCTTCGGCAACCTCGTGCCGCGCGATGTGGCCTCGCGCAACGCGAAAGCTGTCTGTGATGAAGGCCGCGGTGTCGGCGAAAGCATGCTGGGTGTCTATCTCGACTTTGCCGATGCCATCCGCCGCCTGGGCGAGCACACCATCCGCGAGCGTTACGGCAACCTCTTTGACATGTACGAGCGTATTACCGATGAGAACCCCTACAAGGTGCCGATGCGCATCTATCCGGCGATCCATTACACAATGGGCGGATTGTGGGTGGATTACCATTTGCAATCGACGATCCCGGGGCTTTTCGTGATCGGCGAAGCGAATTTCTCCGACCACGGCGCGAACCGGCTGGGCGCCAGCGCCTTGATGCAAGGGCTCTCGGACGGCTACTTCATTATTCCGTACACCATCGGCAACTATCTGGCGTCAACGGAACCGGCCAAGGTAGACGGATCAAATCAAGCGGTGCGCAACGCGGTGGCTTGCGTGGAACAAACGATCGCAAAGCTGCTCTCCATCAAAGGCAAGCGTACGGTAGATTCCTTCCATCGCGAACTCGGCCGCATTATGTGGGAGTACTGCGGGATGTCGCGCACGGCGGCGGGGCTTGAAAAGGCCATCGGCGAGATCCGCGAGCTGCGCGATGAATACTGGCAGAACGTCACCGTCCCTGGTTCGGGCAACGATCTGAACCAGAGTCTCGAAAAAGCGGGGCGTGTCGCGGACTTCCTGGAATTGGGCGAGCTGATGTGCATCGATGCTTTGCATCGCAACGAGAGCTGCGGCGGACACTTCCGCGAAGAGTTCCAGACTGGGGATGGCGAGGCGCAGCGCGACGATGACCACTTCTCCTATGTTGCGGCATGGGACTATCGCGGTACCGGCAATCCGCCGGATCTAGTCAAAGAGCCGCTTGAGTTCGAATACGTACACCCCAGCCAGAGGAGCTATAAGTAAATGAAATTGACGCTGAAAGTCTGGCGGCAGGCGGCCCGCAACGATAACGGTAAATTCGTCAGCTACCGGGTAGATAGCGTGAACCCGGAGATGTCCATGCTGGAGTGCCTGGATGTGCTGAACGAGCAATTGATCGAGCGCGGCGAGGAACCAATCGCATTCGAGCATGATTGCCGCGAAGGTATCTGCGGCTCCTGCGGCTTCATGATCAACGGCGTGCCGCACGGCCCGCTGCCCGCCACCACCGTCTGCCAGTTGACGATGCGGCACTTCAAGGATGGCGAGGAGTTGCTGGTCGAACCGTGGCGCGCGGCGGCCTTCCCTACCATCAAAGACCTGGTCGTCGACAGGCGCTCCTTTGATCGCATCATCGCGTCGGGCGGCTATGTCTCGGCCTCGACTGGGAATGCTCCGGATGGCAACGCGATTCTGGTCAGCAAGGAGACGGCCGATCGCGCCATGGATGCGGCTGCGTGCATCGGCTGCGGCGCGTGTGTAGCGGCATGCCCGAATGCATCGGCATCACTCTTTACCGGCGCAAAGATCGCACACCTCAGCATCCTGCCCCAGGGTCTGCCGGAGCGCGATCCTCGCGCTCTCAACATGGTGGCGCAGATGAATGCGGAGGGCTTCGGTGGCTGCACCAATATCGGCGAGTGCACCGGCGCATGCCCCAAGGAGATTCCGCTGGAGGTAATCGCCACCATGAATCGCGATTACATCCGTGGAAGCTGGAACCACCGCGATCAGGAAGTGCGCACGGTGAAGCCAAGGACGGAGTGGAGCACAGGATCGAAACTGAAGATCGATCCGCATGCCACCAGCTAATACTGACAAGCGACAAGACAAATGCAACAGGCAGGAGAGCCCCGAACAGTTTTCAGGGCTGTTCCTGGTTCCTGTTACCTCGAAAGTTGCAAGGAGTACCCATCAGGTGTGTGCCGTCTCGCGGTTATGAAAAGCCATCCACAAGAACCAACGGCAACACTGGAGGTAATTCCCTCTACCCGCGAGCAGGAGCCAATTCTGGCTAACCTTCTCGAGTTGTATGCGCATGATTTCAGCGAGTTTCATGCACTCGAACTTGGGCCGGATGGCAGGTTCGGGTACAAGAGTCTTCCACTTTATTGGGTCGAATCCACACGGCATCCATTTCTCGTGAGGCTGAACGGCAAGCTGGCAGGGTTGGTCTTGGTCAAGAGAGGATCAGAAATCTCCAAGAACGAGATGATTTGGGACATGGCCGAGTTTTTTGTGGCTCGTGGATACCGGAGGCGCGGAGTTGGCGCAGAGATAGCCCATGAAGTGTGGCGCCGATTTCCGGGCCTGTGGGAAGTTCGTGTGATGGAAGCAAATT
>Ga0070734_10000559_pt1 | contig 73178 bp, 62 predicted proteins | sample Coa_R1_8_FD_66444 | JGI IMG/M metagenome (GOLD analysis project Ga0070734, IMG submission 66444) | Surface soil microbial communities from Centralia Pennsylvania, which are recovering from an underground coalmine fire - Coalmine... | ecosystem: Environmental > Terrestrial > Soil > Unclassified ...
CGACGCCGGCGTCGAGCTCGCGCTCATGGCGGTCTCGGTGGCGGTGGCCGCGGGCGGCGTCGTCGTGGCCTGGCTCCTCTACGTGCGCCGGCGGCCCGATCCGGCGACCTTCAGCGCGGCGCTCGGCGGCGTGCCGTACCGGCTCGTGCTCAACAAGTGGTACGTGGACGAGATCTACCAGGCGGTGTTCGTGGAAGGGACGCTGCGGCTCGCGGCGCTCGCCGCGTGGTGGGACCGCTGGGTGATCGACGGCCTCGTCAACGGCGCGGCCGCGGTGGTCCGCGGGGTGTCGGCCGCGGCGGGCCTGTTCGACCGCTGGGTGGTCGACGGCGCGGTCAACGTCCTGGCCGACGGGACCTACTTCGTCGGCCGGCGCGTCCGCCGCATCCAGACGGGGGCGGTCAACACCTATCTCTACGTGATCGTCCTCGGCGTCCTCGGCGGCGTCGCCCTCTGGTGGTCACGGGCAGGCGCGGGGTAATCAAGCATGCAGCTCGGTGTGCTCACCTGGATGGTCTTCTTCCCGGTCCTCGGCATGGCGGCGATCCTGCTCCTTCCGTCGCGTGCGCACGGGCCGATCCGCTGGACGGCGGCGGCGGCGACGGTGCTCCCGCTGGCGCTCTCGGCGTGGCTCCTCGCCCACTTCGACCCGCACGCCGCCGGCTTCCAGTTCGTACAGCGCAACACCTGGATCCCCGCCTACCGCATCGAGTACTTCGTCGGCGTCGACGGCGTGAGCATCACGATGGTCGTGCTCACGGCGCTGCTGTCGTTCCTGTGCATCTTCGCGTCGTTCGGCATCGAAAAGGGGGTCAAGGGCTACTTTGCGCTCTTCCTGCTCCTCGAGACCGGCATGATGGGCACCTTCGTCGCTCTCGACCTGTTCCTGTTCTACGTCTTCTGGGAGCTCATGCTGCTGCCGATGTATTTCCTGATCGGCATCTGGGGCGGCCCGCGGCGCGAGTACGCCGCCATCAAGTTCTTCCTCTACACGCTCCTCGGGTCGGTCCTGCTGCTGGTCGCGCTGCTCTACCTCTACTTCACGCCGAGCCCCCACTCCTTCGACATGACGCAGCTCGGTGCGCTCGTCCGCGACAAGATCCCGCTCGAGGTCCAGGTGGTCCTCTGGATCGCGCTCTTCGTGGGCTTCGCGATCAAGATCCCCGCGTTCCCGTTCCACACCTGGCTGCCCGACGCGCACGTCGAGGCGCCGACCGCGATCTCGGTGATCCTCGCCGGCGTGCTCCTCAAGATGGGGACGTACGGCATCCTGCGCATCAACTACGGCATCCTGCCGACGGCGACGCTCGCGCCGCTGTGGGGCGGGCACAGCGTGGCGTTCTGGCTGCTCGCGGCGCTCGGCACGCTCAACATCGTCTACGGGGCGGTGTGCGCGATGGCGCAGAGCGATCTCAAAAAGCTCGTCGCCTACTCGAGCATCAGCCACATGGGCTACGTGATGCTCGGCATGGCGGCCTTCACGCCGCAGGGGATCAACGGCGCGGTCCTCCAGATGTTCAACCACGGGACGATCACCGCCATGCTCTTCCTCTTGGTCGGCGTGGTCTACGACCGCGCGCATCACCGCGACATCGACGGGTTCGGCGGCCTCGCCTCGATCGTGCCGCTCTACACCGGCGTGACGGGCTTTGCGTTCTTCGCAGCGATGGGGCTGCCGGGCCTCTCGGCGTTCATCTCCGAGGTGCTGGTGCTCCTCGGCGCGTGGCAGGTCTACCCGGCCCTCACCGTGGTGGCCGCGAGCGCGGTCGTGCTCACCGCCGGCTACATGCTCTGGACGCTCCAGCGGATGTACCTCGGGCAGCCGAATCCCAAGTACGCGGGTCTCGCGGAGATCAACGGCCGCGAGCTGTTCACGCTGGCGCCGCTGGCCGCGATCGTGCTCGTGCTCGGGATCTACCCGACGCTGATCCTGAACCTCCAGAGCCCGGCGCTCGTGCGCCTCGCCGACCAGGTGCGCGCGGCGGCGCCGCCGCCGCAGGTCGCCGCCCGCTGACATGGGCAACGCCGAAAGCCTCGCGTACTTCCTGCCCGAGCTGGCGCTGATCGGGGCGCTGCTCGCGGTGCTCGTCGTCGACCTGGCGCTCACCGCGCGCAAACGGCCGGCGGGCGAATGGCCGGGCACGGTCGCGCTGCTCGGGGCGGCCGCGGCGCTCGTCTGGACGATCGGGTTGCCCGGGCTCGGCGTGCGCGGGCTCCTCGGGCAGGCCGGCGGCACCTGGCTGTTCGGCCGGATGCTCGTCCTCGACGGATTCAGCGTGTTCTTCAAGCTCTTGCTCGGGCTGGCGCTGCTCGCGGTCGTCTGGATGTCGCTCGGCTCGCGCGAGGTGCGCGGCCGGCCGAACGAGGGCGAGTACTTCCTGCTGCTCCTCGCGAGCGGGCTCGCGATGTTCCTCATGGCCGCGGCGGGCAACCTGCTGATGGCCTATCTCTCGCTCGAGTTCGTGAGCCTCACCTCCTACGTGCTCACCGGCTTCCTGCCCCACGACCGGCGGGCGGGCGAGGCGGCGCTCAAGTACCTGATCTACGGCGGCGTCGCCTCGGGTGCGATGATCTACGGGATGAGCTGGCTGTTCGGGCTCACCGGCACGATGGACTACGTCGGCATCGCGCGCGCCGTGGCCGCGCTCGACCCCGCGAGCCGTGGCGCGCTCTTCGTAGCGCTCGTGCTCGTGCTGGTCGGCTTCGGCTACAAGGTGGCCGCGGTGCCGTTCCACATGTGGGCCCCCGACGTCTACACCGGCGCGCCGATCCCGGTCACCGCGTTCCTCGCCGTGGGCTCGAAGGCCGCGGGCTTCGCGATGCTGCTGCGCTTCTTCCATTTCGGGGTGACGGCCGCGGGCCCGCAGGCGGTGCTCGCCGCCGTGCCGTTCCTGCCCCTCGTGGCCGTGGCCTCCTGCGCGACCATGACGCTCGGCAACCTGGCGGCGCTCAGCCAGCAGAACATGAAGCGGCTGCTCGCCTACTCCTCGATCGCGCACGCGGGCTACGCGCTCCTCGCCTTCGCGGTCTTCGCCGACGCGGGCGTCGAGGCGGTGCTCTTCTATCTCGCGGTCTACTACCTGATGAACCTCGGCGCCTTTTGGGTGGTGATGCTCATGGCGAACGCGACCGGGCGCGAGGACGTCGAGGCCTACCGCGGGCTCGCATGGCGCGCCGGTGGCGCCTTCCCGGCGGTCGCGCTCGCGGTCTTCCTCTTCTCGCTCGCCGGGCTGCCGCCGCTCGCCGGCTTCGTCGGGAAGTTCTACGTGTTCGCGGCCGGCATCCAGGAGCGGCTCTATTGGCTGGTCGTGGCGGGCCTCCTCAACAGTGTGGTCGCGCTCTACTACTATGCGCGCGTGGTGAAGGCGATGTTCCTCGACGAGCCCGCGGCCGGCGACCCGCCGTTGTCCTTCGGGCTCGGCGAGCTGAGCCCCGTCGGCGTGCTGTCGGCGTCCACGCTCCTGCTCGGCATCCGCTTCGGCTGGCTGCTCGATCGGGTCGCGGTCGCCGGCCGGCTGTTCGCGGGCTGAGGCGGCGGCGTGTTCGGCGGGGTGCTCTACGTCGTCGCCACCCCGATCGGCAACCTCGAGGACGTCACGCTGCGCGCGCTGCGCGTGCTGCGCGAGGTCGACCTGGTGGCGGCCGAGGACACGCGTCGCACCCGGGCGCTGCTCGCCCACCACGGCATCCGCCGTCCGCTCGCGAGCTACCACGACGCCGTCGAGCGGGCGCGCGCGCCGGCGATCGTCGAGCGGCTGCGCGCCGGGGCGCGCGTCGCGCTGGTGAGCGACGCCGGCACCCCGGGCATCGCGGATCCCGGCTACCACCTCGTGCGCGGCGCGCTCGCGGCGGGCGTGCGGGTCGTGCCCGTGCCGGGTCCGTCGGCGGTCGCGGCGGTGGTCTCGGTCGCGGGAATCCCGGCGGACCGCTTCGTGTTCGAGGGGTTCCTGCCGACCCGGCCGGGCGCGCGCGCGCAGCGGCTGGCGGCGCTCGCGGCCGAGCCGCGGGCGCTCGTGTTCTTCGAGGCCGCCCGTCGCCTGCCGGCCTTCCTCGCCGCGGCGGCCGCGGCGCTCGGGGACCGCGAGGCGGTCATCGCGCGCGAGCTCACCAAGCTGCACGAGGAATGGCTCCGCGGCCGCCTCGGCGAACTGCGGGCACGGGTGGCGACCACCGGGACGCTCAAGGGCGAGGTGACGGTGCTGGTCGCCGGCGCGGCGCCGGTGGCGGCCCCGGCCCCCGGGCCCGCGCTCGACGAGCGCATCCGCGCGGCGCTCGGTCGCGGCGAGCGGGTCCGCGAGCTGGCCGCGGCGATCGCACGGGAGACGGGTCTGGCACGGCGCACGGTCTATCGCCGCGCGCTCGAGCTCGCGCGGAACGCCGGGTCATAGTGGGACATCCCGTGCCTACCGCGACGCGCGAATCCATCGACGTGCTCGTCGTCGGCGCCGGCATCTCGGGCATCGCCGCGGGCTATCATCTCCAGACCCGCTGCCCCGACCGGACGTACACCGTCCTCGAGGCGCGCGACGATCTCGGCGGCACCTGGGACCTCTTCCGCTATCCCGGCATCCGGTCGGACTCCGACATGTACACGCTCGGGTACTCGTTCAAGCCCTGGACGAGCGCCCGGGCCATCGCCGACGGGCCGTCCATCCTCGCCTATCTGCGCGAGGCCGCCCGGGAGCACGGGATCGACCGGCGCATCCGCTACGGCCACCGCGTGCGGCGCGCGTCGTGGTCCTCCGACGAGGCGCGATGGACGGTCGAGGTCGAGCGCGGCGCGCGCCGCGAGCCCGTGCGCTTCACGTGCAGCTTTCTCTTCGTGTGCAGCGGCTACTACGACTACGCGCAGGGGTACTCGCCGGCGTTCCCCGGCGTCGAGCGGTTCGCGGGCCGGATCGTCCACCCGCAGCGGTGGGCCGACGACGTCGCCTACGCGGGCAAGCGGGTGGTCGTGATCGGTAGCGGGGCGACGGCCGTGACGCTCGTGCCGGCGATGGCGAGGACGGCGGCGCACGTGACCATGCTGCAGCGCTCGCCGACGTACATCGTCTCGATGCCGGCCGAGGACCGCGTGGCGCGCTGGCTCGGCCGGCGCCTGCCGGTGCGCGCCGCGAATGCCGCCATCCGCTGGAAGAACGTGCTCCTCGGCATGTGGTTCTACCGCTTCTGCCGCCGGCATCCGGCGCGTGCCCGGGCGCTCATCGCTCGCTGGCTTCGGCAGGATCTCGGAGCCGACTACCCGCTCAGCCCCGACTTCGACCCGCGCTACGACCCGTGGGAGCAGCGCCTCTGCCTGGTGCCGGACGGCGACCTGTTCGCGGCCGTGCGGGAGGGCCGGGTCTCGGTGGTGACGGACCAGATCGAGACCTTCACCGAGGAAGGGGTGAGGCTGCGTTCGGGGCGCGAGATCGAGGCCGATCTCGTGGTGACGGCCACCGGGTTGAACCTGCTCCCCCTCGGCGGCATCGAGCTCGTCGTCGACGGCGCGCGCGTCGATCTCCCGCAGACCTTCGCCTACAAGGGCATGATGTTGAGCGACGTGCCGAACCTCGCGCTCGCGATCGGGTACACGAACGCCTCGTGGACGCTCAAGGCCGAGCTCGTCTGCCGGTACGTCTGCCGGCTGCTCGAGCACATGGCGCGGACGGGAGTGCGGCAGTGCACGCCGCGGCTTGGCGACGCGCGTATGGAGGAGGCGCCCTTTCTCGACCTCACCTCCGGCTACGTCCAGCGGGCGATCCGCGCTTTCCCGAAGCAGGGGGTGAAGATGCCGTGGAAGCTCCATCAGAACTACGTGCTCGATCTGCTGTCGCTTTGCTGGGGGAAGGTCGACGACGGGGTGATGGAGTTCTGCAATCGGGCCCCTGCCCGGTGTGCGGTGTGACACCTGGGCGGTGGCGGGGTGGCGACAATCCCCGCCGGGCGGCGTACGATGCGCTCGACGATGCACCCCGACGCGCGGCGGGCCGGCGTCGAGCCGAGCGCCACGGATCCCGTCTGCGGCATGGCCGTGGTTCCCGGCGAGGCCCGCGGTGGCAGCGCCGACCATGCGGGCATCACGTACTGGTTCTGCGGGGTGGGCTGTCGCACGAAGTTCCTCGCCGATCCGGCCGCCTGGGTGACCCCGCCGCCCGCGGCCCCCGTGGCGGACGCTCGCACGTACACCTGCCCGATGCACCCCGAGGTGCGGCAGGTGGGGCCGGGGAGCTGCCCCGAGTGCGGGATGGCGCTCGAGCCGGTCGAGCCGCTCGCGGCCGACGAGGGGCCGAGTGCCGAGCTGATCGACATGACCCGGCGCTTCTGGGTGAGCGCCGGGTTCACGCTGCCGCTGGTCCTCCTCGCGATGGGGGAGATGCTGGCGGCCGTGCGCGTGCCCCCCTGGGTCCAGCTCGCGCTGGCCGCGCCCCCGGTCCTGTGGGGCGGCGCGCCGTTCTTCGTGCGCGGCTGGCAGTCGCTGCTCGCGCGGCGGCTCAACATGTTCACGCTGATCGCGCTCGGCACCGCGGCAGCCTTCGGGTACAGCGTGCTCGCCGTCCTGGCGCCGCGCGCGCTGCCCCATGGCGGCACGCCGCCCGTGTACTTCGAGGCGGCGGCGGTGATCGTGACGCTCGTGCTCCTCGGGCAGGTGCTCGAGCTGCGCGCGCGCCACGCCACCGCGGGCGCGATCCGCGCGCTGCTCGGCCTCCAGCCGACGACCGCGCGGCGGATCGACGAGAGCGGCCGCGAAAGGGACGTGCCGCTCGAGCACGTGCGGCCGGGCGACCGGCTCCGCGTGCGTCCGGGCGAGCGCGTGCCGGTCGACGGGGTCGTCGTTGAGGGGGCGAGCGCCGTCGACGAGTCGATGCTCACCGGCGAGGCGGTCCCGGTCGAGAAGACGCCGGGCGCACGCGTGACGGGTGGCACCATGAACGGCACGGGCGGCTTCGTGATGCGCGCCGAGCGCGTCGGCGCCGAGACGCTGCTCGCGCAGATCGTCCGCATGGTCGGCGAGGCGCAGCGGAGCCGCGCCTCCATCCAGCGCCTGGCCGACGTGGTCGCGTCGTGGTTCGTCCCGGCCGTCGTGCTCGTCGCGGCGCTCACCGCGGTGGCCTGGGGCGTCCTCGGGCCGGAGCCGCGGCTCGCCCACGCGCTGGTGAACGCGGTGGCGGTGCTGATCATCGCCTGCCCGTGCGCGCTCGGGCTCGCCACGCCGATGTCGATCATGGTCGGCACGGGGCGCGGCGCCCAGGCGGGCGTGCTGGTCAGGCATGCCGAGGCGCTCGAAGCGCTCGAGAGAGTCGACACGCTGGTGGTGGACAAGACCGGCACGCTCACCGAGGGACGGCCGCGGCTCGCGACCGTGGTGGCCGCCGGCGGCGACGAATCGCGGCTGCTCGCGCTCGCCGCCGGCCTCGAGCGTGGCAGCGAGCACCCGCTCGCGGCCGCGGTGCTCGCCGGCGCGGCGGAGCGCGGCGTCGCGCCGGCGGAAGTGACGGGGTTCCGCTCCCTCACCGGGCGAGGCGTGATCGGCGAGGCCGCCGGCCGGCGGGCGGCGCTCGGCAACGCCGCGTTGCTCGCCGAGCTGGGCCTGGACGCCGGCGCGCTCGGTGCGCGGGCCGAGGCGCTGCGCGCCGCGGGGCAGACCGTCGTGTTCCTGGTCGCCGGCGAGACCGTCGCGGGCCTCATCGGCGTGGCGGATCCGATCAAGGCGAGCGCGCCCGAGGCCGTCCGGGCGCTTCAGGCCGACGGCGTGCGCGTCGTGATGGTCACCGGCGACAGCCGGGTGACCGCCGAGGCCGTGGCGCGCCGGCTCGGCGTCGACGAGGTGATCGCGGAGGTGCTCCCGGCCGAGAAGGCGGCGGTCGTGCGCCGGTTGCAGGACCAGGGGCGCATCGTCGCGATGGCGGGCGACGGCGTGAACGACGCGCCGGCGCTCGCCCAGGCCCACGTCGGCATCGCCATGGGCACGGGCACGGACGTGGCAATGGAGAGCGCCGGCGTGACGCTCGTCCGGGGCGATCTGCGGGGAATCGTGCGGGCGCGGCGGCTCTCCCGCGCCACCATGCGCAACATCCGCCAGAACCTGCTCTGGGCCTTCGTCTACAACGCGCTCGGGGTCCCGATCGCCGCCGGCGTGCTGTACCCGGCCGTGGGGTTGCTGCTGAGCCCGATGCTCGCGAGCGCGGCGATGAGCCTCAGCTCCGTGTCGGTGATCGGCAACGCGCTGCGGCTCCGGCGCGTCGCACTGTGACGCGGCCTTCAGTCGGCGCTCGCCCAGCGCTCCTGAAAGCGCGCGCCGAGGCCCACGTGCCGGGCGCGGAAGTAGACCAGCATCGCGATCACCGCGAGCAGGTTGCCGGCGAGGATGGTCCACCAGCCGAGCGCCTGCACCAGCTCGGCGTCGAGCAGCATCACGAAGCCGAAGAACGCGACCTCGAAGACCGTGAACAGGACGAAGACGGCGAGCAGCAGCACCGGCTCGCGCTCGGTGGCCGCCAGCAGCACCGCCGCGCCGAGGCCGAAGGCGACGAAGGCGGCGCCATGGAGAACGCTGTAGCCGAGCACCAGCGTGGCGTGGACGTGGAGCAGGCTCGGGTCGCGGAGGCCGCGCAGCAGCGCCGCGCCGAGGAGCGCCGGGGTGTAGAACGGCCGGCCGGCGGCCGTGTCGTAAAGGAGGAACCACACGGCGACCGTGCCGGCGCCGACGAGCCCGCCCGCCACGCCCTCGCGGGCCACCTCCGTCCACGGGCCGAGCAGCGAGCGGCCGAGCGCACGGTGGCGGAGGAAGAAGTAGGCGAGCATCACGCCGCTGGCGAGCAGGTTCGCCGCGAGCACGCTGCCCCACGGGATGGCGGCCATGAGCGCCGGGCCGTGGAACACGACGATCGCGATCAGGAAGACCTCGAAGCCGGCGAAGAAGACGAGCAGCGCCACGAGCAGCCCCCGCTCGCGCTCGGCAGCCACGATCAGCGCCGCCGCGACCAGCCCGACGGCGAGAAAGGCGACGACGTGGAGCACGGTGTACTCGCCGACGAGCGCCCAGGTCGCGGCGGGCGGCGGCGTCCCGGCCCCGTGGAGCAGGGTCGCGGCGAGCAGCGCCGGCGTCTCGAACGGGCGCCCGCGGCTCCAGTCGATCACGAGGAACCAGAGCGCGACCGTCGCCGCGCCGAGCAGCCCGGCGACGACGCCGTTGCGCACGATGCGGGCGCGCGCGGCGCTCACCTCACGCCGCCCGCCGCGGCGCCGGGCGGCCGACGCTCGGCTCGTCGCGGTCGTCCCGGCTCGCCCAGCGGAAGAAGATCATGCTGAACACCGCCATCAGGTAGAGCCCCGCGCCCACCCACATGAGGAGGCCGCCCACCACCTGGTCGGCGAGGGGTGCCGTCCCCAGCGGATGGGGGCCGGCCGCGTACCACGGGTAGATCACCGTCGGCGCGAGCGCGATCGGCGCCGACACGGCCGCCATCGGGATCAGCAGCAGGAAGAGGTAGAGCATCTGTCCCGGATACGCGAGCCGCGGCAGCTCGGAGAGCGGGCTCAAGAGCGGCCACCACCCGAGCACGCCGGCCGCCATCAGCCCCAGGTGGAGCGCGACGTGCAGCGGCCCGTCGCGCACCATGCGGTCGTAGACGGGTGGCAGGTGGAGCACGACGAGGAAGCCGTTGTAGGCCAGGAACGCCGCCAGCGGGTGGGTGAGGGCCCGGGCCACGGCGGCGAGCGGGCGCACGCGGAGCGGCGGACGCAGCATCCAGCCGGGGACGCCGAGCAGAAGAAGCGGCGGCATCACGTAGCCGAGGAGCAGGTGCTGCGCCATGTGGGCGCTGAAGAGCCGGGCGTCGGCGAGCGCGTCGATCGGGCCGTCGAGCGCGACGAGCACGGTGGCGAGCGCCCCGGCGAACGCGAGCGCCTGGCGCGGCGCGACGGCGCGGCGCAGGGCGCGCGCCGTCGCCACGTAGACGCCGGCGAGCACCGCCGTTCCGAGAGCCACGCTCACGTGGATGCTCGCCATCGCGCTCACCTCACGCCGAGAAAGCTCGCAAACAGCGCTCCGAGCGACAGCACCACCGCGACCGCGATCAGAAGCTGAAAGGCGAACACGGCGCCGTACGCCCAGCGGTCGAAGGCGAGGTGCATGTAGAAGAGGACCACGAGCGTGAACTTGGCGGCCGAGAGCAGAAGCAGGACCGGGACCAGCACCGGCCGCAGCGCGTGGACGTAGAACGCCGTGATCTCCATCGCGGTGAGCACGGCGAGCAGCGCGGCTACGATCACGTAGGTCACGGTTCCAGGGTGCGTCCGTGCGGATACGCTCATGCGCCACGCACCCCTTCGAGCAGGTAGACGAGCGTGAAGATCACGATCCACACGACGTCGACGAAGTGCCAGTAGATGCCGCAGAGCTCCACCGCCAGGCGCCGCTCGTGGGGCAGCCGCCCGGCCAGCGACGCGCCGGCGAGCGCGAGCAGCCAGATCACCCCGATCGCCACGTGCAGGCCGTGGAAGCCGACCAGCGTGTAGAAGGTCTGGCTGAAGAGGTTCGTCTGGAGCGCCACGCCCTCGTGGTAGAAGTGTGTGAACTCGTAGGCCTGCCCGCCGAGGAAGACGAGCCCGAGCGCCGCGGTGCCGAGCAGCCAGGCGCGGCTCGCGCGCACCGCTCCGCGCTCGACGGCGGCGAGCGCCAGCACCATGAGGAGGCTACTCATGAGGAGCACGAACGTGCTCACCGAGGTGAGCGGGACCTCGAGGATCTGGCGGGCGCTCGGCCCGCTCACGTCGTGTCCCTTGTAGACGAGATAGGTCGAGATCAGGGACGCGAAGAAGATCGACTCGGAGCCGACGAAGGCCCATACGCCGAGCTTGCGGTCGTCGACGCCGGCGACCGCCGGCCGCCCCGCCTGCGGCTCGCCGAACGCGGGGCGTTCGAAGGCGAAGCCGAGCACCCCGAGCAGCACGGCCGCGAGCCCGATCACGCTCGCCGCCGGCCGGGTGAGCATCCCGATGCCCGCCAGCACCAGCCCGGCGCCGACGAGCGGCGGCAGAATCGACGGCACGGGCACGCAAATCGTGTCGGGCGGCGCCGGCTCGAGGCTCGGGCGCAGTGGCACCGGCGCCCGGCCGTCGGATCGGCGGCCGTACTTGAGCCCCCAGAACGCGTCGCGCGCCCGCACCAGCGGCACGCGGGCGAAGTTGTGCTCGGGCGGCGGGGAGGGCGCCCACCACTCGAGCGTGCGGCCGTCCCACGGGTCGGCGGGCGCCGCCGGGCGGCGCCGCCAGGTGCGCCAGAGGTTCCCGAGCAGGACCGCGAAGGACAGCGCGAGCACGAACGCGCTCACCGTGGCGACCAGGTTCCAGACGTCCCAGCCGAGCCCGGGCGCGTAGCGGTAGATGCGCCGCGGCATGCCCTCGGCGCCGAGGAAGTGCATCGGGAAGAACGTCCCGTTGAAGCCGACGATCGTGAGCCAGAACTGGAGCTTGCCGAGCCGCTCGTCGAGCAGCGTGCCGGTGATCTTCGGCCACCAGTAGAAGAGCGCCGAGAGGATGCCGAACACCGCACCCCCGAAGAGGACGTAGTGGAGGTGGGCGACCACGAAGTAGGAGTCGGTCTGCTGGAGGTCGATCGGGACGGCGGCGTGCATGACGCCCGAGAGCCCGCCGATCGTGAACTCGACGATGAGCCCGAGGGCGAACAGGAAGGCCGTGGTGAAGCGGAGCTGCCCGCCCCAGAGCGTCGCGATCCAGGTGAAAATCTTGATGCCGGTGGGAATCGCGATCAGCATCGAGGTGATCGCGAACGCGCTGTCGGCCGCCGGCCCCATGCCGACCGCGAACATGTGGTGGCCCCAGACGCCGTAGGAGAGGAACCCGATCAGCGCCGTCGAGTAGGCCATCATCGGGTAGCCGTAGAGGGGCTTGCGCGAGAACACCGGCACCACCTCGGAGACGATCCCGAAGGCGGGCAACGCCATGATGTAGACCTCGGGATGGCCGAAGAGCCAGAAGAGGTGCTGCCAGAGGATCGGGCTCGCCCCCATCGTCGCGACGTAGAAGTGGGTCCCCAGGAAGCGGTCCATGAAGAGCAGGACGAGCCCCACGGTGAGCGCCGGGAACGCGAGCAGGATCAGCACCGAAGTGACCAGAACCGTCCACACGAAGATCGGCATGCGCATGAACGTCATGCCCGGAGCGCGCAGGTTGACGATCGTCACCGCGAAGTTGATGCCGCTCATCAGCGTCGAGGCGCCGAGGATCAGGAGCCCCACGACCCAGAAGTCGAGAGGCGTGCCGGGCGAGTAGAGCCGCTCGGTCAGGTTCGCGTAGCCGAACCAGCCCGCGTCCGGCGCGCCGCCGAAGAGGAAGCTCGCGTGCAGGAGCAGCGCGCCGGCGAGGAACACCCAGTAGCTGAGCGCATTGAGGCGGGGGAACGCGACGTCGCGGGCGCCGATCAGCAGCGGCACCGCGAAGTTCGCGAACAGCCCGAGCTCGAGCGGCATGACGACCAAAAAGATCATCGTCGTGCCGTGCATCGTGAAGAGCGCGTTGTACTGCGCGGCGCCGAGGAACGTGTTGTCGGGCCGGGCGAGCTGGAGGCGCATCAGCAGCGCCTCGATCCCCCCGACGAAGAGGAAGACGAGCGCCGTGAGGCCATAGAGCACCGCGATGCGCTTGTGGTCGACGGTCGTCAGCCAGCCCCAGAGCCCGGACCCGGCGAGATAGCTCTCATCGCTCGGGGCGGGCGCGTGGTGAGCGACCGCCATCAGCCGATCTCCGCGATACGGAACCCCTGCATCAGTCGAGGCTCTCCAGGTAGGCGACCAGCGGCGCGAGCTGGGCGCGGGCGAGCCCGAGCTCGGGCATCTGGGCACCGGGCTTGAGCGCCTGCGGGTCGAGGAGCCAGGCGGCGAGGTCGTCGGGCGTGTTGGCGAGTGTGCCGCCGGCGATCGTCGTGCGGCTCATGAGGTGCGTGAGATCGGGGCCGCGGTTGCCGGCCGCCGTGCCCGCGACCGTGTGGCAGGTGACGCACGGGCTCGTGGCGAAGACGCGGGCCCCCGCGACGGCCCCGGGCTCGGTCGAGGCGAACGCGGGCGTGGCCTGGTGCGCGGCCCAACCGGCGAAGGCGCCGGGGGCCTCGACCACGACCCGCAAGCGCATGTTGGCGTGCGAGAGGCCGCAGAACTCGGCGCACTGCCCGAGATAGGTTCCCGGCGTGTCGGGGATCAGCGTGAGCGTGTTCGTGTGCCCGGGGACGACGTCGCGCTTGCCGCCGAGCTGCGGCACCCAGAAGCTGTGGATGACGTCGGCCGAGCGCAGCACGAAGCGCGCCGGCCGGCCGACCGGCAGGTGGATCTCGTTGGCCGTGTGCACCGCGAGCGCCGGGTAGCCGACCTCCCACCACCACTGGTGCGCGGTCACGTCGACCTCGAGCGCGTTCGCGGGGGCGACCGCGGGCTCGGAGCGGAACGTCACCCGGATCGTCGGCACGGCGATCGCGAGCAACACGAGCGCCGGCCCCACCGTCCAGGCCACCTCGAGGTCCAGGCGCTCGCGGGCCGCCGGCGGCGGCAGGGGCGCGTCGCCGGCCCGGGTCGAGCTGCGAAACAGCCCCCAGGCGAGGAGCGCGCACACGAGGATCAGGATGAACGCATCCCAGCCGATCACCTGCAGGTAGAGCGCTTGCGTCCAGTGCGCGAAGTCCGACTTGGGCGCGAGCGTCGTCATCGGCGGCTCGGCTGCCGCGCGGACGGCGAGGCCGAGGAGCGTGGTGAGCGTCGCGCCCGCGCGGGTCACGACCACCCTCCGTCGCCCGCCGCGGCGGGTACGAGCCGCATCCCCGGGAGCGCGCAGAGGACGAACGCGCCGAAGAAACCCGCGGTGACGAACGCCTCGACCCAGCCGAACGGGATCGCGTGGGGCGAAAGCGAGGGCGCCACGAGCACGTAGCGCTCGATCCACATGCCCACCAGCCCGAGCCCGCAGGCGAGCCCGAGCACGGCCGGGGTCCGCTTGCCGCGCCGCCCCATGAGCGTCACGAACGGCACGAGCCAGACCAGGGCGAGCGCGCTCCACCCGAGCACGCCCCACGGCAGCCGGTGCACGCGCGGTACCACGAAGAAGGTCTCCTCGGGGAGCGCCGCGTACCAAATCGGCAGGTACTGCGACCACATGAGGTAGGCCCAGAAGATCGAGAACGCGAACACGAGCTTGCCGAGGTCGTGCAGCACCGCCGGCCGCCGCTCCGCACCCCATGCGGCCACGAGCCCCATGGTCGCGAGCGCGCTCCAGTAGGCGCCTGCGAAGAAGTACGCCCCGAACAGCGTGCTGTACCAGCGCGGGGACAGCGACATCACCAGGTCGAAGGCGAGGACCGAGTACACGACCACGTAGGCGAGCACGAGCGCGGGGGCGAGCCGGCGGATCGCCGGAGGCGGCTCGCCGAGCGTCGAGCCGTCCTCGGCCCACGCGGCCGCGTCGGCGCGCCGCGAGAGACGGACGAACCACCGGGTGAGCGCGGCCATCACCAGCAGGCCGAGCCCGTCGCGCGCGAAGAGGAAGCGCGCGTCGAGCCACGCCGCCTTCGCGGGAATCGGGTGGCGAATCCATGGGAAGACCGTGGTCCGCCCCGGCAGGAGCAGCCAGAAGAGCACGAAGCCGAGCGGCACGAAGCCGGCGAACGCCTCCGCGAGCCGGTAGATGCGCGCCCCGCCCCAGCGGGCGTTGGCGAGGTAGAGCGACGCCGAGACGATCACGCCGCCCTGCGCGACGCCGAGCCAGAACAGGAGGTTCACCAGGAACGCCTCCCACGCCCGCAGCGCGGCCCCGCAGGCGAGCGCGACGCCGAACGCCGCGACGCCGGCGGCGGCCAGCGCGGCGCACCCGGGCGCCAGCGACCGCCGCGCGCTCACGGCGGCGCCCCCCGCTGGAGCTGGCGGAGGTAGAGCACGAGCTGCCAGCGCTCGGACGCGGACATCGCGTCGCCGTAGGCGGGCATCACGACGCTCCCGTCGCGGATCGTCGCGTAGAGGTAGCCGTCGCTGCGCTCGGTCGGCTGCCCGAGCGTCAGGTTGGCGGCGGGGACCAGCGTGTGGTCGGCCACCGGACCGTCGCCCATACCGGCGCTGCCGTGGCACGGGGCGCAGTTGGTCGTGAACAGCCGCTTCCCGTGCGCGAGGCGCTCCGGCGTCGGCGCGAGGGGATTCGTGAGCGTCGTCGCGGCCACGTCCCGGCTCATCGGCGGCTCGCCGCCCGCGACCGGGAGCGTGCCCGCGGGCATCACGCGGGGCGGGACGGCAAGTGGCTGCACGGCCGCGCCCCGGAACATGTCGTGGCTCCAGGGCCAAGCCCGGGCCTCGCCCGCGCCGAGCACGAAGATCGACGCCACGCCGAGCACCCGAGCGACGTCACGTCTGGTCGTGGCGCACCTCCGCCGCGCCGGCCGCGCGCAGCGCCGCCTCGATCATCGCCCCGTGCGCCGGGTGGCAGCGCACGACCACGCCGAAGCGGTCGTCGCTGAATCGTGGGTGGTAGTCGGGCTCGGGGTCGAGCCGGGGGAAGCGGGCGTGGACGAGGAAGCCCGTGAGCCCGGCGAGCGCACCGAAAAGGATCGTCAGCTCGAAGGCGATGATGACGAACGGCGGGATCGAGACGATCGGCATACCGCCGGTGACGTGCGGGTACTCGAGCGAGAGGCCGATCGTGAGCCAGAAGCCGCAGGCGCAGCCGGTGAGCCCGCCGAGGAGCACCCAGAGCCGCACGGGGCTCCGGCGCTGCCCGAGCGCGTGCTCGAGCGCCTCGCACGGGAAGGGCGAGAACACCTGCGCCAGCTCGACGCCCGCCCGCCGCACGGCCTCGACGCCGCGCACGCACGCGGCCTCGTCGGGGAAGAGGCCCGTCACGCGCAGCGCGTCGGTCATGCCGCCCGCGCCTCGGTCACCTCGTGCGCCCGGTGCAGCCACGGGATGCCCTCCTTCAGCTCGGTCATGGACACGATGGGCAGGAACTTGGTGAAAAGCGTGAACCACATGAGGAACCAGGCGAAGCTCGCGCCGGTGATCGTCATCTCGACCCACGTGGGGTGGTAGACGCCCCACTGCGACGGCATGAAGTTGGTCGCCAGCGAGCCCGCGATGATCACGAAGCGCTCGAGCCACATGCCGACGTTGATGAACAGCGAGATCACGAACAGCGCGCGCAGGTTGCGGCGGATGCGCGGCGAGAAGAGCAGGAGCGGAATCACGCAGTTGCAGGTCACCATGGTCCAGGAGAGCGGCGCGTACGGGCCGACATAGCGCAGGCGAAAGGTCGCCTGCTCGAAGGGATTGGCGCTGTACCAGGCCATGAAGCTCTCGGCGGCGTAGGAGTAGGTGACCACCAGCGACATCAGGAGGATCACCTTGGCGAGGCTGTCGAAGTGCCAGGGCGTGATCGCCTCCTCGAGGCCGAGGAGGCGGCGTACGGGGATCAGCAGCGTGAGCACCAGCGCGCATCCCGAGAAGATCGCGCCGGCGACGAAGTAGGGCGCGAAGATCGTGCTGTGCCACCCGGGGAGCTGCGCCATCGCGAAGTCCCAGGACACGACGCTGTGCACGGAGATCACGAGCGGCGTCGCGAGCCCGGCGAGCAGCAGGTACGCCATCGAGAAGTGTCGCCACTGCTCGGCGGTGCCGTGCCAGCCGAGCGCGAGGAGCGTGTAGAAGCGCCGCCGCCAGCCCGTCGCCGCGTCGCGTGCCGCGGCGACGTCGGGGACGAGGCCCATGAAGAGGAAGGTGACGCTCACGATGAGGTAGGTGCTCACGGCGAACGCGTCCCATACCAGCGGCGAGCGGAAGTTCGGCTGCAGCCAGCGCTCGTTGGGGTAGGGCAGCAGCCAGTAGAAGAACCAGACCCGCCCGAGATGGATGAGCGGGAAGAGCCCGGCGGTCATCACCGCGAACACGGTCATGGTCTCGGCGGCACGGTAGACGGGCGTCCGCCAGCGGCTGCGGAAGAGGAAGAGGATCGCCGAGATGAGCGTGCCCGAGTGGGCGATCCCGACCCAGAAGACGAAGTTCGTGATGTACGTCGCCCACATGACCGGCTGGCGCAGCCCGGTCACGCCGAGCCCGGTCCACACCTGGAACATCCAGGTGGTCGCGCCGGCGGCCACCATCGCGGCGAGGAGGGCCACCAGTGTCCAGTAGGCGCGCCCGGGCGGCGCCAGCGTGCGCAGCACGAGCCGGTTGATCCCGGCGTAGTCGAGGTCGTGCCCCGGCGCGCTCACGTCGCCTCCGGGGGGCGGAAGAGCTGGCGGAGGTAGACCACCGCCGGCTCGGTGCCGAGCTCTTCGAGGGCGCGGTAGGCGCGCCGCCGGTGCTCGTCGCGGCGGCGCACCATCGCGCTGCCCGCGTCCTTGAGGTCGCCGAAGGTGATCGCGCGGGCGGGGCAGGTCTGCGCGCACGCGGGCACGATCTCGCCGTCGCGCAGGGGACGCTGCGCGGCGCGGGCGTCCATCTCCGCGGCGCGGATACGCTGCACGCAGAAGGTGCACTTCTCCATGACGCCGGCCCCGCGCACCGTGACGTCGGGGTTGAGCTGGAGGTGGAGAGGCGCCGGCCACTCGTTCCTGAACCAGTTGAAGCGCCGCACCTTGTAGGGGCAGTTGTTGTTGCAATAGCGGGTGCCGATGCAGCGGTTGTAGACCTGCCCGTTGAGGCCCTCCTCGGTGTGGAACGACGCGAACACCGGGCACACCGGCTCGCAGGGGGCGTGGTCGCACTGCTGGCAAAGCATCGGGGCGAGGTAGAGCGGCGGCGCGTCCGGCCCCTCGGGCACGAAGCGCTCGATGCGGATCCACGACATGATGTGGCCCCTGCCGACCTCGACGGGCCCGACGACCGGCACGTTGTTTTCGGCGTAGCAGGCGGTCACGCAGGCGCTGCAGCCGGTACAGGCGTTGAGGTCGATGGTCATGCCCCACTGGTGCGAGGGATACACGTGCTCGGGCCGGATCTCCGACGGCTCGGGGATCGCCGGCTCCGCGCGGGGCGGAACGCCGCCGTGGCGAAGGTCCGCGAGGCTGAGCGCCTCGATGATCGGACGGCCCATCATCGAGGACATGCCGACGGGCGACACGAGCGCCCGGTGTGCCCCGGTCCGCGCGGCCGTCACCGCCACGGTGCGGGCGCCGAGCGGCAGCACGCGCCAGGGGTTGTTGCCGCGGTCCGTGGCATAGCGCCCGTAGGCCGTGTGCCCCTGCCCGAGCGGGATGGCGAGCACGTTCGGGCGCACGCCGACCGAGAGGTGCGCGGGCACCTCGACGTGGGTGTCCGCCACACGCAGGTCGACCACGTCGCCCTCGCCGGCGCCGAGGCCGCGGGCGGTGTCGGGGTGGATCTCGACCCAGCTGTCCCAGACGATCTGGGCGACGGGCTCCGGGGTCTCCTGCAGCCAAGGCTTGTCGGCCCCGCGGCCGTCGTAGAGGAGCAGGTGGGGGAAGGCGAGCAGCGTGAGGCCGGCCGGCGCCAACGCGGTGTCGAGCCGCGCGGCGAGCGCGTCGGCGCGCAGCGCGACCGCCGCCGCGGGCGGCTCGCGGTAGTGGCCGCCCGCGCGCAGCGCCTGCTCCCAGAAGGCGGCGAACGGCTCGGGCGCGCCGATCCGGTCGTGGTAGGCGCGCCAGGTCGCCACGACCGCCTCGGCCGTGTCCCGCCACGGCAGGGGCGCCGACGCGAGCAGCACGTCGCCGAGCGGGCGCGAGTCGACGACCGGCTGCATCACCGGCTGCGCGAGCGCCCTCACGCCCGGCCGGGGCGCCGCGTCGCCCCACGCTTCGAGCGGGTGATGGATCGGGAGCAGGAGATGGGCGGCCTCGGCGGTCTCGTCGGGCACGCCACCGCACCAGACGACGAGCCCCACGTGCCCGAGCGCCTCGGCGACGCCGAGGGTGGGCGGCAGCGTGAAAAGTGGATTCGTGCCTGCCACGACCAGCACGTCGATCGCCCCGGCGCGCATGGCTTCGACGAGCCCGGCCACGTCCCGCGAGGCCGACGGCGGCTCGACCTCCCCGCGGAAGACGGCCGTGCTGCCGAGGCTGCCGGTGGCGGCGGCGAGCACGAAGGCGGCCACGTGGAGCGCCGGATCGGTCGTCCCGGCGAGCACGACGGGCGCTGCGGCGGCGGCGAGCCGGCGCGCGAGGCGGCGGATCCGCTCCGCATCGATCCCGGTGCGGACGGCGATTGCCTCGGGCTCGTAGCCGGCGGCGAAGCGCGCCAGCGCGGCCGGATCGACGCCGCCGCGGACCGGCCCCTCGCGGGCGAGCACGGCGAGCAGGGCCAGCGCGAGCGACGCCTCGGTGCCCGGGCGCGCCGCGAGCCACTCGTCGCACCTGGCGGCGGTGAGCCCGAGGCGCGGGCCGACCCAGGCCGACCAGCCGATCGTCGGCTCGCCTTCGCGCGGGCGCGGCGCGCGGAACGCGGCGTACTGGCGCGTCAGCTCGACCGGCGAGCGCCACGTCTCGAGGAAGTCGGCACCGAAGCTCACGAGCACGTCGGCGGCGTCGAGGCGATACGTCGGCAAATCGCGGCGACCGAAGCAGCGCTCGGCGGCCGCGCGCGCCGGCTCGTCGTCGAGCGGCTCGTGGACGACCCAGCGCGTCGAGCCGAAGGCGGCGAGCCAGCGCGGAACGATCGCGTCGAGGGTGGGGCCGCCGGAGGCGCTCAGAAAGGCGACCCGGTCACGGCCTGCGGCGGCGGCGCTGCGCAGCGCCGTCCGCAGCGCCTCGAGCGCGGACTCCCACGACAGGGGGGTGAGCGCGCCGCCCGGCGTCCGCCGCCGCGGCCCCGCGAGCCGATCGGGGTTGTAGAGCCCCTGGAGCGCCGCCTGGCCGCGGGCGCAGAGCGCGCCGGCGCCGATCGGGTCGCGCGGGTTGCCCTCGAGCTTGACGACGCGGCCCTCGCGCACCCGCGCCACCACGCCGCAGCCGGCGGGACATTCGTGGCACGCGGTGGCGTAGAACGTGGGCACGCCCGGGATCACGTTCTCGTCGGGCACGACGTAGGGCATGAGCTGGCGGCTCGGCACCTCGCCGCAGGCCGCCGCCGCGCCCGTGATCGCGGCCGCCTTCAGGAATCCGCGCCGGGACAGCTCGGCCGCCATCACGCCTCCCCTAGTAGTGGCACAGCGAACAGTCCTTGCTCACGCCGCGCGCGGTGTGGCACCCGATGCAGAACCCCATGTCGATGTCGCGGACCGGCTCGACCCGGTCCATGGTCTCCACCGGCCCGTGGCACTCCTGGCAACGGACGCCCGCGAGCACGTGCGGCCGGTGCGCGAAGCGCACGAAGTCGGGCAGCGTGTAGACCCGGTTCCACGCGATCTCGAACGCCGGCTGCCGGTGATCCGTCCACGGCTGCGTCACCGCCGGCAGCGCGCCGTGCTCGTTCATCTGCTCGTGACAGCCGACGCAGCGCCCGACCGGGGGGACGCCGGCGGTCGGCGAGCGCCGCGCGTACTCGTGGCAGTACTCGCACGGGATGTGCCGCTCCCCCGCGTGGATCCGATGGCTGAAGGCGATCGGCTGGACCACGTCGCGCCGCGGGGACCACGGACGCTGCGAAAGCGCGGCGGTGAGACCCCCGGCGACCAAAAGCAGGAGTACGACGGGCAGCACGAAGCGTGTCACCGCCCGGCCTGCGCATGGGGAGGATGCAGCGCGGTGGCCGCGCTCGACGCCACGGTAAGCGGCGTGCCGTCCGGCGCGGTCCCGTTGCGGGCGAGGAGGTAGGCGACGACGCCGAGATACTCGTCGCCGGAGAGAATCGCCGGCTGATCCGCCGGCATGGTGGCGGACACGAAGTCGTAGACGTCCTTCGCGGTGCGGAACTTCTGCCGGCGCAGCCGCTGATAGGCCCGCGGCTCGACCGGCAGCGCGCCCGCGCCGATGAGCTCGGGCGCGCGCAGGCCCTTGAAGGCGGCGTCCTTGCCCTGCCCGTCGGGGCCGTGGCAGCGGGCGCACTGGCGCTGATAGGTACGCGCGCCGGCCTGCACCTGCGCGGCCGTGAAGCCCCAGGCGGGCAGGGCCGCCAGCACGAGCGCCGCCGCGGCCGACGCACCGACGCGCGCGTCAGGCCTGCGCCGCCTGGCGAGCATCCCGCGCGTCCCCGGCGAACCGCGCTGCCACCACCCGCCAGTTCACGTTCGCGAAGAAGGCGTCGATGTACTTCGCGCGCTCGGTCGGCTTGTAGTCGACGAGGAAGGCGTGTTCCCACACGTCCATCACCAGCAGCGGCCGGAAGCCCGCGGGATGCCCGTGCTCGTGCAACGATATCCAGTGGTTGCTGAGCCGTCCGGTCTCCGGGTCCTGATAGAGAAGCGCCCAGCCGACGCCGCGCATGCTCGCCACGGCGGTGAAGTCCCGTTGCCAGCGCTCGAACCGCCCGAACGTCCGATCGAGCTCGCGGTAGAGGGGCGAGTCGCGCCCGGGGGGCTCGAAGCGCGGCGTGAGGTTCTCGAAGTACAGCTCGTGCAGCCGCATGCCGTTGTACTCGAAGCCCAGTCGGCGGGTGAGCTCGCTGTACGCGGGCGTGCCCGCCTTGCCTCCCGCCGCGAGCTCGGCGAGCTGCTCGTTCAGCCGGTTCGTGTTGTTGACGTACCCGGCATACAGCTCGAGATGCGTCTCGATCTGCAGGGTCGAAAGGCCGTGCAGGCCGGTCAGCTCGAATACCTTCACGGGATACGGTGCGATCATGCGCTCCTCCTCGAGACCACGGCGGTCATATATGGGACACAATGCAATTATATTGGAGCCAATACATCCGCTACCCGCGTACGTCAACTCCAGTTGCCCGCTGCGCCGTGCGGAGCTAAAAATTGCGTATGGAGCATGGAGGTGATGAGTTTCCCGAAAAACTCGAACAGAAGGAGCGGGCGGAGGAGGATCTCTTCTTCGCCCGCCGCGATCGGATGCTCGTCGAGCAGGCGCGGGCGCGCCGCGAGGACCGCCGGCGCCGGCGCCTGCAAGCGCTCGTGCGCATGCGCTGCCCCGACTGCGGAGCGCAGCTCGTCAGCGTGAAGCATCACGGAGTCGCCGTGGAGGAGTGCCCCGCGGGGCACGGCTTGTGGATGACGCGGGCCGAGCTGCACACGCTCGCCCGGCGCGAGCGCGACTCCTGGATCGGACGCTACTTCTACCGGCCGCGGCCGCTGCTCGAGTAGCATGGCCGTGCTCAGTGGCCGGCGGAGACCATCGCCGCCACGGTGAACCAGTCCGGAACGTCGCCCACCTTCTCGCCCTGATTGAAGTACCAGCCCTGCTCGCCCGGAAAGCGCGCGCTCGGCAGCGACGCCTTGGTGGCGTGCTCGAGTTGCTCGTCGACCATGACGATCGCCGGGACGAAGCCCATCTCGTCGGGATAGCGGATCGAGTTGGCGCCGCCCGGGAAGGCCTGATGGCGGAAGCTGAAGTCGTTGATCCAGATCTTCCACAGCTCGCCCGAGCGGTCGTAGATGTCGGTGAACGGGATCACCCACGCTTCCTTGTCGATGAAGATCACGCGCTTGCCGTAGGCGTACTGCGGCAGCTTGGACACGCCCTCGATGGCGTAGACGTGGCGCTTCTCCCACCCCTCGTCGAACGCCCAGTCGACCTTCGGGTCCCACTGCGCGGGATAGTGCTCGCCGTGCATGGGGGCGATCACGTCGCGCTCGCCGAGGTAGCGCCACGTCATCCAGGCCGGCTGGCCGGCGTAGCCGTAATAGCTGTCGACGTCGGTGTCCTGGCCGAAAAGCGCGTCGGAGCGCTGGGCGCTGGAGAGTCGCCGCACCCGGCGCAGCGTCGGCAGGTAGAGCCAGGAATCGTCCTGCTTGTTCGGGTCGAGGTAGCGGTAGCCGAGCGCGCCGACGCCCTTCAAGTCGAAGGGCTCGAGGATGGGGTAGAGGCCCTCCTGGGCGCGGTAGCCGTTGGGGTTCGGCATGTCCGGCTTGGGGTCGATGTATAGGCGCCCGGTCCAGAAGAGCCGGCGAAAGTGGTCGAGCAGAAAGTGCCGCTCGACGGACATCGGGCCGTGATCGGCGATGCTGCCCGTGTCGGCGTCGAAGTTGCGCAGGTCGACGTCGTCGGTGGTGAGAAACTGATAGTTGTAGTTCCACATGATCTTCATCGCGATCTGCGGGTCCTTCGCGTCGAGGTTCGGGAAGGGCAGGCCGGCGACGTAATCGAGGACGTGGAGCCCGTCGGCCGAGAGCCGCACCTGGGAAGCGTAGCGCTCGGTCGCCTCGCGGTAGGCCTTCGGCCACACGATGTGCCGCGTCGGCACGATGGTGATCGGCCAACCGTGCTTGATGCACCAGGCGAGCCCCGGCGACACGAGATCCTTCACCGCGCCGAGATTCTGCTCGGTGACGTGGTCGCCCGGCGCGACGTCTGCCCACACGGGCGCGCCCCAGGCCGAAAGCAGCGCGACGATCGCGGCCGCCCACCAGGGGAGGAGCCTGCTCCGCATGTCAGGAGGTCCTTTCTCCCCCGTGATGCTACGGGTCGTGCGCTCGTTTGCATGCTACACCCCGAGGGCAACGCGTCAACGCCGTATTCGCGCGCCCTTGTCCTTTGGCGCGGCGGCGCGGTAGCGTGCGCGCATGGCGGTGGTCGCCATCTCGCGCGAGATCGGCACGGCCGGCAATCAGGTGGGCCTGGCGGTGGCGCGCGCGCTCGGCTGTGCGTTCGTCGACCGCGAGATCATCGTCGAGGCGGCGCGGCGCTACGAGGTCGCGGCGGAGCGCCTCGCCGACGTCGACGAGCGCGCGCCGTCGTTCTGGCAGCGGTTCGACCGCGAGCGGCGCCGGCTTCTGGTTTTCATCCGCGCGGCGCTACTCGACCGGCTCGCGGATGGCGCCTGCGTCGTGACCGGACGGCTCGCCCCGATGCTGCTGCGCGACGTCCCGCCGGTGCTCCTCGTGCGCGTGACGGCGCCGCTCGACGTCCGCGTCCGGCGGGTCATGGCGGAGGCACGACTGGACGAGCCCGCGGCCCGGGCGCAGATCGCCGCCTACGAGCGTGAGCTGGCGGCGCAGGCGCAGTCCCTCTTCGACCTGGAGGACTGGCGCGATCCAGTGCACTACGACGTGGTCGTCAACACCGCGCGCCTCGCCGTCGAGGAGTGCGCCGCGCTCGTCGTCCGCGCCGCGGAGGCTGAGGCCCATCGCCCGAGCCCCGCCGTGCTCGCCCGCCTGCGCGACCACGCGCTCGCCGCCGCCGTGCACGCGGCGCTCGGCCGCGAGCGCACGCTCGGCGCGCTCGCGATCGAGGTGGCGTCGGAAGGCGGCCGGGTGACGCTCGGCGGCGCGGTCATCGGGCCGGCGCACGCCGCGCGGGCGCGGGCGATCGCCGCGGCGGTGCCGGGCGTGCGCGAGATCCTCTGCCGCTCCGCGGAGCCGGTCCCGATCCCTCCCGTCGAGCGGGTGTGATCGCCGCAGGCGGGCGCGGGCTCACCACAGCGCGCTCCGATAGTGATTGCGGATGCGCCGATCCTTCGGCTCGAGCACCACGGCAGGAGAAATCCGCAGGTCCTCGTCGTTGACGAGTTGGATGGCGCGTGCCGAGAGCAGGTCGACGCGACCGGCATACAGCCAGGCGACGACGTGCGTGTCGAGGTAGATCAGGGCTTCCACGCCTTCGACCGATCCAGGTGCACGAGCGGCCGTGGGTCGCCGATCAGTACCGAGGAGCGGGGCTACCGCGCCGCGGCGCGCGCGCCCTGGCCGAGCGCTCCGAGCAGCGCACCGCTCGTGTCCGACACGTCCACCGCGGCCTCGACCGAGAGGCCGACGCGCAGCGGCCGCGCGGCCGGCGGGTCGTCGAGCACGATCTTCACCGGCACGCGCTGGACCACCTTCACCCAGTTGCCCGAGGCGTTCTCCGGCGGAAGGAGCGAGAACACCGCGCCGGTGCCCGAGGCGATGCTGTCGACGCGCCCGTGGAACACCGCCCCGGGGTAGAGGTCGACGCGCAGCTCGGCCGGCTGTCCGACGCGCACGCGCGCGAGCTGCGTCTCCTTGAAGTTCGCCACGACGTAGAGGTCGAAAGGCACGAGCGCCATGAGCGGCTGGCCGGCCTCGACGCGCTGGCCCACCTCGACGGCGCGGCGGGTGACCACGCCGCGCAGCGGCGCGGTGAGGGTCGCGTAGTCGAGGTCGAGCTCGGCCCGGCGGCGGGCGCTCTCGGCCTCGCGCACGATCGCGCGGTCGTACGCGCCGCCCGGCCCCGCGGGGCCGAGGGTCGCCTGCGCGCGCTCGAGCGCGCGCGCGACGGAGTCGTGCCGCGCCCGCGCGACGTCCACCGCGATGCGCGCCCGGTCGAAGTCGTCGGCCGAGACCACGTTCTGCCGGCGCAAGCGCGACACGCGATCGAGCTCGAGGAGCGCCTGCTCGAGCTGCGCAGCGGCGAGCGCTTGATCGGCGCGCGCGGCGGCGACCGCGGCCACCTCCTCGTCGACGGTCTGGCGTGCCCGCTCGAGGGCGGCTGCGGCCTGGTCGAGGCGCACGCGGAAGTCCGTCGGGTCGAGCTGGACGAGGACGCTGCCCGCCTCGACGACGTGGTTGTCGTCGACGGGCACGGCCACCACGGCGCCCGCGACCCGTGGCGTCACGTTGACCACGTGCGCGTCGACGTAGGCGTCGTCGGTCCCGACGTGCGTGAGCGTCCAGAGGAAGTAGCGGCCGGCGACGACGAGGAGCGCGAGCAGCACGAGCGCCCCGGCCCCGAGCATGGAGCGGCGCCGCGCCATCAGTGTGCCGCCGCCACGCCGCGCTCCGGCGGTCGCGTGTAGGGCATGAGCGCGATCCCGACGAGGATGAGGACCGCGACGCCGCCGGCGAGGAGGAAGGCGTCCTCGAAGGCGAGCATGGCGGCGTGTGCCTGCATCTGCTCGTAGAGGAGCGCGGCTCCCTGGCGGGCGCTCACCCAGAAGCCGCGCGCGGCCATGGCGCCGGGGATCGCCGCCAGCGCGTGGCGGAACGGCGGGTGGAGCGGAGAGGCCCAGCGCGAGAGCACGGCCTGGTGGTACTGTTCGCGGCGGACGAGCAGGGTGCCCATCACGGCGATGCCGGTGCTCGCGCCGAGGTTGCGCATCAGGTTGTAGATGCTCGCGGCGTGGCTCATCTGCTCGCGCGGGAGGCGGGCGAGCGCCGTGGTCGAGAGGAGCGTGAAGATGAAGCCCATGCCTGCGCCCCCGAGGAGGCTCGGCCGCACGATCTGCCACCAGCCGAGGTCGAGGTTGAAGTGCGACATCTCCCACTGGGCGACGATCAGCATGGAGACGCCGCTGGCGATGAGCAGGCGCGGATCGACGCGGCGGGCGAGCCGTCCGACGAAGAACATCGCGAGCCCGGTCGCCATCCCGCGCGGCGCCATCGCCCAGCCGGCCTGGGAGGCGCTGTAGCGCATGAGGTTCTGCAGGTAGAGGGGCCAGAGCACGAGGCTGCCGAAGAGCACGAAGGCGAGCAGGCTGATCAGCCCGCAGCCCGTGGCGAACGCGCGCTCGCCGAGCAGGCGCAGCTTCACCACGGGGTTCGCGACCCGCAGCTCCCAGACGGCGAAGGTTCCCAGCGCCACGGCCGCCGTCGCGGTGAAGGCACGCACCCAGCCGGCGTTGAACCAGTCGGCGCGCTGGCCGCGGTCGAGCACGATCTGGGTGGCGCCGAGCCCCAGCACGAGCAGCGCGATGCCCACCCAGTCCGCGCGCTCGCCGCGGCGGCGGAGGTAGGACGGCTCCTCGAGGAAGCGCGAGGCCATGAGGAGCGCGACGAGGCCGATCGGCAGGTTGATGTAGAAGCACCAGCGCCAGCTGTAGGTGTCCGTGATCCAGCCGCCGAGCGTCGGGCCGATCACCGGTGCGACCATCAGCCCGACGCCCCAGGTCGCCATCGCGATCGGCTGCTCGTCGGGCGGGAAGGTCTCCATGAGGATCGCCTGCGAGGACGGCAGCATGGCGGCGCCGCCGAGCCCCTGGACGATGCGGAAGAGCACCATCGTGCGCAGGTCCGGCGCCGCGCCGCACATCATCGAGGCGAGCGTGAAGATCGTGATGCTGGCGAGGAAGTAGCGCTTGCGGCCGAAGCGGCCCGAGAGCCAGCCGGTCATCGGGATCACGATGCCGTTGGCCACCAGGTACGAGGTCAGCACCCAGGTGATCTCGTCGACGCTGGCCGAGAAGGCGCCCTGCATGTGCGGCAGCGCGACGTTCACGATGCTCGTGTCGAGGACCTCGAGGATGGTCCCCAGCATCACGGAGATCGCGACCAGCCACTTTCCGGCCTCGGGGCGCGGCATGAAGCGGCGAACCATACCAGCCGGCCGCGGCCGACGCACGCCGCGCCGACCTCACGGCGGCCGGGGCCCGACGCCTTCGGCGAGCACGATCCGGTCGCGCGCGAGGTTGCCCACCCGCCCCTCCGCCAGCGCGAGCGGCGGGCCTGCCCGCGCGTGCTCGACCAGCCGGCGGTACTCGGGCTCCGTCGCAATCACCCCCACGCCGGCGGCGATCCCGTCGGGTCCCGCCACCGGCACGTCCCGGCCGAGGTAGACCACCAGCGGCCGGATCGGCGCGCCCGAGAAGACGATCGGCGCCGGCGGCGGGAAGCGGGCGGCCACGGCGGCGGCGAACGCCCGCAGCGAGTCGCGCCGGCTGGCCGCCTGCTCGAGCGCCGGGACCCCGGCGACCATCCAGACGGCGCTCCCGGCGGCCAGGAGCCCGAGCCCGATGGGCCAGGCCTCGAGGGCCGTCACCCCGACCAGGACCCCGATTCCCACGCCGAGCAGGGCCGCGGCCGCCGGCGCGCCGCCGGGGGTGGCGGCGAGCAGCGCGTCGAGGTTGCTGCGGTCCGATGCCGAGAGCAGCGCCGGCCGCACGACCACGGCGCCCACCCCGGCCACGATCGCGAGGCCGGCTCCGAGGGCGATCGCCGCGCGGCGCGGGGCGACGCGCGACCGGCGCACCACCGGCCCCCGCAGGAGCGCGACGGCCGCCGGGGCGGCGAGCAGCGCGAGCGCCGGCAGGCTCGGCAGCAGGTAGTAGCGCAGCTTCCACTCCGCGGGCGTGAAGGCGATCACCGGCGCCAGCGCCCACGCGATCAGGAAGCGCGTTCGCGGGTCGCCGAACCCACCGCGACGCCAGAGCCGCCAGAGCGCGTAGGCGACCAGCGGCGTCCACGGCAGCGCCACGAGCGGGAGATGCTCGGGATAGTAGCGCAGGTGCCAGAGCAGCGGCCGCGGGGAGTAGGGCTGGCCCGCGATCAGCCCGCCCGCCAGGTTGCGCAGATAGCGCCCGACGAGGTGCTCGCGCACGAAACGGCCCCGCCAGCCGGCGAGCGCGATCGCGTACCAGCCGCCGCCGAGAAGGGCGAGCGCCACGGCGCCGGGCGCCGTGACGAGACGGCGGAGCCGGCCTGGTGCGCGCTCCCAGAGCGCGAGGCCGCCCAGCGTGAGCGCGAAGAGGGCGGGGGCGACCGGCCCTTTGGCGAGGGTCGCGAGGCCGAGCAGCGCGAGCGCGGCCGTGGCGTCGCGGCGGCGCCCGTCCTGCCACGCCCGGAACCCGAGCACCAGCGCGGCCGTGAGCAGCAGCACCAGCAGCGCGTCGGGCCGCGCGACGCGAACGTGATCGAAGAGGGCGGGCATGGTGGCGAGCAGCCCCGCAGCCACGAGCCCGTCGGGTTGCCCGAGCAGCGTCCCGCCGGCGCGCGCGGTGACGCCGACGAGCGCCGCGCCCGCGAGCGCGGACGGCAGCCGCACGGCGGCCTCCGAAAAGCCCGTGAGCGCGCACGGCACGGCCGCGAGCCAGTGGTAGAGCGGCGGCTTGTCGGGCAGCAGCGTGCGGTCGAATTCCGGCCAGAGCCAGTGGCCGGCGGCGACGTCCTGCACGATGCCCGCCTCGCGCGCCTCGTCGTCGCCGACGATGTCCGCGGCGCCGAGCCCGTGCAGCGCGGCGAGCAGGTAGAGCGCCGCGAGCGCCCAACCCGCGCGGTCAGCCCACGACCGCAAACCGCCGCTCACCGCGCGCCGGAACCGGCTGCGCCTCGACGCTCGTCACCCGCGCCGCCGGCGGTCCCCGCCGTGCCCAGGCGACGATCGCGTCGACGGCCGCCGGCGCCCCTTCGATCTCGGCCTCCACGCCGCCGTCGGCGAGGTTGCGCACCCAGCCGCCCACGCCGAGCCGCCGCGCCTCCTCGGCCATCGCACCGCGGAACCACACGCCCTGCACCCGGCCGCGGACGAGCAGATGGGTCCGCACCGCCGTCATGCGCCCACGAGCTTGCGGAACGCGTCCTCGTCGAGGAGGCGCAGGCCGAGCTTCTCGGCCTTGGTGAGCTTCGAGCCCGGATCGGCGCCCACTACCACGAAGTCGACCTCCTTGCTCACGCTCGAGACCACGCGGCCGCCGAGCGCCTCGATCCGCCGCTGCGCCTCGGGGCGGGTCATGCTCGCGAGTCCGCCGGTGAGCACGAGCTTCCGCCCCGAGAGCGGGCCGTGGGTCCGCCGGACCGGCGCGGGCCGCACGCCGGCGGCGAGCAGCCGCTCGATCACGCGGCGATTCTGCCGCTCGGCGAAGAACTGGTGGATGCTGCGCGCGACCTCCGGGCCGACGTCGCGCACCTCCTGGAGCGCCTCCTCGCTCGCCTCCATGACGCGCTCGAGCGTGCCGAAGTGCTCGGCGAGCGCCTTCGCCGTCGCCTCGCCGACCTGACGGATGCCGAGCCCCACGAGGAAGCGCGACAGCGGGACCGTCTTGCTGCGCTCGAGCTGCACCAGCAGGTTCTGCGCCGACTTCGTCCCCATGCGCTCGAGCGCGACCAGCGCCTGCTCGTCGAGCCGGTAGAGGTCCGCGAAGTCGCGCACCAGCCCGCGGTCGACGAGCTGCTCGACGAGCTTCTCGCCGAGCCCCTCGACGTCCATCGCGCCCCGCGCGCCGAAGAAACGGATCGCCTGCTTGAGCTTGGCCGGGCAGGCGAGGTTGATGCAGCGGTAGGCGACCTCGCCCTCGGGACGGACCACTTCGGCGCCGCACACGGGGCAGCGCGCCGGCATGCGGAAGCGGCGCTCGCGGCCGGTGCGCTCGTCCACGAGGACCTTCACCACGTAGGGGATCACGTCGCCGGCCCGCTCGAGCAGAATCGTGTCGCCGATGCGGACGTCCTTGCGCGTGACCTCGTCCATGTTGTGGAGCGAGGCGTTGCGCACGGTGACGCCGCCGACGCGCACGGGCTCGAGCTCGGCGATCGGCGTGAGCACGCCGGTGCGACCGACCGAGGGCACGATGTCGCGCACCCGCGTGACCGCCTGCCGCGGCTTGAACTTCCAGGCCACCGCCCAGCGCGGCGCGCGGGAGACCTGGCCGAGCGCGCGCTGGAGCACCAGGTCGTTCACCTTGATCACGAGCCCGTCGATCTCGAAGGGCAACCGGTCGCGCTCGGCGTCGAGCGCGGCGAAGGCCGCGGCCAGCTCGTCGAGGGTGCGGGCGACCGTGTGGCGGGGCACGGGGCGCAGGCCCCACTCGGCGAAGGCTGCGAGCAGCTCGGCCTGGGTGCGCACGCCGAGCCCCTCGAACGCGCCCACGCCGTGGCAGACGAGATCGAGCGGGCGCGCCGCGGTGACGCGAGGATCGAGCTGCTTGAGCGAGCCGGCCGCCGCGTTGCGCGGGTTGGCGAACACCGGCTCGCCCGCCTCCTCGCGCTCGCGGTTGAGGCGCCGGAAGGGCTCGAGCGGTAGGTAGACCTCGCCTCGGACCTCGAGCCGCGCGGGCACGGGACGCCCGGGGTGCAGCGTGAGCGGCACGCTGCGGATCGTGCGGATGTTGACGGTGACGTCCTCGCCGACCGTGCCGTCGCCGCGCGTGGCGCCGGTCGCCAGCGTGCCGTGCTCGTAGACGAGCTCCACGGCGACCCCGTCCATCTTGGGCTCGCACGCGTACTCGACGTGCGCGCGCTCCGCGAGCTTGCGCACGCGCGCGTCGAACTCGGCCACCTCCTCGCGGCTGGTGGCGTTGGCGAGCGAGAGCATCGGGTGGCGGTGGCGCACGGGCTCGAACTTGGAGAGCGGCGCGCCGCCCACGCGCTGCGTGGGCGAGTCGGGCGTGACCAGCTCGGGGTGCGCCTTCTCGAGCGCCTCGAGCCGGCGGAAGAGCGCGTCGTACTCGGCGTCGGTGATCTCGGGGGCGTCGAGCACGTAGTAGAGGTGATCGTGGCGGCGGATCTCGCGGCGGAGCCGCTCGACCTCCGCCCTCGCGTCGTGCGCGGCGGCGCGCGCCATCGCGAAGCTCTCTAGCAGCTTGACGCCTGCCCGTCATCTGGATACACGACGGGCGTGCCGCGCCGCCTCCTCGTCTTGCTCGTCGCGCTGGCGCTCGCTCCCGGCGCGGCCCGCGGCGTGACCCTCCCGGTGGTCGAGCGCACGCTCGGCAACGGGCTGCGCGTGCTGGTCAGCGAGGATCACTCCGCGCCGGTGGTCTCGTCGTACGTGTTCTACCGCTCGGGGTCACGCAACGAGCACGACGGCGAGACCGGGATCGCGCACCTGTTCGAGCACATGATGTTCAACGGCGGGAAGAAGTTCGGCCCCGGCGTCTTCGACGACCTCGTCGAGGGCAACGGCGGCTCGACCAACGGCTACACGACGCGCGACTACACGGCCTACCTCAACAACTTTCCGACCGAGGCCCTGCCCGTCATCCTCGACCTCGAGAGCGACCGCATGTGGCACCTGGCGCTCACGCCGCACAATCTCGAGCAGGAGCGGGGGATCGTGATGGAGGAGCGGCGGCTGCGCATCGACAACGACGTCGAGGGCGCGATGAACGAGGCCCTCTACCTCCACGCCTACGTGCGCAGCCCGTACCGCTGGGACACGATCGGCTTCATGGCCGACATCCGCAAGATCACGCTCGCGCAGGCGCGCGCGTACTTCGAGACCTACTACGCGCCGAACAACGCGACGCTCGTGCTCGTCGGCGACGTCGAGCCCGAGCCCGCCTTCGCGCTCGTCGCGAAGTACTTCGGGAAGATCCCGCGCCGCGCGCCGCCCGGGCCGGTGGATGCGGAGGAGCCGGTGCAGGACGGCGAGCGGCGGATCGTCGTGCGCAAGCAGGCCGAGCTGCCCGCAGTGCTCATCGGCTGGCACGCGGTGCGCGCGCTCGACACGGATCGGGCGCCGCTCGACGTCGCGGCCCAGGTCCTCGCCGAGGGCGAGAGCTCGCGGCTCTACCGCGACCTCGTGCGCGAGCATGAGGTCGCCACCCAGGTGGCCGCCGACTTCGACTGGGGGATCGACCCCGACCTGGTGACGGTCTACGCCCAGGCCCGTCCACACAAGGGGGCCGATGACCTCCTCGCGCGCATCGACGCCGTCCTCGCGCGGCTCGCCGCCGAGCCGCTGCCCGCCGACGAGCTCGCGAAGGCGAAGCAGCAGTTGCGCGCGCAGTACGTGCGCGGGCTCAAGACCGTGAGCGGCAAGGCGAACAAGCTCGGCTTCTTCCAGACCGTGTTCGGCGACTATCGTGCGCTCTTCGGCCTCGAGGCGGGCTGGGACGCGGTGGCGGCCGACGACGTGCGCCGTGTGGTCGCGACCTACCTCGTGCCCGCCCAGCGGACCGTCGTCGTGCTCGAGCCGCTCGGCGGCGGAGCGAAGCGATGAGGCTCTGGGCCGCGATCGGGCTCCTGGCGCTGCTCGCGGGCGGCGCCCGGGCCGCCGAGGAGCTGCGGCTCCCGCCGGTGACGCGGGCGACGCTCCCCAACGGGATGCGGCTGGTCGTGGCCGAGTACCACGAGCTGCCGCTGGTCGAGCTGTACGCCATCGTGGGCGCGGGCGCGGCCCAGGATCCGGCGGGCAAGGAGGGGCTCGCGCAGCTCGTCGCCGCGAGCCTCAAGCGCGGCGCAGGCGGGCTCTCGGCCGAGGCGCTGGCGCGCGCGATCGAGTCGCTCGGTGGGACGGTGACCGCCGCCGCGGGCAGCGACGGCACCACGCTCACGGCGGAGTTCCTGAGCAGCGACTTTTCCGCCGGGCTCGATCTCGTCCGCCGCGTGCTGCTGGAGCCCGCGTTCGACAAGGACGAGGTGCGCCGCGCGCGCGACGAGCAGGCGGCGGGCATCGTGGCGGCGCTCGAGGACCCGTCGGCGGTCGCCGACAAGTGCTTCGCGGCGTTTCTCTACGGGACCTACGCGTACGGCCGGCCGGTCGAGGGGCGGCGGGCGAGCGTGGCGAAGCTCGACCGTGGCGACGTCCGGACCTTCTACGACCGCTGGTACCGACCGAACGACACGATCCTCGTGCTCGTGGGCGACGTGGGCGCGCCCGAGGCCGAGCGGCAGCTCGCCGGCGCCTTCGGGGCGTGGACGCCGCGCCCGGATGCGGTGGCGGCGCGGGCTCCTGCGCCGCCGCGCTGGAGCACGCGCCGCGTCCTGCTCGTCGACGAGCCCGACGCGACGCAGACGCAGATCCGCTTCGGCAACCTCTCGATCGCGCGCGCCGCCCCGGACTGGCTTCCGGCGCAGGTGGCGAACACGATCCTGGGCGGCGGCTTCACGTCGCAGCTGATCGAGGAGCTGCGCATCAAGCGGAGCCTCACGTACGCAGCCTGGAGCATGTTCTCCGCGCGGCTCATGGGGGGCGACTTCCGCATCGGGACCTTCACGAAGACCCCGACGTCGACGGAAACCCTCGCGCTCGCCCTCGACGTGCTCGGCGCCTTCCGCACGCACGCCCCCGACGCGAAGGCGCTCGAGAAGGCGAAGACGTATCTCCGCGGCCAGTTCCCGCTGCGGCTCGAGACACCCGACGCGCTCGCGGCGCGGCTCGCGGAGATCGAGTTCCAGGGCCTGCCGCGCGACGAGCTCGAGACCTTCCGCGGACGCGTGGCCGGGGTGAGCGCGGACGAGGTGCTGCGCGTCGCGCAGGCGGACATGCCGCCGCCCGATGCGGTGGCGGTGGTCGTGGTCGGCAAGGGGTCCGCGATCCGCGCGCCGCTCGAGGCGCGGCTCGGGCCGGTGAGCGTCGTCTCGCCCGACGCGTGCGAGGACCCGGCGTCGCTGCCGCGCCCGTGATCGCGGTGGGGCGCGCCGCGGGCGGCGCGCTCACCCCCGGGCGAGCGGCACGTTGACGTTGTATTCGAACGGCCCCCGCCCGATCGACACGAGCACGCTGCGCTTGGCGCGCAGCTCGATCATGCGGCGGCGGAACTCGGCGACCGAGCGCAGCGGCGTGCCGCCGAGCCCGAGGAGGCGGTCGCCCCGCTGCACGCCGATGCGGGCGACGGGGCTCCCGGGGCGCACGCGGGCGACGGCGAGGCCGTCGTCGCTCTGGCGCACGTCGAGCCCGAGCGCGCGCCACGCGAGCGCATCCGCGGCGCTTTCGGGGAAGCCGGCGGCCGCCAGGCGCACGTCCTCGTCCCGGCCGTCGCGGCGGCGGGTGACCGCCAGCGGCTCACCGGCGCCGTGCGCGGCGACGCGCTCCTCGAACTCCTCGCTCGAGCGGACGTCGTGGCCGTCGATGCGGGTGACGACGTCGCCGCGGGCGAAGCCCGCGGCCGCCGCCGGGCTGTCGGGCTCGACCGCGGTGACCACCACGCCCTTCTTCGCGCCGAAGTGCTGGGCGAGCTGCGGCGTGAGATCCTGCACGACGAGCCCGATCCAGCCGCGACGGACCTCGCCGAACGCGACCAGGTCGTGCATCACGCGCCGCGCGCGGTCGATGGGGATGGCGAAGCCGATACCGATGTTGCCACCGCTGCGGCTGTAGATCGCGGTGTTGATGCCGATCAGCGCGCCGTGGATGTTGAGCAACGGGCCGCCCGAGTTGCCGGGATTGATGGCCGCGTCGGTCTGGATCAGGTCGGTATAGGTATGGTCGTCGCTCCGCAGCGAGCGGCCGAGCGCGCTCACTACGCCGGTGGTCACCGTGTTCGAAAGGCCGAACGGGTTGCCGATCGCGATCACGGTCTCGCCGATCATGAGGTCGGCCGACGTGCCCATGGTGAGCGCGGGCAGCCCGTCGGCCTGGATCTTCACCACCGCGATGTCGGAGTCGACGTCGGCGCCGACGAGCTTGCCCGGCAGCTCGCGCCCGTCGGCGAGCGTCACGTGGATCTTGCTTGCCCGCAGCACGACGTGCTCGTTGGTGAGAACGGTCCCGTCGGACGCGACGATCGAGCCCGAGCCGAGGCTCGTGTAGGTGAAGCGGCGCGGTCGTGCGTCGAAGAAGTCGCGGAAGAACTGGTCGAAGAACGGATCCTCGGGGAAGCGGAAGGGCGAGCCCGGCCGCTCGACCACCTGCTCGGTCGAGATGTTCACCACCGCCGGCCCGTCGCGCTCGACCGCGTCGACCACGGCGCTGTGGCGCAACGGGTCGGCCTCGGTGCCTCCCGCGATCGCGCCCGCGGCGGCGAGCGCGATCGCGAGCATGCCGCTCAGGACCGCGCGCGTCCCTGCCATCCCGACCGCCGCGGCGCCCGGCGCGCCGCCCGACCCTCGCCCGGGAGCACGAAGTCGATCTGCCGCCGCTCGACCGACACGCCGGCGACCTCGACGCGCACCGGGTCGCCGACCCGGAAGGTGCGCCGCCCGCGCCGCCCGCGGAGCAGGTGCTGGGCCTCGACGTGCTCGTAGAAGTCGTCGCCGAGCGTGCTCACGTGGACGAGCCCCTCGACGAAGACGTCGCTCAGCTCGACGAAGAATCCGAACGACGTCACCCCGCTCACGAAGCCGTCGTAGACCCGCCCGACCTTGTCCTGCATGAACTGGATCTTCTTGAGCTGCACGATTTCGCGCTCCGCGTCCATCGCCACCCGCTCGCGGCGGGAGGCCTCCTCGGCGATGGCGGGCAGGTCGGGGGGCACGCGGCCCTGACCTCGCTGCGCGAGATCGAGCAGGCGGTGGATCACCAGGTCCGGGTAGCGCCGGATCGGCGACGTGAAGTGCGTGTAGCAGTCGGTGGCGAGCCCGAAGTGCCCGAGCGGCTCGGCCGCGTAGCGCGCCTGCTGGAGCGAGCGCAGGAGCACCGTGTTGATCAGCCGCTCCTCGGGCCGCCCGGCGGCGCGGGCCAGCACGTCGCGGAACGCGCCCGGCGTGACGCCGCGGCTGCCGAGATCGAGCCGCAGCCCGAAGCCCTCGAGGAAGCGGGCGAGCGCACGCACGCTCTCGTCGGTCGGCGGCTCGTGCACCCGGTGGAGGAAGGGGAGCTTGCGGCGGGCGAGCTCGCGCGCCACCGCCTCGTTGGCCGCGAGCATGAACTCCTCGATCATCTGGTGCGCGATCGAGCGCTCGGCGCGCACGATCTGCTCGGGGCGCCCGCGCAGGTCGAGGACGATCTCCGCCTCGGGGAGATCGAAGTCGAGCGCGCCGCGGTCGCGCCGCCGCGCGATCAGGAGCCGCGCGAGCGTTTCCGCGCGCTCGAGCGGGGCCACCAGGGGGCCGAGGGTCTGACGGACGCCGGGATCGCGATCGACCAGCGCCTGGCGGACCTGCGTGTAGGTGAGCCGGGCGGCGCTGCGGATGATCGCGGCGTGGAAGGCCGCCCCGAGCAGCCGGCCCTTGGCGTCGTACTCGAGGCGGACGATCTTGGTGAGGCGGTCCTCGCCGGGTTTGAGGCTGCAGATGCCGTTCGAGAGCGCCTCGGGCAGCATCGGGACGACGCGGTCGGGGAAGTAGACGCTGGTGCCGCGCGCGCGGGCCTCGGCGTCGAGCGCGCCGCCCGGCGCCACGTAGTACGAGACGTCGGCCACCGCCACGGTGAGCAGGAAGCCGGCGCCGAGCGGCTCGACGAGCACGGCGTCGTCGAAGTCGCGGGCGTTCTCGCCGTCGATGGTGACGATCGGAAGCCCGCGCAGATCGAGGCGCCCGCTCACGACGTCGGGCGGGACCGCGGCGGGAATGCGGCGTGCGGCGGCCACGACCTCGGGCGGGAACTCGAGCGGGAGGCCGTGCGCGTGGATCACCGCCTCGGTCTCGACGCGCGGGTCGGTGGCGGGGCCGAGCACGCGGGTTACCTGCGCCTCGGCGTCGGAGGCGGCGGTCGGGTAGCGGATGAGGTCGGCGACCACCATGTCGCCGTCCTTCGCCCCCGCGTCGGCGCCGCGCGGGACGACGATCGGCACGGTGAGCCGCTGCTCCTGGGGCACGAGCACGGCGGCGCCGCGCCCGCGCCGCAGCACGCCGATCACGCGGGTGACGCCGCGGGCGAGGACCTTGCTCACGCGCCCTTCGGTGCGCCCGCGGCGCTGGAAGCGCTCGACCCGCACGAGCACCCGGTCGCCGTGGAGGGCGGGACGCACGCCCTTCGCTGGTACGTAGACGTCGTCCAACTCGGGGTCGTCGGGGCGGCAGAAGGCGAACCCCGCGGGGTTCACCTCGAGGCGGCCGGCCACCAGCCCCTGGTGCTCCGCCAGCGCCCACTGATCGGCCCGGGTGCGCACGAGCGCGCCGCGCGCCTCGAGCGCGGCGAGCGCCGCCGCCGCCGCCTCGCGCTCCTCGCGGCCGACGCGTGCGGCGCGCAAGAGGTCGGCGCCGGCGACCGGCTTGCGGCGCTTGGCGGCCGCGGCGAGCAGCCGGGCCTCGAGCGAGGCGTCGCGAGGGGATGCCGTAGGCGGGCTACTCGGCGAGCACGGCCGCGGCGACCACTGACGTCCACAGCCCGTCGCGGTCCCCCATCGCCGACTGGGTGATGTTGCGGGTCACGACGATCTTGTCGCTCACGCGCCAGAGGTCCTTGCGCTCGTCGTAGCTCGTGTTGGGATCGAAGTCGACGCCGAGGACGGTGGCGAGCATCGTGGCCGCCAGGTCCTCCGCGTAATCACCCGCCTTGTCGTCCGTCTGGCCGAAGCTGTGGTGCTCCGAGAGGTAGCCGTACTGCGAGCGGTCGCGCGGGATGGCCACCCCGACCGAGGCCGCGATCAGCCGGTGCGGCTCGTTGGTCGCGTTCTCGCTCATCACCACGTGCAGGATCTGCCCCGGCTTGAGCAGCTTCATACCTTCCTGGGGCGGGATGAGCTTGCAGTGGGGGGGGAAGATCGACGAGACGCGCACGAGGTTGTACTGGGCGATGCCCGCGCTGCGCAGCGCCATCTCGAAGCTCGACAGCTTCTCGCGGTGCTTCCCCACCCCCTTGGTCAGGAAGATCTTCTTGGCGACGAAGCTCATCCCGGGCTCGATCGCGCGCACCTAACACGGAAGCGCCCGGGCCTCAAGCGCACGGCCGTCACTCGACGACCGCGAGCAGCTCGCCGGCCTCGACCGCCTGCCCGGGGCGCACTCGCAGCTCGCGAACGGTGCCGGCTCGCGGGCTGGCGATCTCGTTCTCCATCTTCATGGCCTCGATCACGAGCAGTCCGGTGCCCGCCTCGACCGTGGCTCCGACGCTCACCAGGACCGCGACGACCTTCCCCGGCATGCTCGCGTGCACCTCGCGCTCGCCGGTGTCGACGCCGCCGCCCGCCCGCGCGCGGAGCGCCCGGGCGTCGAGGAGCCGGAGCCGGTGGGTGCGGCCGCCGAGGGCGATCGCCCAAACGTCGCCGCGCGCGACCACGCCGACCTCGGTGACGACGTTGTCGATCAGGAGCGAGAAGCTCGCGGGCCCGGTGGCGCGGCCGTCGACCACGCGGACCTGGCCGTCGACGGCGACCTCGTATCGGCCCTCGCCGAGCGCGGTGACCTCGACCGTGCGGCTCGCCTCGCCCGCGAGCGCCGCGAACCGGGCGCGGCGCCCCGCCTCAGGCATAAAGCCCTTCGCGGCGTGCGGCCACGCGCCAGCGCGACGGCGCGGCGCCGTCGGCCGCCGGAGCCCCGGGGGCCGATCGCGCCGGCGCGCGCGAAGCCGCGGCGACCGCGGCGGCGATCGCCGGCAGGTCGGCCGCGAGGCCGGCGGCGGGCGGCCCCGGGCGGAACTCGCGGGCGATGAAGCCCGTGTCGATGTCGCCGCGGCGGAAGGCCTCGTGCCGGAGCGCCCAGCGGTGGAAGGCGACGTTGGTCACCGGGCCCACCACGACGTACTCGTGTAGCGCGCGCAGCATGCGGGCGATCGCCTCGTCTCGGCTGCTCCCCCAGGCGACGAGCTTCGAGAGGATCGGATCGTAGAACGTGGTCACCTCGAAGCCCTCGTAGACGCCGGAGTCGTCGCGGATGCCGATGCCGCCGGGCACCCGCAGGACCTCGATGCGCCCGGGTGCGGGCAGGAAGTTGTTGTCGGGGTCCTCGGCGTAGATGCGACACTCGATGGCCCAGCCGCGCTGGACGACGTCCGCCTGCGCGAAGCGCAGGGGCCGGCCGGCGGCGATCTCGACCTGCGCCTTGACCAGGTCGACGCCGGTCACCGCCTCGGTGATCGGATGCTCGACCTGGATACGGGTGTTCATCTCGAGGAAGTAGAAGCGCCGGTCCTGGTCGACGAGGAACTCGATGGTGCCCGCGCCCACGTAGTCGACCGCGCGCGCGGCCTGCACCGCCACCCGTCCCATCTCCTCGCGCGTCGCCGCGTCGATCGCGAGCGACGGCGACTCCTCGATCACCTTCTGGTGCCGGCGCTGGATCGAGCACTCGCGCTCGTAGAGGTGGACGACGCGGCCGTGCGTGTCGCCCAGCACCTGCACCTCGACGTGCCGCGGTCGCACGATGGCCTTCTCGACGTACACGCGGTCGTCGCCGAAGGCGTTCTTCGCCTCGGAGCGCGCCGCGCGCAGCGCGCTCTTGAGCTCGTCGGCGCGTTGCACGAGCCGCATCCCCTTGCCGCCGCCGCCGCCCGCGGCCTTGAGCATGACCGGGAAACCGACGCCGCCCGCGATGCGCTCCACCTCGGCGTCGGAGCCGATCGGCTCCTCGGAGCCGGGCACGACCGGCACGCCCGCCGCGATCATGCGCTTGCGGGCCGCGACCTTGTCCCCCATCGCTTCGATGGCCTCGGCCGACGGGCCGATGAACACGAGGCCCGCTTCGGTGCAGGCCCGCGCGAAGGCCGCGCGCTCGGACAGGAAGCCGTAACCGGGGTGGACCGCCTCGACCCCCGCGGCCTTCGCCACCTCGATCAGCTTGTCGATGCGGAGATAGCTCTCCGTGGCCGCGGCGGGGCCGACGGGATAGGCGCGGTCGGCCAGGCGGACGTGGAGCGCGGTGCGGTCCGGATCGGAGTAGACCGCCACCGACTCGACGCCGAGCTCGCGCAGCGCGCGGATCACGCGCACCGCGATCTCGCCCCGGTTGGCAACCAGCACCCGCCGGAACGGCGGCCGCTCAGAGCGGGATGTTCCCATGCTTCTTCGGCGGGTTCTTGTCGCGCTTGTTCTGGAGCATCTCGACGGCCCCGATCAGCCGCGGGCGCGTGTCCTCGGGCTGGATGATCTCGTCGATGTAACCGAGCTCGGCGGCCTTGAAGGGGTTGGCGAACGTGCGCCGGTAGTCGCCCTCGAGGCGCTTGCGCTCGGCGGCCGCGTCCTTGGCGCGCTCGATCTCGTTGCGGAAGATGATGTTGACGGCGCCGTCGGGTCCCATCACCGCGATCTCGGCGGTGGGATACGCGAGGTTCACGTCGCCGCGGATGTGCTTGGAGGACATCACCACGTACGCGCCGCCGTAGGCCTTGCGGGTGATGAGCGTCACCTTCGGCACGGTGGCCTCGCAGTAGGCGAACAGCAGCTTGGCACCGTGCCGGATGATGCCGCCGAACTCCTGCGCCGTCCCGGGCAGGAAGCCCGGCACGTCGACGAAGGTGACGATCGGCAGGTTGAAGCAGTCGCAGAAGCGCACGAACCGGCCCGCCTTCACGGACGCGTCGATGTCGAGGCAGCCGGCGAGGAAGGCGGGCTGGTTGGCGACGATCCCGACGGCGTGGCCGCCGAGCCGGGCGAAGCCGCAGATGATGTTGCGGCCGAACGCACGCTGCACCTCGAAGAAGTAGCCGTCGTCGACCACCGCCCGGATCAGCTCCAGCATGTCGTAGGGCTTGTTCGGGTTGTCGGGCACGAGCGTCGCGAGCTTCGGGTCGCGCCGGTCGGGCGGGTCGTTCGTCGGCACGAAGGGCGGGTCGTCGAGGTTGTTGCTCGGGATGAACGAGAGCAGCTCGCGCACCATCCCGAGCGTCTCGGCGTCGTCGGCGCCCTCGAAGTGCGCGACCCCGCTCTTCTGGTTGTGGGCGTCGGCGCCGCCCAGCTCCTCCTTCGTCACCTCCTCGTGGGTGACGGTCTTGATGACGTCGGGCCCGGTGATGAACATGTAGCCGCTCGCCTTCGACATGAAGATGAAGTCGGTCATGGCGGGCGAGTAGACGGCGCCGCCGGCGCAGGGGCCGAGGATCACGGAGATCTGCGGGATCACCCCGCTGCTCATCACGTTGCGCTGGAAGATGTCGGCGTAGCCGGCGAGGCTCACCACGCCCTCCTGGATGCGCGCGCCCCCCGAGTCGTTGAGGCCGATCACCGGGGCGCCGACCTTCATCGCGAGGTCCATGATCTTGCAGACCTTCTCGGCGAAGGCGCCCGAGAGGCTGCCGCCGAAGACCGTGAAGTCCTGCGAGAAGACGAACACCCGCCGGCCGTCGATCGTCCCGTAGCCGGTGACGACGCCGTCGCCGTAGGTCTTCCGCTCCTGCATGCCGAAGTCGGCGCAGCGGTGGGTCTTGAACCGGTCGGTTTCGACGAAGCTGCCGGGGTCGAGGAGCTGGTCGAGGCGCTCCCGTGCCGTGAGCTTGCCCTCGGTGTGCTGGCGGTCGATGCGTGCCTGCCCGCCGCCGAGCAGCGCGGCCTGGTTGCGCCGCTCGAGCTCTTCCAGATTCTCCTTGATCGACATGGGCTTGCGTCGCATCGCGTGAAGCCCGGTTCCTTAGTATGCGGGGGGGCCAAATTCAAGGTGACGGCACGCCCTCGAGCTCCACGGCGTCGCCGGGCGCGATGCCGCGGCGCGCCGCGAAGCCCCCGGCGACCTCGAGCACGAAGCGGGAGGGCGCCCCGACGCCGATCGGGGCCGTCGAGAGCGGGGTGGCGTCGGGATGGATGCCGACGATGCGGCGGTCGTCGGCGATGAAGATCATGTCGAGCGGGATCAGCGTGTTCTTCATCCAGAAGGCGTGCTCGGCGGCGGTGGGGAAGACGAAGAGCATGCCGTGGCCCTCGGCGAGGGCCGTCCGGTACATGAGCCCGCGCTCGCGCGCGGCGTCGGTGTCCGCGACCTCCACGGTGACCGCGACCGGCCCCCGCGCGGTGCGGATCACGGCGCGCGGGGCGGGCCCGGCGCAGGCCGCCGCCAGCGCCGCGAGGAGGAGGACCCCCGGGACGCGCGCTCGCACGGGTGCGAGCATAGAGGATCGTCTGCCCGGGCGCGACGCGGCCGGCGTCGTCAAGTTGCAACCGCGCCCGCCGTACACTAAGCGGTGGCCATGCTGAGCACGGCGATCTTCACGCTCTGCGTGCTGGCGGGCGTCGGCTACTTCGCGTGGCAGATCCGCGGGCGCCTCGGCCTCCTCCTCGCCGCCCCCGGCCGGCTCACGCTCGACCGCGTGCCCGAGCGGCTCGGGGCGTTGCTCGTCTACTTCTTCGGCCAGAAGAAGTTCGTGCGGCCCGAGGTCGGCATCGTGCGCGAGTGGACCGCGGGGTGGATGCACTTCTTCATCTTCTGGGCGTTCGTGGTGCTCGGCGGCCAGGTGGTCACGATGTTCGGTCGCGCGTACTCGGACGCGTTCTACCTGCCGCTGCTCGGCCCGGACCTGCTGGGCGGTCCCTACATGCTGGTGCGCGACGTGTTCGAGGCGCTCGTCGTGGTGTGCGTGGTGGTGGCGCTGGTGCGCTGGGGCATCACGCATCCCGCGCGCCTCTTCGGCTACGCGCCCGCGGAGAACCGCCAGCGCAGCCACGCCCACTGGGAGGCGTACCTGATCCTCTGCTTCATCGGCCTGATCGGGCTGGGCGGCCTCACCTACGACGCGGGGCGCATCGTCGAGCACGCGAACGACCCCGAGGTGGCGCGGATGGTCGGCTGGGAGCCCGTCTCCCACCTCGTGGCGTCGATCCTCGGCTCGGGGGCGATCCCGGCGGGCCGCGTGGCGTGGTGGGTCCACAACCTCGTGATCCTCGCGTTCCTCAACTTCCTGCCGTTGGCCAAGCACTTCCACGTGATCACCTCGCTGCCCAACGTCTTCTTCAAGAAGCTCGATCCGCTCGGCCAGCTCTCCAAGCAGGACCTCGAGAACGCGACCACCTTCGGCACCTCGCACATCGACCAGTTCACCTGGAAGCAGGTGCTCGACATGTTCAGCTGCACCGAGTGCGGGCGGTGCTCCTCGCAGTGTCCGGCGACCGCGACCGGCAAGCCGCTCGCCCCGCGCCAGCTCCTTCTCGACCTCCGCGACTACCTCTACGCGCACCAGGACGAGATGCTCGCCAAGCGCGGCCGTCGCCGCGCCGGCGACGGCGCGGAGCCGGCCGAGGTGGGCGAGAACATCGTCGGGCCGGTCATCGCGGACGAGGTGCTGTGGTCGTGCAACGTGTGCCGGGCGTGCGAGGAGTCGTGCCCGGTGCTCATCGAGTACGTCGACAAGGTCGTCGACATGCGCCGCCATCTCGTGCAGGAGGAGGCGCGGTTCCCCCAGGAGCTGACGCGGACGTTCAAGGGCATGGAGTCGCAGTCGAATCCGTGGGGGATCGGCGCCGAGAAGCGCTTCGACTGGGCCGAGGGTCTCGGCGTCCCCACCCTCGCCGATGCGCCCGACGCCGAGTATCTGTATTACGTCGGTTGCGCGGGCGCGTTCGACGACCGGAACAAGAAGACCACGCAGGCGTTCGCGCGCATCCTCAAGAAGGCGGGCGTGCGCTTCGCGTGCCTGGGCAAGGAGGAGCTCTGCAACGGCGAGACGGCGCGGCGGCTCGGTAACGAGTACCTCTACCAGGCGATGGCGCAGGCGTGCATCGAGTCGTTCAACGGCTACGGCGTGCGCAAGATCATCGTGAACTGCCCGCACTGCTTCAACACGATCAAGAACGAGTTCCCGCAGTTCGGCGGCCGCTACGAAGTGATCCACGCCGCCGAGCTGGTCCGCGAGCTGGTGGCGAGCGGGCGGCTGCGGGTGCCTCCCGAGTTCGGCAAGCGGACCGTCTACCACGATTCCTGCTACTACGGCCGCTTCAACGACGTGTACGACGAGCCCCGCGAGGTCCTCACGCGCTCGGGCGCGCAGGTGGTCGAGATGCAGCGCCACCGGCACTTCGGCATGTGCTGCGGGGCGGGCGGCGGGCGGATGTGGATCGAGGAGGATCCGGACAAACGCGTGAACCTGCTGCGCACCGAGCAGGCGCTCGAGCCGAACCCGGAGGTGATCGCCGTCTCCTGCCCGTTCTGCATGACGATGCTCTCCGACGGCGTCAAGGCGCGGGACCTCGAGGACCGGGTGCAGACGCTCGACGTGATGGAGATCGTGGATCGGGTGGTGAAGTAGCGCCGGCTCAGGGGATCCGGGGACCGGAGACGGCCCGGTTCCCGCGCTCGAGGAAGCGCCAGAGTCGCGCCGCGTGCGGCCCGGCGTAGGCCACACCGATGCGCGGCGTGCGGGCTACCCGGGCGGCGGGCACGGGCGGCGCGTCGAGGATGGAGAGCGGACCCCGGACCAGGTCCGCGCCGTCGAGCGCGCGGGTGATCCCGAGGGCCTGGCAGAGTGCCCCGGGCCCGCGGCAGAGCCGCCATGCGGGCGCGTCGGCGAGCCCGCGCCGCCGCCGCATGCCGTCGAGACCCTCGAGCGGCTCGAGCGCGCGCAGGAGGACGGCCTCGGGGGCTCCCGGCGGGCGGCAGACCACGTTGAGGCAGTGGTGCATCCCGTAGACGAAGTAGACGTAGGCGTGCCCAGCCTCGCCCCACATCGACTCGTTGCGCGGCGAGCGGTGCCCCCCGTAGGTGTGCGCGGCGCGGTCGGTGGGGCCGCGGTACGCCTCGACCTCGACGATGCGGCCGGCGAGCCGTCCGTCGGGCGTGTCGTGAACGAGAATCTTGCCGAGGAGCGCGCGGGCGACGCGCAACGTGGGCTGGAGGTAGAAGCCGCGGGGCAGCGCGCTCACGCGCTCTTGAGCTTCTTGATCTCCTCGGTCAGCTCGGGCACGGCCTTGAAGAGGTCGGCGACCAGGCCGTAGTCGGCCACCTGGAAGATCGGCGCCTCCTCGTCCTTGTTGATGGCGACGATGACCTTCGAGTCCTTCATCCCCGCGAGGTGCTGGATGGCGCCGGAGATGCCCACCGCGACGTAGAGCTGCGGCGCCACGACCTTCCCGGTCTGGCCCACCTGGAGGTCGTTCGGCACGAAGCCGGCGTCGACCGCGGCGCGGCTGGCGCCCATCGCCGCGCCGAGCGCGTCGCAGAGCGGCTCGAGGATCACGGTGAAGTTCTCGCCGTTCTTGAGGCCGCGGCCGCCCGAGCAGACGATGTTCGCCTCGGTGAGCACGGGCCGATCGGACTTGGTCTCGGCGAACTCGACGAACTGCATGCGCGTGTCCGCGGCCGGCGGGCTCACGGCGGTCTTCTCGACCGCGCCCTTCGCCCCACCCCGCCCGGCGGCGTCGAAGGCCGTGCTGCGGACCGAGATCACCCGCGGCGTGCCCTCCACCTTGACCGTCGCGATCACGTTGCCCGCCCACATCGGGCGGCGGAACGTGGCGGCGTCGACGATGCCGGTGATGTCCGACGCCATCCCCACGCCGAGCCGGGCCGCCACCCGCGGCAGCAGGTCCTTGCCCACCGCGGTGGCGGCGGCGACCAACGCCTCGCAGCCCTTCGTGCGCACCAGCTCGGCGAGCGCGGCGGCGTGGGCGTCGGCGAGGTAGTGGGCGAACGCGGCGCCCTCCGCGGCGAGCACGTCGACCCCGTACTCGGCGAGCTCGGCCGCCAGCGCGTCCACCCGCTCGCCGAGGACCGCCGCGATGCACTTGCCCCCCGCGAGCCCGGCGAGCTGCTTGCCCGCCGCCAGGCCGACGAGCGTGGTCTTCGGGAACTTCCCGTGCTGGTGCTCGGCAAAGACGAGGACGTTGCTCATGCTCAGATCACCTTCGCTTCGTTGTGCAGGAGCTGCACCAGCTCCTGCACGGAGGTCACCTTGCGGCCGGCCGAACGCTTGGGGGGCGTCTCGAGCCGCGTCACCTTCACCCGGGGGGTCACGTCCACGCCGAGCTCGGCGATCGGTATCTCCTTCAGCTCCTTCTTGCGCGCCTTCATGATGCCCGGGAGCGAGGCGTAGCGCGGCTCGTTCAGGCGGAGGTCGGCGGTGATCACCGCCGGCAGCGAAACCGCGAGCGTCTCGAGGCCGCCGTCCACCTCGCGCGTCACCTTCGCAGACTTCTGGTCGGCGGCCAGCTCGACCTTCGAGGCGAACGTCGCCTGCGGCCAGCCCAGCAGCGCGGCGAGCATCTGGCCGGCACAGTTCGCGTCGTCGTCGATCGCCTGCTTGCCGACCACGACGAGGTCGGGCTTCTCCGCCTCCACGAGCTTCTGCAGCACGCGGGCGACGGCGAGCGGCTCGAGCGGCTCGTCGGTGAGCACGAGGGCGGCCCGGTCGGCGCCCATCGCGAGACCCGTGCGCAGCTGCTCCTGGGCGGTCTTGGGACCGATGCTCACGAGCACCACCTCGGAGCCCGCGACCTTCTCCCGGATGCGCAGCGCCTCCTCGATCGCGATCTCGTCGAAGGGATTGATCACCCACTTGACGTTGTCGGTGGCGATCCCCGTGCCTTCGGCGTTGATCTTGATGACGGTCTCGGGATCGGGGACGCGTTTGGCAGTGGCGAGGATCTTCACGGCGCGACTCTCCTCACGGCGACGGCGGCCTCCGGGCCGACGGGTGCTACGGGCGGTAAATCGCGCCCTTGTACCCAGCGCCGACGCGCCAAGTCAAGGAAGCCGCTCAGCTCGCCTCGCGCCGCCCGAGGTCGAAGCCGAGCCGGCTCGAGAGCTCGCGCCCGGCCTTCACGACCAGCGGCGCCAGCTCCTTCTCGAGCCGCTCGATCTGGAGGCGGTAGGCGGGGCCGGCCACCGCGAGCGTCCCCACCACGTTGCGCGTGTAGTCGCGGATCGGCGCCGCGACGCTGCGCAGATCCTCGACGTGCTCGCCCGTGTCGACGGCGTAGCCCGCCGCGGCCACGGCGCGGAGCTGCTGCTGGAGCTGCGCACGGTCGACGATGGTGCGATCGGTGTAGCGCTGCAGCCCGCCGTCGGGAAGAAGCGCCCGCTGGTCGTCCTCCGGCTCGAAGGCGAGGAACGCCTTGCCGGCCGCCGTGCAATGCAGCGGCAGCGGCTCGCCGAGCTGCGAGCTGATGCGCACGGCGCGGTCGGCCTCGACGACCTCCACGGGCACGAGCACACCGCGGCGGAGCACGGCAACGTACGCCGTCTCGCGCACCTGGCGCACGAGCTCCTCCATGATCGGCCCCGCCTGGCGCAGGAGCCCCATGTGGAACACGTAGCTCTGTCCGAGCTGGAGGCAGCGGATGCCGAGGCGGTAGTTCTCGGTGGCGCGGTTCTGCTCGATGTAGCCGCGCGATTCGAGCGTGGCGAGCAGCCGGAAGACGTTGTTCTTGTGGAGCTTGAGTCGCTTCGACAGCTCGGTGACGCCGAGCTCGTCCGCCTCGCCGCAGAACTGCTCGAGCACGTCGAGCGAGTGCGCCACGGATTGGATGATGTAGTTGGATTTCTCGCGCCGCATCGACGCCCCAAGCGCAAAAACGTGTTTTAAGCTATGCCTCGGCCCCCTGGGAGTCAACGCCGCGGCGGTACCCCCGACAACCCGCCGGAAATCATGGCAAATCACGATTTCGTGCGTTCCGCGTCCCCAGGGAACGCTGTCTTGACACGGACGGGCCGTTGGAGAAGCTATCCGCGCGAAAGGAGCAGACCATGGACGACGCGATGATCGAGGTGCCGGCGGGCGCCGGCTCGATGCCGGCCTTCCTCGCGCGGCCGTCCGCCGGAGAACCTGCCCCGGCGGTGATCGTCATCCAGGAGGCCTTCGGGCTCAACGCCCACGTGAAGGACGTCGCCCGGCGGGTCGCGGGCGAAGGCTACGTGGCGCTCGCCCCCGACATGTTCTGGCGCGGCGGCGCGGGGCGCACCGCGGGCTACGATCAGCTGCCGCAAGCGCTGCAGCTCATGGGCGAGCTGCGCGACGAGACGATCGTCGCCGACGTGGGCAGCGCGATCGCGTATCTCGAGAAGCAGCCCTTCGTGCGCTCCGAGCGCATCGGGATCACCGGCTTCTGCATGGGGGGGCGGGTGGCCTACCTCGCGGCCTGCGCGCTGCCCGACAAGATCCGCGCGGCCGTCCCCTTCTACGGCGGCGGCATCCCGGTCGAGCGCACGGCCGGACTGCGTGCGCCGGTGCTCGCCTTCTTCGGCGATCAGGACCCGTTCATCCCGCTCGATCAGGTGGAGCGGCTCAGGCGCGAGGCGGCGCGTCTCGGCAAGCCGATCGAGGTGGTCGTGTACCCTGGCGCGCCGCACGGCTTCTTCTGCAACGAGCGTGACTCCTACCGGCCCGATGCGGCCAAGGACGCGTGGGAGCGCCTCAAGCGCTTCTTCGCGCAGCACCTCAAGGCCTGACATGCGCATACTGCTCGTCGGGCAGGCGGCGTTCGCCGCGCGGGTCCTCGAAGGACTCGTCGCGGCGGGCGACGAGATCGCCGCCGTCGTCTGCCCGCCCGACCGCGGCGGCGAGCCCGACCCCGTGAAAGCCGCGGCCGTCGCCCGCGGCGTCCCGGTGCATCAGTTCCACTCGCTGCGCGGGCCCGAGGCACAGGCCGCGTTCGCGGAGGCGCGCGCCGATCTCGGCGTGCTCGCCTACGTCACGCAGATCGTCCCCGAGCCGCTGCTGCGCCTCCCGCGCCTCACGAGCATCTGCTTCCATCCGTCGCTGCTGCCCCGCTACCGGGGCGGCAGCGCGATCAACTGGCAGCTCATCCGGGGTGAGACGACGACCGGGGTCACCGTGTTCTGGCCGGACGCGGGCATCGACACCGGGCCGATCCTCCTCCAGCGCGCGGCCACCGCGGGTCCGGACGACACGGCGGGCTCCCTGTATTACCGGACGCTCTTCCCGCTCGGCGTGCAGGCCGTCCTCGATGCGGTGGCGCTCGTGCGCGCGGGCGGGGCGCCGCGCGTCCCGCAGGACGAGGGGCGGGCGACCTACGACCCACTCTGCCGCGACGAGCACGCGGCGATCGCGTGGGACGCTCCGACGGCGCGCGTCCATGACCTCATCCGCGGCTGCGATCCGCAGCCCGGGGCCCACACGCGCTGGCGCGGTGCGGTGCTGCGGCTGTTCGACTCGCGGCGGGCGCCGTCGCCCCCCGCCGCCGCAGCCCCGGGGACCGTGCTCGCGGTCGACGCCGGCGGGCTCACGGTGGCCACCGCGGACGGCGCCGTCGTCTGCGCGCGCGCGCGCGGCGACGGCCCGAAGGCCGCCGCCGCAGAGCTCGCCCGCGCGCTCGGGCTCGCGCCCGGCGCCCGGCTCGCGCGCTAGCTCACGAGGCCGCGCGAGAAGTCGAACGACTTCTTGTTGTCGCACCCGAGATTGATGTCGAGGCTGCCGCGGAACTTCACATTGACGTTCACCGTGAAGCCCAGGGTCTGGTTGCGCACCGCGGCCGCGGCGGCCACGAAGGAGCCGCCGTGCCGGTGCGCCTGGAGGGTGCCGAGCAGGAAGGGATACTCGGCGTCGGCGGAGATCGCGGTCGAGGCGTCGTGGACGGCGATGCTCGGGCAGACTGCCGTGCCGCCGGCACCGCAGCGCCAGGAGACGTGTTGCCCGATGGCGAATCCCGGCTGCGTGGTGTCGATCGCGTTCTGATCGACGTCGTTCATGTCGCCCCACTGCGTGCCCGTGTCGGGCCCGTCGGCGATGGCGATGGCGGCCTGCTCGGCGCCGGTTTCCGCACCGGTGGCCTGTGCGGTCCCGCCGCCCTTGAGCACGTTGAGCCAGTTGAGGGTGGGTGCGGCCCAGGCGCTGCAGTTGACCCCGGGAGCGTCGCAGGCGCGCGGCAACAGCTCGGTGTAGATGCCGCCCGCGCAGGTGCCGCCCGCCCCCTTGGCGGGGAAGAGCATGACGGTGGTCGCCTCTCGGAGGTTCTTCAGGCGGAAGACGCCCGCCTGATCTGCCCACGTCCAGCCGATGCGCACCGCCGTGCCGCTGTTCTTCCACGGACACCAGCTGAACGGATCGCTGGGGATCGAGGGGTTACCCTCGATGAAGTTGCGCTGCCGGTACCACAGCTCCACGAAGCTCCCGGGCGGCGCCAGGCCCTCGACCGAGTCGAGGTCGTTGTTGTTCACCGTCGCCCGGTAGATCAGCGGAGCATAGGCGACCGAGTGGACCGTGACCGCGCGCGCGAGCAGCGCGCCCACGGCGACGAGGAACGCCGCCGTGCCGACGAACGTGGATCGCATCGACATCGAGCCTCCTTCGGGCGGGGCCAGCAGGGCGGCGTCTCCTTGAAGCAGCCGGCGTGCCAGCGAGACGCCGTGGCGATGCGTCGGCGGCGGGGACGCGGTGAAGCCGGCGCGCTCTAGGCCGTTTCACGCGCGGGCGCGCCGAGCGGATCGCGGATGCCGTGGCGCTCCATGCGCCGCCAGAGCGTGACGCGCGAGATGCCGAGCGCCGCGGCCGAGCGCTGGCGGTTCCAGCGGTGCTCCTCGAGCACGCGCAGGATGCGCGTGCGCTCGTCGGCCCAGAGCCCGGCGCCGAGGGCCGGACGCTCGCGCAGCGCCTGGGCGAGGTCGCCCCCGCTCGCGCTCGCCAGCGTGAGCAGCGACTCGAGCGTGTTCTCGAGCTCGCGGACGTTGCCCGGCCAGGCGTGCTCGAGGAAGGGCCGCAAAGCGTTTGCCGGAGGAACGGTGAAGGCCGTGGCGTGGCGGCGGTTGTAGCGGCCGACGAAGTGCGCGACGAGCGCGGGCACGTCCTCGCGGCGCTGGCGCAGCGGCGGCAGCGCGATGGCGAGCACCCGCAGGCGATAGTAAAGGTCGCGGCGGAACTCGCCGGCCTCGACCATGCGGCCGAGGTCGCGGTTGGCGGCGGCGACGATGCGGACGTCGACGCGCCGCGCGGCGCTCCCGCCGAGCGGGCGCACCTCGCGGTCCTGGACGACCCGCAGCAGCTTCGCCTGGAGCGCGAGCGGCAGGTCCTCCACCTCGTCGAGGAAGAGCGTGCCGCGGTCGGCGAGCCGCAGCGCGCCGGGGCGCTCCTGGAGCGCGCCGGTGAAGGCGCCGCGGGCGTGGCCGAAGAACTCGCTCTCGGCGAGCGTCTCGGGAATGGCCGCGCAGTTGAGCGGCACGAAGGGGCCGGCGGCGCGGCGCCCGAGGCCATGGATCGCGCGCGCGACGAGCTCCTTCCCCGTGCCAGTCTCGCCCTCGATCAGCACGTGGGCCTCGGTGCGCGCCGCGGTTCGCACGAGCGCACGCACCTGCTCGATCGCGCGGCTCACGCCGACGAGGCCCGCGAGCCCGTCGCCCGCGGCGGCGGCGCGCGAGGGCGGGGTCGGCGCCCGCGCGCCGAGCAGCGCGGCGACCGCGGCGCAGAGCGCGGCGCCCCCGTCGCGCACCACGACGTAGTCCGCCGCGCCCGCCTTGACCACGGCCACCGCCGCGGCGGCGTGGTCCTGCTCGCTCGCCACGAGGATCGGCACGTCGGGCTGCCGCGCCGCGAGCGCGCGCACGATCTCGGCGACATGGGGCCGGTCGGCCACGCCGGGTCCCAGCACGACGAGCCGCGGTGCCGCCTCCTCCACCCGCGCCGGCTCCACGCTCGGCGCGCGGCTCACGGCCGCCCCCGGGCAGGCGCGCGCCGCGGCAACGGCGAGCAGGTCGCCCCGGGGGCCGTCGTCGACGATGAGGATGCGCATCGGCTGTCCTCGCGCCCGCCACCCTCGCCCGGTTTGCACCCCCGTGCAACGACTGCGAGCGGAATACGTCGCGCCCGCAGCCGGCGTCAGGCGTCGATCTCGACCAGGAGCGCCCCGCCCTCGACCGTCGCTCCCGCCTCGACGTGTACGCGCGCAACCGTGCCCGCGACCTCGGCGACGAGCGTGCTCTCCATCTTCATCGCCTCGAGGACCACGAGCGCCTGCCCGGCGGCGACGGCCTCGCCGGCGCGCACGAGCAGCGCGACAATCTTCCCGGGCATCGGCGCGGTCACCGCGCCCGAGCCGGCGGGGCCGGCTGCGGCCGCGGCGTCGTCGGCGGCGCCGACGACGAAGCGGTGGACCCGGCCGTCGACGGCGACGAGCGCCCCGTCGCGCTGGGGTGCCGCGAGCGCGCGCACGACGCGGCCGTCGAGGAGCAGCACGAGCTCCCAGGCGTCCGGGCCGGCCGCGGCGCGGACGAGACGACGCAGCTCGTGCGCGGTGCCGTCGACGCGCGCGGTCCCGCCGTCCGCCGTGTCCGGCGGCAGCTCGACCGCGAGCGTGCGACCGCCCGCGCGCAGGCGCACCGGTGGGCTCATGTCCCGAGGCGCCAGCGGCCGAGCGTCCGCCACGGGCTGGGGGTCGCCGCCGCCTCGGCGGCGCGCGCGGGCGTGCATTCGAGGACGAGCGCGGCCGCGAGCGCCGCGGCGGCGTCGGGCTCCGGCGGCCGCCAGGACGCGAAGTGCTCGGCCAGGAACTCGACGTGGGTCTCGCCGCAAGCGAAGGCGGGATGGGCGAGGACATCGCCGAGGAAGGCCAGGTTGGTCGTCGGGCCGAGGACGGCCGTGTCGCGCAGCGCGGCGCGCAGGCGCGCCGCGGCTTCCGCCCGGTCGTGCCCCCAGGCGGACAGCTTGCTCAGCAGCGGGTCGTACTCGACCGGCACGACGCTGCCGGCTCCGATGCCCGAGTCGACGCGCACGCCCGGCCCGCTCGGCTCGCGCACGGCGAGGATCGGCCCCGGGCTCGGCCGGAAACCCGCGGCCGGATCCTCCGCGCACAGCCGCGCCTCGATCGCGTGGCCGCTCAGCCGGACGTCGGCCTGACCGAAGCCGAGCCGCTCGCCGGCGGCGATGCGGAGCTGCGCGGCGACCAGATCGACGCCCGAGACCCACTCCGTGACCGGATGCTCGACCTGGAGCCGGGTGTTCATCTCGAGGAAGTAGAAGCGGCCGTCGGGGGCGAGGAGGAACTCGACCGTGCCCGCGCTCGTGTAGCCGACGGCGCGCGCGATCGCGAGCGCCGCGGCGGTCAGCTCGGCGCGTCCGGCGTCGGAGAGCGCGGGGCAGGGGGTCTCCTCGACGATCTTCTGGTGGCGGCGCTGGATCGAGCACTCGCGCTCGCCCAGGTGGACGAGGGTGCCGTGGCGGTCGCCGAGCACCTGGACCTCGACGTGGCGCGGCCGCACGAGCAGCTTCTCGAGGTAGACGCGTCCGTCGGCGAACGCGGCCTCGGCCTCGCGCGCGGCGGCCTCGAGGGCGGGGGCGAGATCGGCGTCGGCGGCGACTGCGCGCATCCCTTTGCCCCCGCCGCCGGCGGCCGCCTTGACCAGGACCGGGTAGCCGAGCGCCGCCGCAGATCGGCGCGCCTCGCCGAGGTCGCCGGCCGCCACCGCCGTCCCGGGCACGACCGGCGCGCCCGCGCGCTCGGCGGCGGCGCGCGCGGCGAGCTTGTCGCCCATGGTCGCGATGGCGTCGGGGGGTGGGCCGATCCAGGTGAGCCCCGCCGCCTCGACGGCGCGCGCGAAGACGGCGCTCTCGGCGAGGAACCCGTAGCCCGGATGGACGGCGTCCGCACCGGCGGCGCGCGCGGCGGCGAGGAGCGCATCGACGTTCAAGTAGGACTCGCGCGCGGGCGCCGGGCCGACCGCGACCGCGGCGTCGGCGGCGCGCACGTGCACCGCGTCGCGATCGGCGTCCGAGTAGACGGCGACCGCGCGCAGGCCCGCCGTCCGGCAGGCGCGCGCGACGCGCACCGCGATCTCGCCGCGGTTGGCGATCAGCACCGTGCGCACGGTCACATCCGGAACACGCCGAAGGCGGTGGCGGCGACCGGGGTGCCGCAGGCCGCGGCCAGCCCCAGCCCGAGCGCGTCGCGGGTCTCGAGCGGATCGAGGATGCCGTCGTCCCATAGGCGCGCAGTCGCGTAGTAGGGGCTGCCCTCGTCCTCGTACTTCGCCCGCGTGGGGGCCATGAAGGCCTCTTGCTCCTCGGCCGACATCGTCTGCCCGCGCGCCGCGAGCTGCTCGAGCTTGACGGTGAGCAGCGTCTGCGCCGCCTGCTCGCCGCCCATCACCGAGATGCGGCTGTTCGGCCAGGAGAAGAGGAGGCGGGGACCGTACGCGCGGCCGCACATGCCGTAGTTCCCCGCGCCGTGCGAGGCGCCGATCAGCACCGTGAACTTGGGCACCGCCGCGTTGGCCACCGCGTTCACCATCTTGGCGCCGTCCTTGGCGATGCCGCCGTGCTCGTAGCGCTTGCCGACGATGAAGCCCGTGATGTTCTGGAGGAAGACGAGCGGGACGCCGCGCGCGCAGGCGAGCTCGATGAAGTGCGTCGCCTTGAGCGCCGACTCCGAGAACAGCACGCCCTGGTTCGCGAGGATGCCGACGGGATAGCCATGAACGTGCGCGAACCCGGTGACCAGCGTAGTGCCGTAGCGCGCCTTGAACTCGTGGAAGCGGCTGCCGTCGACGAGCCGGGCGATGACCTCCCGGACGTCCCACGTGCGGCGCGGATCGCGTGGGACGACCCCGTAGAGCTCGCGTGGGTCGCAGGCCGGCGGCTCGGGCGGCTCGCGGGCGACGGTCGGCGCGGGCGCCGCCGGCAGGTGCGCGACGATCGTGCGGGTGATCTCGAGCGCGTGGGCGTCGTCGCGCGCGAGGTGGTCGGCGACGCCGGAGACCCGGGTGTGCACGTCGCCGCCGCCGAGCTCTTCGGCGGTCACCTCCTCGCCGGTGGCGGCGCGCACCAGCGGCGGCCCGCCCAGGAAGATCGTGCCCTGGTTCTGCACGATGACCGTCTCGTCGCACATCGCGGGGACGTAGGCGCCGCCGGCCGTGCACGAGCCGAGCACGACGGCGACCTGCGGGATGCCCGCCGCCGACATGCGCGCCTGGTTGAAGAAGATGCGCCCGAAGTGGTCGCGGTCGGGAAAGACCTCCGCCTGCAGCGGCAGGAAGGCGCCGCCCGAGTCGACGAGGTAGATGCAGGGCAGGCGGTTCTCGAAGGCGATCTCCTGCGCGCGCAGGTGCTTCTTCACCGTGAGCGGATAGTACGTGCCGCCCTTCACCGTGGCGTCGTTGGCCACGACGACCGCGGGCCGGCCGGCGATCGTGGCGACGCCGGTGACGATCCCGGCGCCCGGCGCAGCCCCGCCGTAGCAGCCGTGGGCGGCGAGCGGCGACAGCTCGAGGAACGGCGTGTCCGGGTCGATCAGCCGCTCGAGGCGCTCGCGCACCAGGAGCTTGCCGCGCTCGGTGTGCCGGCGCCGCGCCTCGTCGGCGCCGCCCGCGGCCGCCGCGGCGCGCGCGCGCCTGAGCGCGGCGACCAGCTCCTCCATGCGGGCGGCGTTCGCCCGGAACTCGGGGTCGGCGGTCCGCACCCGGCTCGTGAGCCGCATCGGCTACCAGAAGATCGCGCGCCGGGCGGCGAGCCCCTCGGCGAGCATGTTGGCGATGCGCGTGCGGACCTGCTCGACCTTCTCCGCGATCACCTCGTCCTCGTCGTTCGGGTTGCCCTCGAACCACATGGGCTCGCCGAAGTGGATCCGGTACTTGGTCGGGAGGGGAACGAGCCCGAGCGGCCCGAGCCACGGCCAGGTGAGCGTGATCGGGAAGGCCGGCGCGCGGATGAGGCGGGCGAGGAGCCGCGAGTTGGCGATCGCCGGCGCCTGCTCCTCGGAGCCGATCGTGGCCACGGGCACGATCGGGGTGCGCGTCTCGAGGGCGAGCCGCATGAAGCCGTGGCCGAACTCCTGGAGCTGATAGCGGTCCCAGATGAGCTTGTTCATGCCGCGGACACCCTCGGGGAAGGCGATGACGGCCTCGTCCTGCTCGAGCAGGTCGATGCAGTTCTTGCGCGTCCCGACGACCGAGCCGGTACGCACCATGAGCACGTTCACCCACGGCACCGTCGGCAGCCAGTACTCGCCCATCCCGCGGACGATCCGCGGCGGCTCGGCCTCGAGGAACATCGCCATGCTGATCATCGCCGCGTCGAGGGCCACCTGGCCGGCGTGGTTGCCGATCAGCAGCACGCGTCCCGGCGGGACGTGCCGGATCCCACGGGCCTCGACGCGGAACCAGTGGCGGTAAAGGAGAGCGCAGATCGTGTAGGCGCGCCGCGCCGTCACCAGGTCGAAGCCCCAGGCGTCGTAGCCGTAGGCGTTGAGCCGCGTCGGGATGCGCCGCAGGCGCTCGCCGATCTCTTCCTCGAGGGCGCACAGCGGCGGCGCCATGGCCGGGCGCCAAAGCGTCTCCCAGAGGCCGCTCGCCGCGCGCGCCACCCCCTCAGCGACGGACACTGGCGAAGATCTCCTCGAGGCTGAAGAGCGGGCGGAAGCCGGTGGCCGCTTCGAAGCGCCGCCCGTCGAGCGTGCAGGGATACTTGAGGAAATCGAGCGCGCCGGGGGGCGTGTGGTAGAGCCCGAGCCGGTAGAGCGCGCCGAAGAGCAGCGCCGCCACGGTCTCGGGGACGGGCACCGGGGTGCCGCCGGTCTCGCGCACGGCCACGTGCAGCGGCACCGCCCCCGGGCCGACCACGTTGAACACGCCGTGGGTGCCCGTCTGCAGCGCCAGCGCCACCGCCTCGGCGACGTCCTCCTCGTGGATGAACTGCATCATGGGGCTGTAGCCCATGACCGTCGGCACGCGGCTCTGCTTCAGGTACCGCCCGATCGCGCTGTGGACGTAGTAGCCGAGCGTGTTCACCGGGCGCAGGATCGTGGTGGCGATCTCGGGGTGGCGCCAGAGGAAGGCGGTGGCGAGCGTGTCGACCTCGGTCAGGTCGCGCACCTCGGGGTAGGTGCGGCTGACGTTCAGCGGGTACTCCTCGGTCATGTAGTAGGGATTGTCGGGCAGCGCGCCGTAGACGTAGCCGCTCGAGAGCACGACCACGCGCTTGACGCCGGCGGCCACCGCGTACTCGAGCACGCGCTTGGTCCCGAGCACGTTGACCTCGTGGCGGACCTCGGGGGCACCGCGAAAGTGACGCACGAAGGCGAGGTGGACCACCGCGTCCGGCCGCTCGGTGCGGAACACGTCCTCGAACTTGCGCTTGCGGATGTCGAGCACGTGCATGCCGACGCCCGGAGGATGGCCGTCCCACGGCACGCGGTCGACCCCGGTGAGCGCGAACGAGCCCGCGAGACGGCGCGCGATGAGACGGCCCTGCCCGCCGGAGATGCCGGTGATGAGCACCTTCTCCCCCGGCTCGGCGCCCCGGCGCGCCGCGGGCGCCGTCGCCTCCCGGCCGAGCTCGGCGGGGGACGGCTCGACCGCCGCGAAGTGAAAGAGGTCGTCGGGGGTGGGCAGCCGGGGCCGTGCCATGCGTCGTGCCTATTGTGACCCGAGGGTTCGCAGTTGCAAGGAAAGTCGACACCAGTGGCACGGCCGTATCCCGTGCGCAACCGGTGCGTGGCCGTGGCTCAAGCCGGGAGCCGGGGGTGCCGATAGTGCTCGCACGGGGGGTCCGGTGATGGCCCGGGCGGGGCCTGCCGGCTCGAGGGGACACGGTGGCGTTGGATCAGGAGAGCCTGCAGAAGTTCCGGGCCGAGGTGCTCGCCCGGCGCAACCTGCCGACGCTGCCGCCGGTGCTGGCGCGGGTGCTCGCGCTGGTCGACGCGCAGGAGACCAACGCCCGGCAGCTCGTCGAGGTCATCGAGCGCGACCAGGCGCTCACCGGCAAGATCCTGCGGCTCGCCAACAGCGCCTTCTTCGGACAGAGCCGCCGGGTCGCGACCATCCCCCGCGCGATCCTGCTGCTCGGCTTCTCGAGCGTGCGCAGCCTCACGCTCGGCATCAAGGTCTGGGACGCGCTGGCGGTCGGCGTGGCGCCGGCGCGTCTCGAGGAGCTGTGGCACCACGCGGTGGCCGTCGCGCTCGCCACCAAGATGCTGGCCACCCGCCTCCTCGAGGGCGATCCCGACGAGGCCTTCACCGCCGGGCTGCTGCACGACGTCGGGCGCCCGCTGATGGCTGCCCGCCTGCGCGAGGCGTACTGGCGGGCGATCGACCAGCCGGGCGATCAGCCGCTCGACGTCGTCGAGCGAACCGCCTTCGGCGTCGATCATGCCGAGGTGGGGGCCTGGCTGCTCGAGGCCTGGAACCTGCCCGCGCCGATCGTCGAGGCCGCCCGCCTGCACCACGCGGCCGCGGCCACCGCGGGCGTCTCCTGGCTCCTCGCCGTGGCCAACCGGCTGGTCAACGCGACCGATCTCGCCAGCGGCACGATGCGGCCCGAGGCCGCGAACGTGATCGCCGCGGTCGCCGACCGCGGCATCACCGCGGACTTCTGGCAGGCGATCGTCCCGGAGCTGGCCTCGGCCCGGTCGCTCGGGGACGCGCGAGGCGCGTGAGGACCGGCCCCGTGCGGGACGAGCAGATTCGCCAGGCGCTGGTCCAGGTCGAGGGCGAGCGCGACGACGCCGTCGCCTACCTCTCGACGATCAAGGAGCTGCTCGCGGTCCTGGCACGCGGCCACGGGCTCAAGGCTTGCGCGCAGGGTATCGCCGAGGTGTTGGTCCGCGAGCTCGCCGTCGAGAGCTGCGCCGTCACCCTCGAGGAGGAGGGCGGGACGCTCGCGCTGCTCGGCTTCGCCACTCAGGCGCAGCGCCTCGGCGGCGCGGGCGGCGGTCCGGGCGAGGCGGCGTGGCTCGACCTCGCCCGGCTGGTCGGTCCGCGCCCCGAGCCTTCGTGCTTCCGCCGGGCGCCCGACGGGGGCTTCGCCGCCGTCCAGGAGGCGGAGCTCGCCGGCGAAGGGTTCCTCGTCCTGCCGTTCGGCGGCATCGCGGGCGCGCTCGTGCTCCACTGGGTCGTGGCGCCGGCGCAGCGCTTCGGCCGCGGGCAGGCGCTCGCGCTGATCGCCGAGTGCGTCGGCCAGGCCATGGCGCTCGTGCGGCTGCGCGAGTCGACCGAGCGCGTCTGCGTCGCGCTCGAAGGCGAGCTCGGCTCGGCGCGGAAGGCGGCCTCGGCGCAGGAAGCCACGCTGCGGGCGCGCGAGCGGAACATCGAGGCGTTGATGGCCGAGCTGGTCCGCGCGAACAAGGCGAAGCGCGAATTCCTCGGCACCGTCTCGCACGAGCTGCGCACGCCGCTCAACGGCATCCTCGGGTACGCCTCGCTGCTGCGCGACGGCATGGTCGGCGCGATCAGCGCCGAGCAGGAGAGCGCGCTCGACCGCGTGATCGGGTGCAGCCGCAACCTGAACGAGCTGATCGGCGACATGCTCTTCTACGTCCAGGTCGAGGCGGACCGCGTGCTCGTGCGCCGCGAGCGGGTCGACACGCGCGAGGTGATCGACGTCGCGGTCTCCGCCGTGCGCGGGCGCCAGGCCGGCGAGCGCCTCGCGCTGCACGTCGAGGTCGCCCCCGAGGCCGCGACCCTGTGGGTGGACGAGAGCCTGCTGCGACGCGTGCTCTTCCACCTCGTCGGCAACGCGTTCAAGTTCACCGCCGAGGGCGAGGTGCACGTGGTGGTGCGACCGGACGTCGAGCCCGGCGGCGCGGTGCTCGTCGTGCGCGACACGGGCGCCGGCATTCCTCCGGAACGCCTCGACGAGCTGTTCGAGCCGTTCACCCAGGCCGACAGCTCGACCACGCGCCGCCACGAGGGCGTGGGCATGGGCCTCGCGCTGGTGCAGCGCTGCGCGCGGCTGCTCGGAGGCGAGGTCGCGGTGGAGAGCCGGCCCGGCGCCGGCAGCGAGTTCCGCGTGCGCCTGCCCGGCGCCCTGGCGAGCGCGGCGGCGGCGGCGCCCGCGCAGCCCGAGGACGCGGCGCCCTGAGCGGCGCTGCGCACGGCACCCGCGGGTGTCAGGTGTGCCGGACCGATGGGCGCTCCCGGCACACGATCGTGCCGGGGGCCCGAGCCGGCAAGGGTCCGGCGGCGGCACGCCCGGTGCTCTCCGCCGGCATGCGCGTCCCTCACGGAGACCTGGCGCGGGCGGAGTTCGACGCCGTCGAGACCGCCGTGCGCTACTACGAGGGCACGGCGTCGCCCGCCGAGATGATCGCCGCCGCCCGGCGCGTCCAGGCGCTGCGCGTCGCGAGCGCGTTCGCGCGCACGCAGGCCCGGCGCGGGCTCGGCGGATGGCGTCCCGCCACACCCGCGCCGCCACCCCTCGGGCACTGAGCAGCCGTCAGCCGCGGCCGAGGAGCTTGCGCCGCCAGCCCGAGCCGAAGAGGTCGATGACGCGGCGGAAGAGCCGCAGCTTGCCCGGCGTGATGGGCCACCAGTTGACCTCGCGCTTCATCCCGAAGCGGTCGATCACCACCGCCTGCTGCGCGCAGAACTTGCGGATGCCCTCGGGGCCGTGGCGGTGCCCGATGCCGCTCTCCTTCACCCCGCCCATCGGAATCTCGGGCACCGCGAAGTTGACCATGACGTCGTTGACGCACACGGCGCCCGACTCGATCCGGCGGGCGACCCGCGCGCCGCGCGCACGGTCGCGGGTCCACACGCTGGCGTCGAGGCCGTAGCGCGAGTCGTTCGCCAGGCGCACCGCCTCCTCCGCGTCGGCGACGCGCATGATCGGGATGACGGGGCCGAAGGTCTCGTCGCGCATCACCTCCATCTCGTGGGTGACGTCGACGAGGACGGTCGGCTCGTAAAACAGGCCCGGGAGGTCGCTCCGCCGCCGGCCCCCCGCGAGCACGCGCGCCCCGCGCGCGACCGCGTCGCGCACGTGGCGCTCGACCTTCTCGATCTGCGGCGGGAAGGTCATCGCGCCGACCTCCATCGGGCTGCCGTCGGGCACGCCCTGGCGGACCTGGCGGACCTTCTCCACCACCTTGGCGACGAAGGCGTCGTACACCGGCGCCTCGACGTAGACCCGCTCGACCGAGATGCACACCTGGCCCGCGTTGGCGAGCGCGCCGTAGACGCAGGCGTTGGCGGCGCGCTCGAGGTCGGCGTCGCGCAGCACGAGCATCGGGTCCTTGCCGCCGAGCTCGAGCGTGACCGGCTTGAGGAGCTGCCCGCAGCGCGCGGCGACCTTCCGCCCCGTCTCGACCGAGCCCGTGAAGCAGATCATGTCGGCGAGGTCGACCAGGTGCGTGCCGGCGTCGCCGTAGCCGACGACCGCCTGGAGGATTCCCGGCGGCAGGCCCGCTTCCACCGCGAGCTCGCAGCCGAACAGCGCGCTCTGCGGGGTGACCTCCGAGGGCTTGATCACCACCCCGTTGCCGGCCATCAGCGCGGGAATGGCCTCGCCGATCGTGAGGCTGAAGGGGAAGTTCCACGGACCGATGATGCCGACCACGCCGTGGGGCCGGTAGCTCACGTACGCGCGCTTGTTGAGCATCAGGTGTGGCCGGGCCGGCTCGTCGGCGAGCCAGCGGGCCGCCCGCCGCCCCCAGAAGCCGATACCGTCGCAGACGATCAGCAGCTCGTTGGTGAGCACGTCGTGGCGGGGCTTGCCGGTCTCGCCCGAGACCACCTCGGCGATCCGGTCCTTGCGGTCGACGAGGAGGTCGCGCAGCCGGCGGAGCATGCGTGCCCGCTCGGCGAAGGATAGCGCGGCCCAGCCAGGCTGCGCGCGCCGCGCGCGGGCGACGGCGGCCTCGACCGCCTCGCGGTCGGCCGCCGGGTACTGCGCGATGCGCTCGCCGGTGGCGGGGTTGCGAACGACCACGGTGCCCCGGTCGGGGGGCCGCTCGACGGTGGGTGCGCCCTGCGCCATGCGGAGCCTCCTCGAAGACGGCGACGAGCTTAGGCGACGCCGGCGCGGCGGGTCAACGCCCGGCGCGCGGGCAGTGCTGCCCACGTGTCGGGCAGCGAGCGCGCCGCGCCCACCCGGCCGCCGCGTGCCGCCGTGCAGTGCCCCCTGGTCAGGTTCTTGCTCAGGCGGCTTCGGCGTGGAGGCGCCACGGAGTGTCCGACCCGGCGGCCGCGCGAGCGTCGTGCTGCGGTTCCCGGCGCCCGTGCGCCCACGGCAGCCCCCGCCGCCGTGGTGGCGGCGTGCCCTCGAATGGCTGCGCCACGGGAGCCTGCGGGTCGTGAGGCCGTCTTGACCGAGCGAGACGACCGGGCGCTCGAGATCCACGCGCGGCTGACCGACGCGGCGGAGCGGGGTCGGGCGGTCGAGCTGATCCTCGTGGTGCGGGGCAAGGTGCGGCCGGTCAACGGCTCCGGGGACCGCTGGCGCATCCGCACGGACGGCCGCCACGTGCTGACCTTCCGGGCGGGCGCCGTGGTGGCGGCGACCCCAGTGGCCGACGAGCGTGTCGGCGTCGCGGACCCGGGCGCCTGACCGGAGCCGGGGCTACGCGGCGTCACGCTGCGAGCCGGCGCCGTTGAGCTGCGGCGCGCGGCCGTCGTGGCGTGTTTGATAGGCCCCCACGAGCCCCGCGAACGCTTCGTCCTCGCTCGAGGTGAGCCGGAAGCGGAAGTAGAACCCGCCGGCCATCGGGGGGAGGAGCCCGGTCGAGCCGCTGATCTCCGCCAGGCGGGCGCGGAGGTTCCCGTCGCCCCGTCCGACGTAGAGGATGCTGCGTACGAGGTTGGCCACCTCGAAGACCCCGGCCTCCTCCGGTACCCACCCGATCGACTCCGCGCTGAGGCGGCACCAGCGATCGGGTTGGGCGGGCATGGTTGCACGGCCGAGCAATGGGCATGCCATGAGGAGCGCTGCGTCCGTACGCGGCTTGCACCCGCGCTGACCGACGCGCGCGTGACACCGCGCGTACGCCCTTGTCGATCGGGCGTTGAACCAGGAGCGCGAAGCGGTCATGGTAGCCGCCGGGAGGCCCCATGGAACGAGACGGCGAGCGGCAGGCGCACCGGCTCTACGACGAGGAGGGGAGGCCGACGCGCGACCGGCCCTGGCTCTTCCGCACCTACGCTGGCCACACGAACGTGCGGGAATCCAACGCGCTCTACCGGGCGAACCTCTCGCGGGGCCAGACCGGCCTGTCGATCGCCTTCGACCTCCCGACCCAGTGCGGCTACAGCTCCGACCATCCCGTGGCCGCGCACGAGATTGGGCGGGTGGGGGTGCCGATCAACACGCTCGACGATTTCGAGATGCTGTTCGAGGGCATCCCCATCGAGCAGATCAACACCTCGATGACGATCAACGCGACCGCGATGTGGCTGCTCGCCCTCTACGTCGCGCTCGCCGAGCAGCGCGGAGTCGAGCCCGCGCGCCTCCAGGGCACGACCCAGAACGACATCGTCAAGGAGTACCTGGCCCGGGGCACGTACATCTTCCCCCCGCGGGAGTCCATGCGGCTCATCGTCGACATGTACGAGTACTGCCTGCACGCGGTCCCGCGCTGGAACGCGTCGAACGTCTGCTCCTACCACCTCCAAGAGGCGGGGGCGACGCCGGTGCAGGAGCTCGCTTTCGCCCTCGCCAACGCGATGGCGCTGCTCGACGCGATCGAGGCCCGGGGCACGTTCTCGCACGCCGAGTTCGAGCAGTGCGTCGGCCGGGTCTCGTTCTTCTGCAACGCGGGCATCCGCTTCGTCGAGGAGCTGTGCAAGCTGCGGGCGTTCGGCGAGATGTGGGACGAGATCACCCGCGACCGCTACCGCGTCGGCAACCCGAAATACCGGCTCTTCCGCTACGGCGTGCAGGTGAACTCGCTCGGGCTCACCGAGGAGCAGCCGGAGAACAACGCCTGGCGCATCCTGATCGAGGCGCTGGGCGTGACGCTCTCGCGCGACGCGCGCTGCCGCGCGCTCCAGCTCCCGACGTGGAACGAGGCGCTCAGCCTGCCGCGCCCGTGGGACCAGCAGTGGTCGCTGCGCCTGCAGCAGATCCTCGCCTACGAGACGGACCTGCTCGAGTACCCCGACCTCTTCGCGGGCTCGCCGGTGGTGGCGGCGAAGGTCGCCGACCTCAAGCGCGCCGCCTACGACGAGATCCGGCGCATCGAGGCGCTCGGCGGCGCGCTGGCGGCGGTCGAGTCGGGCTACATGAAGGCGGCGCTCGTGCGTAGCCAGGGGGAGCGGCTCGCGCGGATCAACGCCGGCGAGACCGTGGTGGTCGGGCGCAACCGCTGGACGGAGGGGCTGCCGTGCCCGCTGCTCGCCGGCGAGGACGGGGGCCTCTTCAAGGTCGACCCGGCCTCCGCGCGCGAGACGCTCGAGATGCTCCGCGCCACCCGGGCGCGCCGCAGCCAGGCGGCGGTCGACGCGGCGCTGCGCCAGCTCCGCGACGCCGCGGTGGCGGGCACGAACCTCGTGCCCGCGTCGATCGCGTGCGCGCGCGCGCGGGTGACCACCGGGGAGTGGGCGGGGGCGCTGCGGGCGGTGTTCGGCGAGTACCGGCCGCCCACCGGCGTCGAGGGGCAGCGCCTCGGCCTCGAGGGAGCCCGCGTCGAGGCGGTGCGCCGGCGGGTCGCCGCCTGGGCGGAGGCCCACGGCATGCGCCCGCGCATGCTGGTCGGCAAGCCCGGGCTCGACGGTCACTCCAACGGCTCGGAGATGGTCGCGGTGGCGGCCCGCCACGCGGGCTTCGAGGTGATCTACGGCGGGATCCGGCTGGCGCCCGAGGAGATCGTCCAGGCCGCGATCGAGGAGGACGCCACGGTGATCGGGCTCTCGGTGCTCTCGGGGGCCCACGTCGAGACCGCGCGGCTCGTGCTGGAAGGGCTCGGGCGCGAAGGGGCGTCGATCCCGGTGGTCGTCGGCGGCATCGTGCCGGAGAGCGACTTCGAGCCGCTGCGGCGCCTCGGCGTGAAGGCCATCTTCACCCCGCGCGACTTCGACCTGATGGCGGTGATGGACCGCGTGCTCGACGTCATCGGCGCGCCGGGCGAGGCGCCCGCCGAGCAGCGCGCGAGCGCCTGACGGCTCGGTTGAACCGGGCCGGTGAATGGCTCATGGTACGGGCCGATGGCCGACCACCCCGACCGCGCCGACCTCTCCGAGTGGCGGGCGCTCGCCGCCGCGGAGCGCAAGGGCGCCGATCCCGACGAGCTCGTCTGGCACACCCCCGAGGGGATCGACGTGAAGCCGCTGTGGACCCGGGCCGACGTCGCCGGGCTCGACTTCCTCGACACCACGCCCGGCGCCTTTCCGTTCCTCCGCGGCCCGCGGGCGACCATGTACGCCGAGAAGCCGTGGACGATCCGGCAGTACGCGGGCTTCTCGACCGCCGAGGAATCGAACGCCTTCTACCGCGCCAACCTGGCCGCCGGGCAGATGGGCCTCTCGGTCGCCTTCGACCTCGCCACCCACCGCGGCTACGACTCGGACCACCCGCGGGTGGTCGGCGACGTCGGTAAGGCGGGGGTCGCGATCGACTCCGTCGAGGACATGAAGATCCTCTTCGACGGCGTGCCGCTCGACCGGATGTCGGTGTCGATGACCATGAACGGCGCGGTGCTCCCGGTGCTCGCGAGCTTCATCGTCGCCGGCGAGGAGCAAGGTGTCGCGCGCGCGAAGCTCACCGGGACCATCCAGAACGACATCCTGAAGGAGTTCATGGTCCGCAACACCTACATCTATCCCCCGAAGCCCTCGATGCGGATCGTGGCCGACATCATCGAGTACACCAGCCGAGAGATGCCGAGGTTCAACTCGATCTCGATCTCCGGCTACCACATGCAGGAGGCGGGGGCGACGTGCGACTTGGAGCTCGGGTTCACGCTCGCCGACGGGCTCGAGTACGTGCGCGCCGCGCTCTCCAAGGGCCTCGACATCGACGCGTTCGCCGGCCGCCTCTCGTTCTTCTTCGCGATCGGGATGAGCTTCTACATGGAGGTGGCGAAGCTGCGCGCGGCGCGGCTGCTCTGGGCCACCTTGATGCGGAAGCACTTCGCGCCCAAGCGGCGCGAGTCGCTCATGCTGCGCACGCACTGCCAGACCTCGGGGGCGAGCCTCACCGCGCAGGATCCGTTCAACAACGTCGTGCGCACCACCGTCGAGGCCATGGCGGCGGTGTTCGGCGGCACGCAGAGCCTGCACACGAACTCCTTCGACGAGGCGATCGCGCTGCCGACCGACGCCTCGGCGCGCGTCGCGCGCAACACGCAGCTCATCCTCCAGCTCGAGACCGGCATCCCCCGGGTGATCGACCCGTGGGGCGGGTCGTACTTCATGGAGTCGCTCACCCATGCGCTCGCCGCCAAGGCGCTCGGCCTCATCGAGGAGGTCGAGGCGATGGGCGGCATGACCCGGGCGATCGAGGCCGGGATGCCCAAGCTCCGCATAGAAGAGACGGCCGCCCGCCGCCAGGCACGCGTCGACCGGGGCGAAGACGTCATCGTGGGGGTGAACAAGTACCAGCCTCCGGAGGAGCCGGAGATCGACATCCGCGAGATCGACAACACGGCGGTGCGCGAGGCGCAGGTCGCCCGCCTGGCACGCATCCGCGCGACGCGCGACGCCGCGCGCGTGCGCGAGACGCTCGCCGCGCTCGCCGCCTGCGCGGAGCGCGGCGAGGGGAACCTGCTCGCGCTGGCGGTCGAGGCCGCCCGCGCACGGGCGACCGTCGGCGAGATCTCCGAGGCGCTCGAGCGGGTCTGGGGGCGCTACCACGCCGAGATCCGCTCCATCTCCGGTGTCTACGGCGGGCAGTTCGCCGACGACGCGGAATGGCAGGCGCTGCGGGCCGAGGTCGAGCGGTTCGCCGCGGAGCACGGCCGGCGCCCGCGCATGCTCGTGGCGAAGATCGGGCAGGACGGTCACGACCGCGGCGCGAAGGTGATCGCGACCGCGTTCGCGGATCTCGGCTTCGACGTCGACGTGGGCACGCTCTTCCAGACGCCGGAGGAGGTGGCGCGGCAGGCGGTCGAGAACGACGTGCACGTGGTAGGCGTCTCGACCCAGTCGGGCGGGCACAAGACGCTGGTGCCGCAGCTCGTCGCCGAGCTCTCGCGGCTCGGTGCGAGCGACGTCGTGGTCACCTGCGGCGGGATCATCCCCGCGCAGGACCACGCCTTCCTCGCGCGCGCGGGCGTCAGGGCGATCTTCGGGCCGGGCACGCAGATCCCGAAGGCGGCCCGCCGCGTGCTGGCGCTCATCCGCGAGTGCGGCGAGAGCGGCGGGAAGCCCGCGGATGCCGTCGGCGCCTAGCCGGCCCGAGGCGCTGGCGGAAGGCGTCCGCGCCGGCGACCGCCGGGCGCTGGCGAAGGCGATCACGCTGGTCGAGAGCACGCGCGCCGACCATCAGGCGGCGGCGCAGCGGCTCCTCGAGCTGCTGCTGCCGCACACGGGCGGCGCCGCGCGCATCGGCGTGAGCGGCGTGCCGGGCGTCGGCAAGAGCACGTTCATCGAGGCGTTCGGGCTGCACCTTATCGGGCTCGGCCGGCGGGTGGCGGTGCTGGCGGTCGATCCCTCGAGCGCGCGCACGGGCGGGAGCATCCTCGGCGACAAGACCCGCATGCCGGGGCTCGCGGCCGCCCCCGAGGCTTTCATCCGCCCGAGCCCGTCGGGCGGCTCGCTCGGCGGCGTCGCCAGGCGGACGCGCGAGGCGCTCCTCGTATGCGAGGCGGCGGGCTACGACGTCGTGGTGGTGGAGACCGTGGGCGTCGGGCAGTCCGAGTACGCGGTCGCGTCGATGGTGGACTTCTTCCTGCTGCTCGTACTCGGCGGCGCGGGCGACGAGCTGCAGGGCCTCAAGAAAGGCATCCTCGAGCTCGCCGACGCGCTCGCGGTCAGCAAGGCCGACGGGGACGGCGTGGCGCGCGCGGAGCGGGCGGCGGCCGAGTACCGCAGCGCGCTGCGTCTCTTCCGCCACGCGAGCCCCGACTGGGACCCGCCCGTGCTCACCGTGAGCGCGCTCGAACGCCGGGGCATCGACCGCGTGTGGGCGCTCGTCGAGGAGCACCGCCGGCGCCTCGACGCCTCGGGCGCGCTCGAGCGCAAGCGGCGCGACCAGCGGCAGGCCTGGCTCTGGAGCATGCTGCGCGAGGGGCTCGAGCAGCACTTCCTCGCGCGCGAGGACGTGCGCCGCCTGCTGCCCGGGCTCGAGGCGGCCGTCGTGGCCGAGCGCCTCACGCCGACCGAGGCGGCGCGCCGGCTGCTCGCGCTCCTCGACGACCGCGGGGCGCGGCGGGCGCGGACGGGGTAGGAACGGTCAGCGGACGCGCTTCGCCAGCGCCTCGCGCTGGCGCGCCATCTCGCCCGGGAGCCGCCCGTCGAACCTGGCGAAGAATCCCCCGATCCCCTCGGCCTCGCTGCGCCACTCGTCGCGCGCGACCGAGAGCAGCTCGGTCATCGTGGCGTCGCTCACCTCGAGGCCGCCGGTGTCGATGGCGCCACGGCGCGGCAGGAGCCCGATCGGCGACTCCACCGCCTCCGCGGCGTCGCGGCAGCGGTCGATGATCCAGCGCAGCGCGCGCAGGTTCTCGCCGAACCCCGGCCAGAGGAAGCGGCCGTCCTCGCCCTGCCGGAACCAGTTCACGTGGAAGATGCGGGGAGGCCGGCGGACCGCGGTGCCCATCGCGAGCCAGTGGCCGAAGTAGTCGGCCATGTTGTAGCCGCAGAACGGCAGCATCGCCATCGGATCGCGGCGCACCACCCCCACCGCGCCGCTCTGCGCCGCGGTCGTCTCCGAGGCGACCGACGCGGCGACGAACACGCCGTGGTTCCAGTCGAAGGCCTCGAAGACGAGGGGGGCGACGCGCGCGCGCCGGCCGCCGAAGACGAATGCGGAGATCGGCACGCCCTGCGGATCGTCGAAGCGGGGGGAGATCGACGGACACTGGCGCGCGGGCGCGGTGAAGCGCGAGTTGGGATGCGCGGCCTTCTCGCTCGAGCCCCGGTGCCACGGGCGTCCGCGCCAGTCGGTCAGCCGCTCGGGCACCTCCCCATCGATCCCTTCCCACCACGGGCACCCGTCCTCGGTGACCGCGGTGTTGGTGAAGATCGCGTTGGCGTGCAGGCTCGCCATGGCGTTGCGGTTGGTGCGTGAGGACGTGCCCGGCGCGACGCCGAAGAAGCCCGCTTCGGGATTGACCGCCCACAGCCGCCCGTCGGGCCCGGGGCGCAACCAGGCGATGTCGTCGCCGACCGTCCAGACCTTCCACCCCTTCTGCGAGGCGGGCGGGACGAGCATCGCGAGATTCGTCTTGCCGCAGGCGCTGGGGAAGGCCGCGGCCACGTAGTGCGTCTCGCCGCTCGGGCTCTCGAGCCCGACGATCAGCATGTGCTCGGCGAGCCAGCCCTCCTCCCGCGCCTGCACGCTCGCGATGCGCAGCGCGAAGCACTTCTTGCCGAGCAGCGCGTTGCCCCCGTAGCCGGAGCCGACGCTCCAAATGAGCTTCTCCTCGGGGAAGTGCAGGATGAAGCGGCGCTCGGGGCTCAGGTCGCCGAGCGAATGGAGGCCGCGGACGAAGTCGCCGCTCTCGCCGAGCTGGCGGGTCGCCGGGTCGCCCATGCGCGTCATGATGCGCATGCTGGCCACGACGTAGGGGCTGTCGGTGATCTCGATCCCCACCTTGCTGAAGGGCGACCCCTGCGGCCCCATGAGGTAGGGGATCACGTACATCGTGCGGCCGCGCATCGCGCCGTCGAAGAGCGGGCCCACCCGCCGCCGCGCTTCGGCGGACGCCATCCAGTTGTTGGTGGGCCCGGTGTCCTCCTGGCGCCCCGAGCAGATGAACGTGAGGTGCTCGGTGCGCGCGACGTCGGTGGGGTCGCTGCGGTGAAGGTAGCAGTTGGGGAAGCGGTCGGCGTTGAGGCGGTGCAGGACCTTCGCGTCCAGCATCTCGGCGATCAGGCGGTCGTTCTCCTCCTGCGAGCCGTCGACCCAGTGGATGCGCGACGGCTTGGTGTGAGCGGCAACCTCGTCGACCCAGGATTTCAGCGCGGCGTTCACGGGAACCTCGGCGGGACGGAGTAAGCCCCGGCGTCAACGCCGGGGGGCCGCAGCTTACCCGGTCGCCGGGGCCCGGGGCAACCGCGCCGTCTCGCCCTGCCAGATGGTCCCCAGCAGCCAGTCAGCGAGCGGGACGGTCACGTTGAAGTTCCAGCGCTGCATCAGCTCCGGGGTGTGGTGCACGGCATGGTGGCGCCGCAGCTTCGCGATCAGGCGGCTGCGGCCGATCGGGTTCGTGGCGGGCAGGTGGTAGGCCAGGTGCAGCCACTCGTAGGCCACCACGTATCCCATCGTCGAGGCGACCCAGAGGAGCGCGACGTTGGGTGAGACGAGCAACCACAGCGCCGCGGTGAGGGGCAGCGTGGTCACGAAGATCGCGAGGATGCCGTAGAAGGGGATGAGCACCAGGCGGAACTCCTGCGCCGAGCGCATCGCCATGTCGTCGCGCACGAAGATCACATGGTGCTCCGGCGTGTGCCGCCAGAAGAGCACCTCGAGCGGCCAGGTCCGGCGGTGGAGCACGTTGCGGTGGATGTGCCACTCGTTCAAGTTGACGAGCACGAGGACGACCGGGACCGTGAGCAGCTCGAGTACCGACGGCCGGTCGAGGAGCGCGATTGCTGCGGCGATCATGCCGAGGCCGACGAGCGAGGGAAAGGCGAGGTGCCCCCACGGGCTGTACCACCGGGGGATGCGCGCCACCAGCTCGGCGCGCAGCGCGTCGCGCCGCGCGAGGGGCTGAGTGACCTCGTAAGGCTTCGTGTTCGTCCGCCCAGCCACGGGGGAATTCTACTGTGGGCGGGCCGCCGATCAACAGGTTCGGAAGAGCCTGCCCGTCGCAAGCAGCTCGGCGAACTCGGGGGGCGGGAGCACCTCGACGCCGTCGGGCGTGCGCCGCCGGTCGCCCCCGAGGTGGACGAAAAGCCGGCGCACGACGGCCGGACGCTCGGCGATGGCCCGAAGCCCGCGCACGTGGTCGTCGCGCAGGCCACCGGCCCGACGTGCCCCTTCGCAGCCCGGACGATGGCGGGGTCCATGGCGACGTACTACCCCAGTGAGCCGTCGAGCTACTTCTGGGTGCAGTAGGAGCTCCGGGCGAACGCCGCCGCCCGATCGGCGAGGTCCGCCGTCTGCCGCGCCACGGCCTGCGCGAGGCTCGTCGGCGTGAGGCAGCGACGCCTCACCAGCGCGGCGACCTTGCGCCCCAGGCCCTTCGCCGCCCGGTGCATCGCGCCGACCTTCCCCTTGCAGCGCTTCTTCGACGTCGCTTGCGTGGCTGCGGCGAGAGCAGCGGCGATGGGCGCCGTCCGCAACGCGCAGCGGCAGTGGCGCGCGCAGTCGGGCTGCGGCGGGCCGGCGAGCGCGTGCTCGACGCCGGCGAGCGCGCAATCGACGCCGGCGAGCGACGCCAAGGGCAGCGCGGCCGGATCGCAGCCGCCGGCGGGTAGAGTCGTGCTCGTGGTGGTCGTCGTCGTGCTCGTCGTGACGGCTTCGTAGGCGCCGATGTCGCAGCGCCCGTCGCCGGGCTCGCCGCGCGGGACCCCGCGCTGGTCGGTGGCCTCGCACGCGGTGCCACCGCTACCGGGGGGCGCCGGGTTCCCCGCGTCGATGGCCGGGCTGCCCGGGAGGAGCGCGTGGGTCTTGGTCGGCCCGCCGTTGTCGGCCAGCGGGCCGAGCCGGGCATCGTCCGTCGCCATGATGCTGCCGTGTACCAGGCAGCTCCCGTTGCGAGGAAGATTGGCGAGCAACGTGTAGCCGACCGACGTCGGGCTGCCGCTGCAATCGAGCGACAGGCCGGGAGGGGCCTGGTTGCCGGCGAGGATCGTGTTGCCGAGTTGCAGCGTGCTCTGGTTGTCGACGAAGACACCGCCGCCGTCGCCGCCCGCGCCGTTGTTCGTGATGGTCACGTTGTTCAGCGTCGCGTCCGCCCCGTTGAGGAGCGCGATGCCACCGCCACCCCCCTCGCCGGGGAGCAGGAGCGGGGCCAGGCCGGATTGGTTGCCGCTGACGGTGCAGTTCCGAAGCGTGATCGCAACCGCACCGTCGCCGACGATTCCCCCGCCCGTAGTGCTGGCGCCGTTGTCGCTGATGGTGCAGCCCTCGAGCAGGGTGAGCGTGCTCGCCACGCTGCTCAAGAGTCCCGCGCCGGTCCCGGCAAAGCATTGGTTCCCCGCGATCGTGCTGCGCACGAGGGTCAGGGCCCCCCCGTTGTAGATGCCCCCGCCGGCGTATTTGGCCGTGCTGTCCCGCACGACGCAGTCGGTGAGACTCAGCGTGCCGGCGTTGTCGACCGCACCCCCGGTTTGGCCATGTCCCCCTTGGAGCGTTACGCCCGTGACCCCGAGCGTCGCGCCCGAGTCGACCACGATCACCTGACCCAGGTTCTGTCCATCGATGACGGTCGTGTCGGCGCCAGCGCCCGTGAGCGTCAGGGTTCCCGCGACCTCGAGCGCCCCCTGCGCGAGCGTGTACGTGCCTGCCGGCAGGGGGATGTTGCTGGCGACGGTGTCGGGGTTGGCTTCCGCAAAGAGGATCGCCCCGCGCAGCGAGCAGTCCGGCGGTACGCCCTCGCACGCCTCGGGGGGTGGCGTCGGGTCGTCGAAGCGGGTGGGGACGATCTCGACCTTGAGCGGGGGCGGAGGCGGGAAGGAAATGGCCGCCGCGGGCGCCCACAGGAGCCCGCCGACCAGCATTGCAGCGACGACCCTTCGACCCATCGTCGCCCTACTGTCGCTTCAGCGTGAATGGTGGGGTCAGACCGAGCGCGGTGAGGTCGAGGGTGTGCGCGGGAGAATACGTGCCTTCCCCGGCAGGTTCGCAGCACCACACGCATTTCTGCACGATGCCGTTCTCCGTGCAGTCGTGGGAATCCTTCACGATCTGACCGGACCGAGCCATGCAATTGAAACGAGCGCTCGAGTCGTCGGCGCCGGATTCGACGGAGACCCAATACGCCGCGAGCAGGGTGCGCTGTTCGTCAACGAGCCCGTAGTAGCCAGTTCGTCCGTCGGCGGAGGTGACGACGAGGCGTGCGAGCGAAGTGAGCGGGCCAGGCGGGGTGAAGACCATGGGCGGGGTCGTACAGGCGGAGTCGGCGTAGAACACTTGAAGAGTCAGACCGTCATTCTCCGGCTGGAACACGCCAAAACCGCTGCCCGAAACCGTGAGCACGAAGAACGCACCGTCGATCTGCCGAACGACATCGAAGTAGGGGCCCTCGAACTCGCCTCCAGACACGACGACGCCGACCTCGTTCCCGTTCTTGTCGACGACGTGCAGCCCCGGGCCGGGAGTCCCCGGCGCACCCATCAGG
>Ga0070734_10000560_pt1 | contig 73041 bp, 62 predicted proteins | sample Coa_R1_8_FD_66444 | JGI IMG/M metagenome (GOLD analysis project Ga0070734, IMG submission 66444) | Surface soil microbial communities from Centralia Pennsylvania, which are recovering from an underground coalmine fire - Coalmine... | ecosystem: Environmental > Terrestrial > Soil > Unclassified ...
GAGAAGCAAGCTTCGCTTGCGGGGAGCGCGAGCGGAGACTTAGTTCAGCTTGCCAACTTGAACGGCGAGGAGCAAGGAGAGGCTTCCCAGCGCGTCGCCACCGCGATGAAAAGCCTGCGCCAGGAGGCACGATCCAACGATAAAGACCGGGGCGTGGCTTCGCGCGCCTTCAATCAACTATGGATTCAAGGCGTGGAAGCCGGGCAAGACCAGTTCCGCCAAGGACAGTATGAGCGAGCTGCGGCATATTTCGACCTCATGGCCGACGTGGCTCCTGATCAGGCGTGGCCACTGGTCATGCTGGCAGAGACCAAGGTGCATACGGGCAACAAAAAAGCAGCGATCAAAGCCCTGGAGCAGGCGGTTCAGCGAGGTGGCTTGAAACGACGGCAAACACTTACCGAAGATCCTGAGTTGAAGCCTTTGGCCGCTGAGCCAGGATTCCAGAAGATCGTGCAAGGGCTAAGCGAACAGTAGCCTTTCACCTTTTCAAGCCTTCTTCTTCAAGCCTTCTTCTTTTTCTTTTTTGGCGGCAGCTCCACCTTGCGCCGTGGACGGTTCTTGATCCAGATCGGCGAACCGATGAAACCAAAGTGGTTCCGAATCTGGTTCTGTAGAAAGCGCTCGTAGGAAAAATGGAGCTTCACGTCCTTATCGGTAAAAAGGATGAACGTGGGCGGAGACACGGCAGCCTGCGTCATATAAAAGATCTTGACCTTTTGCCGGTGAGGCACGGACGCCCGTTCAAAATCCACCTTCTCGATGAAGCGGTTGATTTGAGAAGTGCTGATGCGCTTGCGGCGCTCCTCTGCCACGAAGTTGATGGTACTCCAAAGCTTTCCCAGATTGCTGCCTTCGCTGGCAGAAACAAATAAGACGGGAGCATAGTCCAGAAATTTCAGGGCCTTGCGAAGCTGTTGCTCGTAGATTGAGCTGTCGGCGGGAGTCCGGTCATCGGTGCGGTTTGGTCCCACCAAGTCCCATTTGTTGACTACGATGATTACCGACCTGCCGCTCTCGTGAGCATAGCCGCCGATATGAGCATCAAGAGCGCTCACGCCTTCGACGGCATCAATGATCAACAAAGCGATATCGGCGGCCTCGAGGTGCTTACGTGACATGACGACCGAGAGTTTTTCCGCCATCAGCTCGGTCTTACCCTTGCGGCGAATTCCAGCGGTGTCGATGAAACGATACAGGCGGCCATCGCGTTCGACCACCTCATCCACAGCATCGCGGGTGGTTCCGGCTATCGGCGAGACGATCGCGCGCGACACGCCAGTAAGAGCGTTCAGTAGCGTGGATTTGCCGACGTTCGGATGGCCGATGATGGCTACTTTTGTTTCCTTTGGTTCCGTCGTTTTTGAGGCTGGCACCGGCTGTTCATCATCTGCAGGTTCCGATGGGGAATCCTGAACCGGATGCTCCTGAATTGCGCCCGCTCCGTCCTTGCCAGGCTCACTCACGGGAATCGCTTGCAACACGGCCTCTAAAAGCTCTGCCACGCCAATTCCGTGTTCCGCCGACACAGGAAAGAGGCGATCAATACCGAGAGTCCGAAGATTCTCGGCTTCCGCTTCCTGTTTCCGAGAATCAACCTTGTTGACCGCAAGAAATAGAGGTTTATTGAGGCGGCGGAGCAAGCGGACGAGTTCCAAGTCCGGGGCCGCAAGCTCGGTGCGAACGTCCACCACCATGACAATGGCGGCGGCTTCATCGAGCGCCACGCGGGCTTGACGGAAGATCTCCGCCGGTATCAGCTCCTTATCGTCGGGAACGATTCCACCGGTATCGATGACGCGCAGACGGCGGCCATTCCATACGGCTTCACCATAGAGGCGGTCGCGGGTAATTCCCGGCTCGTCACCGACAATGGCCCGACGTGAACCGATCAGGCGGTTGAAGAGCGTGGATTTCCCAACGTTGGGGCGGCCAACGATGGCAAGTATTGGAGCTGAAGTTGCGATGTCTTGCCTCCCTGAAATCTTGCAATATTCCCCAGGCGCGGAAGTGAGCCGTTTTCGGCCTGGCTTCTAAATCGGATACTTCAAACCTATTATCATAAGAACGGTTTCCAACGTGCCCACTCCGTTCAAGCCCGAACCAAAACTCGAACTGGCAGCCGGGGAAGAGGCACCTTCGCCCTACCCTTCTCTCTACCAGTTCTTTGCTCCCAAGGGCATGCTGAGCCGAGCGCACCCCAACTACGAGTTCCGGCGGGGACAGCTCCAGATGGCCGAGTCCGTCGAGATGGCCTTGCAGGAGCGCCGCCATCTGATCGTAGAAGCCGGCACCGGAACCGGCAAAACCCTGGCTTACCTGCTTCCCGCCATCCGAAGCGGCAAACGGGTCATTGTTTCGACCGGCACCAAGACCCTACAAGAACAGCTCTTCTTTAAAGATATACCCTTTTTGGAAAAGCACCTGGGAAAGCTGCGCGTCTGCTACATGAAGGGGCGAAGCAACTATCTCTGCCGGCAGAAGCTTTACGACCTTAAGCGCAATCCCACCCTCGCCGGACTTCAGGAGATTCAGCACTATCCCGCAATTGCAGAATGGGAGCCGGAAACCGCGACCGGCGACCGGTCGGAGATTCGAGGCCTTCCCGAAAACAGCGAGCTTTGGCAAAAACTCGATGCCAACCGCGAGCGCTGCACCGGCAAGAAATGCCAGCAGTGGGATCACTGCTTTATCAATGAGATGCGCCGCCAGATGGCTGAGAGCGACATCATCATCGTAAACCATCACCTCTTTTTTGCCGACCTGATGTTGAAGCAACGCAACGTTCCCGACGCGGGAGTGCTTCCGGACGTAACCGCGGTGGTTTTCGATGAGGCGCACGAACTTGAAGACGTGGCCACCGACTATTTTGGGGTGAGCGTCACCAACCTGCGCTTCGAGGAATTGGCGCGCGATATCGAAAACACGCTGAAGGACCAGGGCGCGATGACGCCCGATCTACTCACCGCGATCGCCAGGATGCGGAATCATTCGCGCCTCTTTTTTGAAATCCTGCCGGTGAAACCGGGCAGGACGGCATTTGAAAACCGCGAGGAGTTCCTTGGTGAGCAGGGTGCGGAGTATGTCTCGGTCATGGAGTCGCTGCAAGGCGTTCGCAGCGAGATGGAGTTGCTGCCCCAGAAGCCGGTTGCCGAAGTTTCCAATTTTGAACGGCGCATTCTAGATCTGAGGAACGAACTGGCCTTCATTATGGAATCGAAGAGCCGGAACACCGTTTTTTGGATTGAATCGCGCAACGAAGGACTGAAAGGCCGGCTGCATGTGGTATTGCGGGCGACTCCGATCGATGTTTCCCAGATTTTGCGGGAGACGCTGTTCGAGAAGATGGAGACGGCCATACTTACCTCCGCGACCCTGACCGTGGCCGGCAACGAAGAAGGAAACGGATTTGAGTACATCCGGCAGAGACTTGGCCTGGAGCACACGCGGGAACTGGTGGTGCCGTCGCATTTCAACTATCCCAAACAGGCGATTCTGTATGTCCCAGCCGATCTCCCCGATCCAAAGTCGGAAGAGTTTGTGAAGCTGGCCTCGGAGAAGATCCGCAGGCTGTTGTTGATTACGAAGGGACGGGCATTCTGCCTGTTTACAAGCTACGCCCAGATGAACCGCGTTTACGAGACGCTTCACGGAGAGGTTCCCTTCCCCATGCTCCTGCAAGGAAAGGCGCCTAAAAATGCCCTGCTCCAGGAGTTCCGTACAACGGCCAATGCGGTGCTGTTCGCAACATCGTCGTTCTGGCAGGGCGTGGATGTGCAGGGAGACCAATTAAGCTGCGTGATCATCGATCGCCTGCCGTTTGCGGTGCCAGGAGACCCGGTGGTGTCGGCGCGCGTCCAGTCGATTAACGATAGCGGCGGAAATGCCTTCTACGACTATCAGGTTCCGGCCGCGGTGATTGCGCTCAAGCAAGGGTTTGGCAGATTGATTCGATCGGTCAGCGATCGAGGTGTACTCGCCCTGCTCGACAACCGGATCGCTAAGCAACGTTATGGCAAGGTTTTTCTTGAAAGCCTGCCGCGCTACAAACGAACACGCGATTTAGGCGAAGTCGAGGAGTTTTTCGTGGGAAAACGGGATTTGGGCGACTCTGCAGAAGACGCCGAGTGAGATGCCTTGGAGCACAAATGAGAACAAAGTTCTCACATGTGCTCCAAGGCATGAAATTTATTGGGCGTGCTTGACGGGGCCATCAATGGCCTCTCTTCCACAGTTGTGCCAGCTTCGCCAGCTTGAGGATCGAGGACTACAGGAGCACGCGAGCCGTGAGACAAATCTCGAGACGGGCCAAACGATCAACATTTCTTTCATGCGATTGCCCTGGCCCTGGCCGATTTTTCGATTCTGTCGCACACGCATTACAATAAAAAGTTAAGGAATCGTGTCCGAAGGCCCCAATGGAGGGTGCGGGCGAGGGGAGCAGATGTACGAAGTTACTGTCGACGAATCATTTGCCGCGGGCCACTACCTGCGCGAATACAAGGGTAAGTGCGAGAATCCGCACGGTCATAACTACCGGGTGCGGGTGACCCTTGGAGGAAAAGAATTAGATCGCGCCGGCCTGTTGCTGGACTTCAAAGAACTGAAAGAGATCATGCGGCATGTGATTGAACGGCTGGATCACCAGATGCTCAACGATATTGAGCCATTCACCCGTCTGAACCCTTCCGCGGAGAATCTGGCCAAGTATTTCTACGACGAAGCGAACGTCCGCCTGAAATCATTGACACAGGGACGTGTCGCCGTCCGAGATGTGACCATTTGGGAGACGGAGACGACGACCGCGCGGTATTCCGAATAAAGCCCATTTCAGGCAAGAGCCGTTTTCAGCCGGAGTAGCGGGCTTCCAAACGTTCCATGCAGATTACCGAGATTTATCGCTCCATCCAGGGAGAGTCCTCCTTCACCGGCCTGCCCTGTATCTTCGTCCGTCTCACAGCCTGCAACTTACGGTGTAAATGGTGCGATAGCGAATACACCTTCACCGGGGGCAAGAAAATGTCTCCGGAAGAGGTGGAGCGGCAGGTGCTCGAATTATCTCCGGATGGGCTGGTCGAGTTTACCGGAGGCGAACCGATGCTTCAGGAACGGGAGTTGGTTCCGCTGATGGAGCGGTTGCTCGACCGCAACTACACCCTTCTGCTCGAAACCAGCGGAGAGCGGCCCCTGGAACGGGTTCCTTTGGCAGTCCACAAAATTGTGGATGTGAAGTGCCCTGGATCGGGGGAAGGTGGAACGTTCCGTGAAAGCAATCTTGCTTCGCTGACAATAAGAGACGAGGCAAAGTTTGTGATCGTGGACCGCGGAGATTACGAGTTTGCGCGCGATTTCATACACCGGCACGCGTTGGAACAGAAGGTGGGAAACGTGATCCTTTCGCCGGCATTTCGGAAGAGTCCATCGGCGGAGCGCGATGCCTCCAATTGCGAGCTTGATCCGCGCAGTCTGGTGGAGTGGATGCTGGAGGACAAACTCAATGCCCGTCTCGGTTTGCAGGTTCATAAGTTCGTGTGGGAACCTGCCACCAAGGGCGTTTAGGCGGAGAATACACAAGAGACGAACTCGGGCCTAAGGAACAACAACCCTTTCTATTACAATAAGTTGCGAAGTATATTTTTCTCTTACAATGCAGCGATTCGCGCGTGATGACCATCAGAAGAATGCAGCGAATCGCAGGTAATTTGGAAATTCCCTGGAGTGAATTTCTTGGCTGACGGAAAACCACAATCGATTGTGTTGCTCAGCGGCGGCATGGACTCATGCGTGTGCGCCGCGTTGGCGGTCCGCGATACCCAGGCTGCCGCGCTTCACATCGGTTATGGACAAAGGACGGAACAACGAGAGCTGCGCTCTTTTGAGCAAATCTGCGACCGACTGAGAATCGGGAAAAGGCTTGCGTTAAGAAACGAAATTTTTCGAGCGATTGGCGGGTCTGCGCTCACCGATCTCAATATTGCCGTTCCGGAAGCTAAGGACAACGAGGACATTGGCACGGGCGAGATTCCCGTTACCTATGTGCCCTTCCGCAACGCACACTTTCTCTCCGCAGCCGTGAGTTGGGCCGAGGTGTTGGGGGCCACAAGAATCTATATTGGGGCGGTCGAGCAGGATAGCTCCGGCTATCCTGATTGCCGTCCAGCATATTATGAAGCGTTCAACAGGGTGATTCGCGAGGGGACGCGGGAGGGCACCATTGAAGTGGTGACGCCGCTGATCCGGATGAGAAAAGCCGAGATCATTCAATTGGGAATGGAATTGGGCGCTCCTTTTGAGTTGACCTGGTCGTGCTACATTCGGGAAGATAGGGCGTGTGGAACCTGCGAGAGCTGCGTGTTGCGCCTGCGCGCTTTTGCAGCCGCAGGAGCCGAGGACCCGATTCCTTACGTGCCGGAGCCAGCGGGCGCGCAATCTCGCTCAAAGCGATCATGAAAGAAATTGAGGGCTCAGCCCTAAAGAAGACTTAGAGTGCCGGGAGGATCAAGACCATGAAGAGAAATTCAACCATTGTTGCGCTGGCATGCCTGGTGCTTGCGCTGTTCTCGATGCCAGTTTGGAGCCAGGTGACGACGCAAATCGGCGGAAGAATTTTGGGAACCGACGGCAAACCTCTGGCTGAGGCTCAGGTCACGTATACCAGCCTCACGAACAATCGAGCTTTCAAATCCAAAACCGACAAGAACGGCGAATTCTCCCTGGTTGGCGTTCCTTATGACCAGTTCCAGGTTGAGATTCAGGGCGCGGACGGCACGGCGCTATTCAAACAAAAGGTAGCGGTGACCGGCGATGTGGACACACATAAATTCTCTGTCGACCTCTCCAAGACCGGACCACCTCCGATGTCCAAGGAACAGGTAGATGCGATCAAAGAAAAGAATAAGAAGGCCGAGGGTGAAAACGTCCTGATCGCTCAATACAACACAGCCCAGCAGGCGCAGAACTGGGCTGATGCGGAGACCGCCATGAAGCAGTTGGTGGCGGCAAGCCCCAGTCGCTGGGAGTACGCCAAGGCCCTGGCCGATATGCAGCAGAATCAGGGGAAGACCGATGAGGCGTTGGATTCGTACAACAAAGCCATCCCGCTGGCGCAGAACGCCCCGAGCGATCCGAAGGCCGATCCAGCCAAGACCAAGGCAGCCATCGGCGCAATGCTGACAGCGCAGGGAAACCTTTACATCAAGCTGCACAAGAATGCGGAAGCGATCGAATCCTTTAACAAGGCTGCCGCGATGTCTCCGAATCCAGGGGTAGCCTACTACAATATTTGCGCCACACAGTACAACACTGGAAATACCGATGGCGCCCTTGAGGCGTGCGACAAGGCAATAGCCGCCGACCCAACCAAAGCCGAAGCCTACTTCATCAAAGGCTCTCTTTTGATGGGTCAGGGCAAGATGGATAAGGACAACAAATTCTCTGCGCCTCCGGGCACTGCCGAAGCGCTCAACAAGTACCTGGAGCTTGCTCCCACCGGCGGCCACGTCGAAGATGTAAAACAGATGATCCAGTTCATCGGCGCCAAAGTTGAAAACTCCTTCAAGGCGGGCAAGAAGAAATAGCTGTAAGAAAAATCGCAGTTCACTTGAAGAGGCAGTTCGGATGAACCGGGCTGCCTCTGATGTTTTTTCCGGGTCTTAAAGATCTGGTCTTGGTAAGCAGCCTTCTGCACGAAAAGCGCCACGCTTGATATCCTTCCAAATTTCATATCTTCCGTTCGTCTAACCAACCTTTAAATCTATTGACTCCAAAAAGGGAAGAATCTCACCTGGGCAATTTTTACGTACCCACCCCATCTTCTTGAACAGCCACCTTTCACAATTGACCGAAGAAGAAGAAATCCTCCACAAAAAGGAATATTCCGTAAATTGGAATACCCGCCTTGGAGTAATCCGTAAAGAAATATTTTGATTCGTTAAGAGTTAACGTAACACGTTGGTTCTTAAAACAAATGACATTGGAACTACGATTGCCTTAATACGAGCCATTCCTCGGGTTCCCCAGATTTTTGATTAGGGACGTCTCAGTACGATTTTGAGACGTTTTGGGTTGTACAAGTCTTCCCGCTGTTTTGAGCTTCACCAACCATGGAGAAAACAATGGACAAAAAACTGCGTATTTTGTCGGCCCTCGTTGTATTTGCCGCAGTGTTGGTCTGCATCCCGTCGACGGGGCAGGTGCTGAAGGGCTCGATTTCGGGCACAGTCACCGACCCTGGCGGCGCGGTTGTTTCCAGCGCACAGGTAAAAGCAACGAATTTGGAGACCGGAGCGGTCTTCACAACCACCAGCGACAACTCCGGATTGTACCGGCTTAATTTGCTGCCGACCGGAACCTACAACGTAGAGATAACCGCCCAAGGCTTTAAGACAACTGCAAGCAAAGGCATCTCGGTTTCTGCCGGTTCTGATAGCGCCATGGGCACGATTCACATGAGCATCGGCGAAACCAGCACCACGGTTGAGGTCTCCGCCACTGCGCCGCTGGTTGAATCGACCCAGTCTCAGGTGACGAACACATTCGAAGGTACGACGATCGCTAATTTTGCCGGTATCGAAGAAAACCAGGGGCTGGATCGTTTGGCCCTGTTTGTGCCGGGCGTCGTCAATAGCCGGTCAGACAACTTTTCCAACACAAACGGCGGCGTCGGCTTCTCTGTCGCTGGCATCCGCGGTCGCAATAACGACCAGGAGATCGACGGTCAGAATAACAATGACAACAGCGTCGGTGGCCCTGCACTGCAGGTAAGCGACCCCAACTTCGTGCAGCAATACGTGCTCATTACCAACCAGTTTGGTCCGGAGTATGGCCGCAATGCCGGATCCGTTGTCAACCTGATTACCAAGACCGGCACCAACGCCTGGCGCGGCAGCGTCTACGGGACTGAACAGAACTCCTATCTGAATGCTCTGAGCAATACCCAGAAGTTCGGCAGCGGCCTGACCGGCCCTCCGCGATTCAATCAGGAGTTCACCGGCGGCACCATTGGCGGCCCGATTGCCAAAAATCGCGTGTTCCTGTTTTCAGGATTGGACGATCAGCTCTTTTCCGGAAACACCGTCTTAAATACCGGTGCGCTGACTCCTACGCCTGCCGGCCTTCAGACGTTGAATAGCTGCACCGGGCTCAATCCCAGCGCGCTAGCGGTTCTCAATAAATTTGGAGCGTATGCCTTCAGCGCCGGGAACCCAACTCCAATTGGAGCGCACACCCTCGACGGGAAGACTCCTTTTGTCACAGGATGCCCTGGCGTACAATTCGGCGGCGTCACCCGCACTTTGTCGACGCCCGTTCACCAATTTAACTGGATTGAACGCGCCGACTTGCAACTTGGCAAAGACACAATTAGCAGCCGCTATTTGATGAGGCGGAACAATAGCTTCAACAATTCCGACAACGGCGCCGGCGGCTGGGTCGAAAATACGACCGCGTTGAGCCAAGCTGTCCTCATGAGCTGGACTCACAACCTTTCATCGCACATGGTCAACGAGGCCCGTATCGGCTTTGATCGGTTAAACGTCGACTTCGGCGGCAACACCATCGGCAACGCCTTCGAGCCGACCGCCGCCAACCTTCCCTCAGCTCTCGCGAATATCTCTTTCCAAACCGGAGGTATTCTGGGTATTGGTCCTGCCGTCAATCTGCCGCAAGCCCGCATCGTCAATACCTGGCAGGCGCAGGACAACTGGAACTACGTTCTCGGAAAGCACTCCCTGAAAGCCGGTGTGAACTGGACTTATCAAAGGTCGCCGAATATCTTTTTGCCCGATATCAACGGCCAGTTCCGATTCCGTAGCTTCAACTCATTCGTCACTTCCGATGCCCCGAATCAGGTCACGATCGGCAATGGAAACCCCAGCCTCGACTTCCGCGAGTATGACACCTTCTTTTACGTGGGCGATGACTACAAGGTGTCGCAAAACCTAACATTGAATCTGGGATTGACCTGGACTTACTACGGCCAGCCCTCCAACCTGTTCAACGCCGATTCCGTTCCGCGTGAGAGCAATCCGGCAACGGCTTTCTGGGCCTCGACTATCAATGGCACCGCAATTCCGCTTGCCGCCAGAACGGATCCAACGCTTCCATCAGTGCTGAACAGCTTTGGCCCCAGTATCGGTTTTGCCTATTCACCCCAGTGGGGAGGATTCCTCACCGGCAATGGCAAGACGGTCCTTCGCGGCGGATACCGCCTGTTGTACGATCCGCCCTTCTACAACATCTTCCTGAACGTCTCCACGTCAGCGCCGTTTGCCTTCCTACAGTCGCTCAACGGATCTCTGACCAATCCCAACGTTGCGGTGCCCAACGTTTTCCTTCCATCTAATCCGACCGGGCCAAATGCCAGGGCTGCATTAGCATCCTCGACGGCCCGAGGGGTATTCGATCCGCGCACTTTCAACCAGACGACTGTCTCCCCCAATTTCGGCCCCGACAAAGTGCACACCTGGAGCTTTGGCATTGAGCGCGAGCTCACCAAGAACTCGGCTTTCGAAGCTCGCTACGTGGGTACCAGCGGAACGAACTTGTTTCAGACTGTGGACGGCAACCCATACGTTGGTACGGCAGCCAATCCTGGTTTAGGGCAAGCCTTCCCCAACCTCGTGCCTAGTGGAGTGACCGGATGCACCTCTCCGGGAGTCGTTCAGAATTCCACCCAGATCGCCAACGGCACTCCCAACCCGGCACTCGGCCGCGAGAACTGCAACCAGGGACTCCTTGCCGCTCGCAACAATGGCGGCTATTCCAATTACAGTGGATTGCAGTTGGAGTTCCGCGCCAATAACCTGTTCAAACAATTAACGGTTCGGACCGGTTACACGTGGAGCAAGAACCTGGACAACGCCAGCGACATCTTCAGCACAGGAAACGCGGGCAACACCATCACCGTGGCGCAAAATCCGTTTAACCCAGTAAGGGTGAATATTCGCTTTCAGGATTGAACGTTCCTCAAGCCTGGACGATGACCTTTATCGAGCAACTGCCCTTCTTCCGCGAGCAGCACGGGCTCGTTGGCAGGGCTCTAGGCGGCTGGACAATATCGGCGGACTACATCCTGGCTTCGGGGCAGCCCTATACTCCCACCCAGCTTGGTGAATCCGTCGCCACGTCTGCCTTCGGCAATGTATTTGACAATGCATTCGTAGCCAACTTTGGTGGAGGCGACAGTGCCCGGCCGTTCATCGGCAGCATGAGCGCTCCGGCCAATACCGTTGGCATCTTTGCATCCGATCTCTGCCGGAGCTTCTTTACAACCTCGACAGGCGCACCGCTCACTCCCGCGGCCGATCCTACGTTCTCTCGCGTAGCGGCCTGCAACACCCTTTTGACGCCAGCGAACGCGCTCCTCAGCCTCAATTCATTGAATATCAAACCCGGAAACCCACAAGGTGGCTTCCTCACCGGTCCAGGTACGCAACCAGGGTCGCAAGCGCCTCTTGTCGTTACAGCCAGCCAGGTCCGCTATATCATCAACGGCGGGGCTTCCCAGCAGTTATTCGGCACTCCATTTGGCAATGCACCGCGCAACGGTACTTCAGACGCGATTCAAAACACCGCCAACCTGTCGGTGGCCAAGGGAATTAAACTCGGTGAGCACGTGAATTTTGAAATGCGTGCCACGGCCGTGAACGTTCTCAACCACTTCAACTTCGCCAGCATTGATCCGCGCTTGGAGGATGCCGGCAGGTCGTCGTTTGGTCTGGGCTTTGCAAATCCTGCCCTTACCGCAGCGAACGGTCGCCAGTTCTTTATCGGCGGTCGTCTCACGTTCTAACGATCACGTTTCGTTCTAGCCAGCCCGCCGGTCTGATCGGCGGGCTGTTTTACTTTCTGGCGACCTTACTTACGCTCGCTCGAATCCGCTCCGGCTTGGGGCTCACACCAATCGACTATCTCGCTCCCGCAATCGGCTTGATCACGTCATCCAGTAAATTGGGCTGCTGTTCAATCCGCACCAGATGCGGATAACGTTCACCGCCGTGATAATCCACCTGGTAAGTTGCGTAGAACTCGGCGTTTTCAGCCAGCAGTGCGATTGGGTCGTTGTTGTGCGCGGCGGCGCGGAGGGCGGTTCGAATCACGTCTTTGGAATATTTTCGTCCATTCACCGCAATCAGCTTCATTCCAGGACCAAGTCCGGCCAGATACGCCGGAGAGCCGGGAATAACGTCGATCAATGCACCTTCCTTAGAGACAAGCGTTCCGAGCGAAAAGGCGAGGTCGAGATTCTCTCCGGTCTTTTCGCTGGCATCCATCGTCATATTTTTTTCGCTGGTATAGGTCAACTTCCAACCACCATTCTCAAAACCGCCCAAAGGGGCGTGGGCAGCCTTTGAATCGAGGCGATCCCGCAACATCCCAGCCCAGTTATAAGGAATGACCTGGTTGAGCGCTGCCACAACGTCCTCAAACTTGTAGGGAACAACCGCCGGTGGACTATCCTGGCCACCGTAGAATGCCCGGCAAAAATCGTTCAGCGACTTCTGTCCTCCGGTCTGGCGGCGAATCAAAGTGTCAACTTCCAGCCAGAGTAAGAATCCCTCCGGATAGTAATCGGCGGAGCGCCGCCAGTTGGTCCATTCCGCCGGTGCGCTGAACAAGCTTTGAACGGAGGTTGCAGTGTCCTGCAATGGCCGCCAAGTGCGTCCAACTCGATGATCGAGCATCGCGGCCGTATAAGCGGCATTCTCACGCCATTGTTCCGGGCTGCGCAATCCGGTGCGGGCGGAGAGAATATCGCCCAAATAGTCCGTCAGCCCTTCGTACACCCATAGCAGGTCGCCCTTCATCGGTACCTGGTAGTTTTCCGTCACCAAGCCTGCTGGGCGGCGATATTTCCCGTTCCAGGAGTGGACGAACTCATGGGGAAGAAGGTCGGCCTGCAAGTTGTGCCAATCAGGATTGCTAAACGTCTCTTCCGCCGCGCCATTATCGCTGGACTCATGGTGTTCCAAGCCGTGATGGGCGGTCTGGTCGCTCAGCGTCAGCAAGAAATGATATTTCTCGTAATGGCGCGCGCCGAAGAGTTTTTGCGTTTCTGCAACCAGTTGGCGGTAGCTGGCAAGATCCTGGTCGGTAATCTCAATCGAAGCCTCGCTCTCGCCCACGATATCGATAACATGAACTGGCCTCTCTCCCGGATGCGATAGCTGCACCTGGCGATAGATGGCTCCGGCAATCAGCGGAGAATCCACCAGCCGAATGAGCGATACAGTCTGAAATTCGGCTTCATCTCCGTTCTGCTTCGCCACGTCGAGGGCAGTTCCGAACTTCCATCCACGGGGTAAATGCACGGAGGCGGTGACCCGCACCGCCTCTGCGGCGGCGTTCGCAGGATAGATGACGACCTGATTCCACAACAGGTCCAGCACTCTGGAAGAAGCAGCCGAATTCTTTCCGTTGTAGGTGATGGTGTCGAAGGAGGCTTCTATCTCGCGCACTCCGGGCGGCACCTCCAGATGAAAGGCATACATATCCACCAGATCCCGCTGCCAGGCGAGGTCTTGCTCGTTGGCACGAATGTGCAAGCCCACTAGATTCTGAATAGGGCCGGTTGGCCGATGATTCCCCGGAATCCACTTGGGGTAGGCGAGTGTGATTGGCCCCGGATTGACGGGTATGGTCACTACTGCGTGAAGGATGTTTCGAGGCGCGTCGGTCGCATCGATTCGTAATTTCTCATTGATGCTGCTTTGTGCCGCGGCGAGTAATCCAAGGAAATGCACGATCGCCAGCACGAGGGCATTTTTCATTGCTTCTCCAATCGGCAGCCGGTTGTCCGGTTTAGTTGAGACCTGTTATGTTACCTGCTTGAAGCCGGATACTATAGGGACTGAAAACAAGACTTGTAGGCGATGATTCGCATTCGCCGAATGCCGGGCTCAACTTGGGTAGCCTAGAAGATTTTGGTATCGGCGGAAAGATCGTTCCGCCCCCAAAGAAAACAAGACAAGAAAGCAAAAAAGGAGCTTGACGCTTGCCAACACTCATTGAACAACCGACGCGCGTTCCGGCAGAGGGCAACGTGCCTAAGATCATTCATGAATATGTAGGGCGGTTGAATACTCAGGAGGGACGGATCAGTGTCGCTCACATGCGCAGTCCGGCCGGTTGGCAGGAGCCGGGACAAACGCCGGAATTCGACGAATACACGATCGTCCTCCAGGGATGTCTCAACGTTGAACACAAAGGCGGCATTCTGAAAGTTCGGGCCGGACAGGCCATCGTGTCTCACCCCGGAGAGTGGATACGGTACTCTACGCCGGAAGAAGGCACGGAATATATTGCCATTTGTCTCCCCGCCTTTTCTCCCGATACTGTGCATCGGGATAAATAAAGGTGGGTCTCCGTTCCCTGGCGCCAAATTGCGATGCACAATCAGGCGCTCAAATATTCTTGCAAACCCCAACTTGGCAGTCCCGCAGACATCCGGCCCGCTTTGTGACTCAATCTTCTTGAATGCCACTGCCAAATCTGGGAGGAACAAACAAGCACGCGATGCCCCGAATCCCAAACGAACAGTTCGAGAGCGTGCCGTTGCGGGTGCACGAGCTACTCTCAGGAGGGCCCTTCACGATGTTTGGGCTATCGATTTGCCACGGGCACGTTCAGGCATCACGTTGGACGAGTTCTTAAAGGCTACAAGCCGCTCTTTGTCTAAGTCAGGGCCGTCCAAACCAGCGCCCGCCGTCCGCATACTTTTCGGGCTGCGTCTCTTTTTGGGCAGGCTGCTTGGCTGGGACCGCGAGCCGCCGGCCACGGCGTGGGAGTCCTTTGCAGCGCGTATGACAAACGTAGATCGCGCAAAATCCCTCTTGCCGGAAGATGCGCGTGAAGGGCCATTTCGCGTTGTTTACCGCTTTGAAAACGAGCAACTTCTGGAACTGATCAACCGTACCGTCCACGCGGCGGCGTTGAGCGCACTGGTTGAAATCGAAGCTGAGAATATTTACCGCTACTATCTCGCGATTTATGTTCAGCCTATCGGCCGCTTCATGCCAATCTATATGGCCCTGATCGATCCCTTCCGCAAGGTGTTCGTGTATCCTGCGCTCCTTCAAAGCCTTCGCACAAAGTGGAGCGCCACCTTCGTTCCGAACGAAATGAAACGGGTTCCATAGCCCGGCGCATTCCATGCCAGGGAGGCGGCTGTCAGCCAAAGGGCTTTTTGAGCGCGAAAACGAGTCAATGATAAAATGTTGCAAGTCGCAGTTCACAGTTGGCGGTGTAGCTCAGGCGGCTAGAGCGACGGTCTCATAATCCGTAGGTCGCTGGTTCGAGTCCAGCCGCCGCCACCAAGGTTTCAATCACTTACCGAGTTTTATCGTTTTGAGCTGGGCCAAAAAGGTGACGGCATCTTTTTCATGCCAGACTCGATTTTCACACCAGAACTCGATATTCCATTGACAATCGTAGCTATTGTCCGCAGATGCACCCGGTAACCATTATCTAGCGTTTTGAGCACTTTGCTCGTGCGACTCCACCATTTTCCAAACCGTTTTCCAAATGGTTTCCAAACAAAATGTGCTCTGCTGCTTCCTCAGTCGTTCATGCGAATCCTTGCTATCATCGCTCATGTTTTCCGTCAGTAAAAAGGTCTTATCACTGCAGGCGCTTCTGTCCCTGTTATTCGTCCTGCCTCTGCTAGCCTCGTCTGGAATACAGGATCAAGAAACCGGGATACATGCTTCCGAGCAGGGTGGACACAAGCTTGTGTTCATGAGCGACTTCGGCTTGCTAGACGATTCGGTCGCTATCTGTAAAGCGGTCATGCTGCAACTCGATCCGAATCTGCGAATCATGGACATTACCCATCAGGTTACGCCTTACTCAATTCTTGATGGCGCCCGCTTTCTGGCGGGAACTACACCTTATTACGGACCTGGAACCGTGTTTGTCGCGGTGATCGATCCAGGAGTTGGAAGCAAGCGCAAAGCGATTGTGGCGAAATCTAAGCTCGGTCAATACTTTGTGCTGCCCGACAACGGGTTGCTTTCCATGGTCGAAAAGAGGGACGGCATTCTCGAAGCACGGGAGATTACGAATCCTGACTGGATGCTGGGAGCCAAGCTCTCGTCAACTTTTCACGGCAGAGACATTTTCTCGCCGGTTGGGGCACGCATTGCGCGCGGCAATGATTGGACACAAGTTGGTCCCCAGGTGACGGAACTGGTACATCTTCAACTTACCGAGCCGAAGATGGATAAAACCGTCCTGACCGGTGATGTCATTGGAACGGATGGCCCCTATGGGAATCTCATCACCAATATTGAAGCTCAGCAGTTCGCTCAACTTGGCTACAGCCTCGGCGACAAGGTTCACTGCACGATCGCCGACAGGTCCTATGTGATTCAATTTGTGCGCACTTTCAGTGATGTTGCTCGAGATGAGCCCTTACTGTATATCGACTCCCGGGGGCGCCTTAGCATCGCCGTCAATCAGGGAAACGCACAGACGCGGTTCTCCGTGAAACCTCCTACCCCGATACATTTCCAGAGAAAACCAGCGACGAGTCGATAGACAGTAGGAAGGCAGCACGGGGACATACATTTTGGAAGTGTGACGAGTCTGCTTAGGAGAGGCTTGGGGTTGTTGTTAGCGTGACCATGATCTCTGGCGCACGTTTGGCATCATCATTTTCTATGCCGTTCATACGCGAGTATCACCGAATACTCCTTCATCAACGAGCTTTGAACCGCTTCAGGCAATCTGCGACTTTCTCCGGAGCGGTCACACCCGGGTCCATGGCTGGCAGTCTGAGACCGGAAGAATCACCGGCATCATAGCGTTGTCCTGTTTCTTCCCGAGTCGCCTGCACACCCCTGCGCCATTCCCAGGCCAATGGCCAGAACAAAAAGCGCAGTACAAATGTCCGCAACTTGATTCACAATCTGCTTCAAGCTGTACCTAGGAACACTTGCAACTCCCCACTCACAAAAGACGCGTCGTCATTGCTTTAATTTCAGTACTCATCACAAATTGTAAAATTGAACCTGATGGCTTCGATTCCGAAAGCGGAAACAGTGCTGCCGTTCGAGCAAGCGCACAAGCTTGTCTTGGACTATTGCGGAGCTCTGAAACCCATCGGGAGTGAGGAGGTTCCGATCCTGCAAGCACTTGGGCGGGTAGTGGCCGAGCCCATCTCCGCCGACCGCGACTTTCCACCCTTCCCGCGCGCTACGCGCGACGGCTATGCGCTTCGTTCCAGTGATCTCAAGGCTTTGCCTACCAGGCTTCAAGTCATCGGTCAGGCAAAAGCCGGGGCAGGCTATGTGGGAGGTGTCAGCGAAGGGCAAGCGGTTGAGATCATGACCGGGGCTCCTGTCCCCTGGGGTGCGGACGCGGTGGTCATGGTAGAGCACACCACGATGGTGGAACATATGACGAATGACGATAGTCCTAGCGACGGCAATGCGATCCAAGGAGGCTTCGTCAGCGTCCATCGGCCCGGTTCGCCAGGAGAGAATGTCGTGCCGCCCGGCAGCGAAGCGCGAGCAGGGCAACAAATGATTCCTGCAGGGACGCGGATGGGATTTGCTCAGGTCGCTGTAGCCTCCGCCGCCGGCAAGACAACGTTGCAGGTCTATAAGAAGCCGCGCGTGAGCATTCTGGCGACAGGAGATGAACTCGTTGACGCCGCTGCTATCCCTTCACCACATCAAATTCGCAACAGCAACAGCTATTCCCTTGCTTCCCAGGTAATGCTCAGTGGTGGCGAACCTCTGCCCATGCCAGTAACGCCGGACGATCTCGACAAGCTACGCACAGCAATCGACGAGGGGCTTTTGGCAGACATGCTCCTGCTTACCGGGGGCGTATCGATGGGAAAGTTCGACCTCGTGGAACAGGCACTCACCGAGCTAGGCGCCAGATTTTTTTTTACCGGCGTGCTGATCCAACCAGGAAAGCCTGTGGTCTTCGGCGAGATACACGACCGGCGACGGGGGAAAACAATCCCATTCTTCGGCTTGCCGGGAAATCCGGTTTCCACGATGGTCACCTTCGAACTCTTTGCCGGCACGGTGCTGGAGGCCTTGAGCGGCTCGGCTCCAGCGCGATTGCCCTCCGCCAAGGCACGGCTCGCGAAAGAGATCAAGACAAAAACGGGACTCGCGCGCTTTCTGCCTGCAAGCCTGACGGGAGATCTCCTGGATGCCCAGGTGGAGCTAGTTCCATGGCAAGGCTCAGGCGATATCATGGCTTCAGCGCAGGCAAACTGCTACATCGTTGTGCCGCCTGACCGTGAGTTCATCGGCGCGGGAGAAATGGTTTCTATTTTGATGCGGACATGCCCAAGGTAAATTCTCCAAAACTATCGCACTACGATCGAAAGGGCCGCGCCACCATGGTGGACGTTTCGGCAAAGGTTCCCACGAAACGTGAGGCCGAGGCTTCGGCGTTCGTCGCCATGTCAAAAACCGTTCTAGAGGAACTGCCAAAGAACCCCAAGGGCGATCCTCTGGAAATCGCACGTTTTGCAGGCATTACGGCGGCCAAGCGCACCTCAGACCTGATACCCATGTGCCATCCGCTGCCTTTGTCTTTCGTTGATGTGCGCACGGAGGTGTGCGAGAATGGCATCAAGATTTTTTCCCGGGTCGCCACCACCGCCACCACAGGTGTGGAGATGGAGGCAATGGTCGCAGCCAGTGTAGCTGCATTGACGGTGTATGACATGTGCAAGGCCCTGGATAAAGGCATTGCCATCCGCGAGGTTATTCTGGAAAGTAAAACAGGAGGAAAGAGCGGCGAATATAAGCGCAAGCTCTCCCGCACTCCTGCGAAGAAATCAATCTGATGCCAAGCAATATCAAGGTCCTGCTCGTCGACGACAATCCCATGATTCTGGAGATGTTGCGGCTAGCCCTGTCCCAATTCTCGTCCGTGAGCACCTTGACCGATGGCGCTGACGCGCTGCTGCGAGCGATTGACGACAAGCCCGACCTGATTATTGCCGACTACACCATGGAAGCCATGGACGGCAAACAGCTTCTTCAGAAGATCAAAGGACGGGCCAGCACCGCCAATGTTCCTGTAATCCTGATGGCCAGCAAGACCGATATTTCCGAAAAGCTCAAGCCGTTTCAAGACACGGTGGAAGACTTCATCGAGAAACCCTTCTTCGTGAAAGAAGCGGCAGCGCGGATGAAGAAGGTGGTCGATAAGATTTCCCTGGAAAAAATGGCGCGCGAAGCTTCCGGGGATTCGGTGGTGCGCGGCAGCTTGTCGCAGATGAATGTGATGGACTTGCTGCAATCACTCGACATGGGCCATAAGACCTGCGCGCTGGCCCTCAGCAACAATGCCGAAAGGTGCCAGCTTTTCTTCACCGAAGGCCAGATCAATCATGCCGTCTACGGAAAGGTAAAGGGCGACGAGGCCGTCTATAAGGTGATCTGCTGGACAGGTGGTAATTTCGAGATCAACTTCAGCGGCAGCAGCACGGAACAGACTGTCACACGCTCCACGCAGGGCCTTCTTCTGGAAGGATTGCGGCTCCTGGATGAATCCAATCGGGATGCCGAAGAAAACGTTCTCGAAGCCTGATCCGTGAATACCTGCGCCGTTCTAACGATCAGCGACTCTTCTTTCCATGGGACACGCGCCGATCTCTCCGGCCCAGCCGTGGTAAGGGCTCTTGAAGCTGTCGGCTTCAAGGTTGTAGAAACATCCATCGTGCCGGACGAACGCGAGCAAATTGAAGAGCATCTTATCCGCTGCTGCGGAGAAGCCAAACTGGTCGTCACCGTCGGCGGCACCGGCATGGCGCAGCGGGATGTAACTCCTGAAGCAACGCTGGCGGTGGCGGATCGCCTGGTTCCGGGCATTCCAGAAAGAATGCGCGCCGAAGGAGCCCGCAAAACTCCTATGGCAGCGTTAAGCCGCGCAGTCTGCGGAATACGCGATACATCTATGATCCTGAATTTGCCGGGGAGCCCCACTGCGGCGGTGGAATCGCTACTGGCAGTGGTGGGAATTTTGCCTCATGCGCTTGATCTGCTTGGCGGCAAGACCGCCCATTGAACAAGGCCTGCCTAGACGATGCGAGGCATGATCGCAGTTTTCAAGATTTCAAGATTTGAGTCGCGAAAAGCGGAACGTTAAGCGTCCGCCGTAACCTCAGGGAATTTGAGCTTGCACTTGGAGAGCGCCTTGTTGAGAACATCTTCCACTTCGGCTTCTTCTTCGTTTCTTGCCATTGCCAGTTCGGTTACCAGAAGATAACGAGCCCGCTCCAGCATCTTTTTCTCCCGGAACGAAAGAGGCTTGGTTTGCGCCAAGAGCAGAAGGCTTTTGAGAACCACGGCGACCTCCAATAACGAACCGGTGCGCATCTTGTCGGAGTTCTCTTTAAAGCGGTATTTCCAGTCGGTATGATTGTCGCACTTGCCATCCATCAGGAAATTGAGAATCTTGGTCACTTCACCGGTCTTGACCACTGGACGCAAGCCTACGCTGCCGACATTATTGAAAGGGACTTCTACTTTCAGGCTGCTTGCTTTGATCTTGAGAAGGTAGAACTTTTGAACGTCGACGCCTATCGTACGGCTGCTGATTTGCTCAATCACCCCCACACCATGGTTGGGGTACACGACTTTATCGCCGATTTGGAAATTTAATTGAACATTCATGACTCACCAAGATAGGACCCGAAGAGGAACACTTACCGGACAGAATATATCTTAAATCATATATGGTATTTAGGCAATCATACAAAAATTACGGTCGCACCGCGCAGATTATTAGCCGCATTCCCCGAGGTTGCTTGCCACGATGGCCGGGGAGTGAGTTTATAATGAAGTTTTTGCTGGCACACCGCCCCATTGACGAGGCTTGCCAGAGGTTTTCCGCAGATGCCTGAGCACATCAAGAAGAAACTAGAAGAAGAAATACGGCTCCTGGAACATGAACTCGCCCACGAGCTACCGAAAGAGATCAAGAAAGCAGCGGCCCTGGGGGATTTGAGCGAGAACGCCGAATACCACATGGCCAAGCAGCGCCAGGAGTTTGTGAATGCGCGCCTGGGCCAACTCAAGAAACGCATGAGCGAACTGGCGCTAGTGAATCTGGCCAACATTCCCAAAGACAGGGCGGCGTTTGGATCCCGCGTTCGTGTCTTCGACAGCACTAAGGACGAAGAGATTGAATACAAGCTGGTGACCAGCGAAGAAACGGACGTCACAAAAGGGCTGATCTCTACTACCTCTCCCATCGGCCGCTCGCTGCTCGGGAAAAAAGTCGGCGACATGGCAGTGGTCGTCACGCCCAACGGCAAACGGGAAATGGAAGTATTGGCAGTGCTAACGATTCACGACGAGGAAAAATGACCTGGACGGGCGCATTCGGACGAGGCTGCAGGGTACTTCTGAACGCCATTGTGCGGGGGCTTGCGTTAACCCGCATTTCGCCGAATGTGCTCACATTTATCGGCCTAGTCATTAACATCATCGCAGCCATTCTTTTCGGCTACGCCAACGCCGAGAATTACCCCCGCATGTTTCTGTATGCCGGCCTGGTCATTATCGGGGCTGGCATTTTTGACATGGTGGATGGCCGCGTGGCCCGCGCTACCAATCAAGTCACCGCCTTCGGCGGCTTCTTTGATTCGGTAATTGATCGATACAGCGACGTAGCCCTGTTCTTTGGCCTTTTGGTTTTTTATGCCCGCGCCAACCGCTTTTTCTATCTAGTCCTGGTGGCTTTCGTCATGGTCAGTTCAGTCATGGTCAGCTACACCCGCGCCCGCGCCGAATCGCTGATTGGCTCCTGCAAGGTCGGCTTCATGGAGCGCCCGGAGCGCATCGTTCTGGTGATCATCGGCAGTCTTTTTGCCAAGTGGCACGCCATGGCCCCGGTGCTGTGGGTGCTGGCAGTGCTATCCACGATCACAGTGATTCATCGCATTCTTTACACCTATCAGCAGACGCAAATTCTCGACGCAAAGACAGCAGAGGAAGCGGCCCAGCAGAAGGTGCTCGCAGCAGAGCGAAACAGCCAAAAGCCCAGCCATCAGATTCCGTCATTCAACTAAGCGAACCCTCTATCCAACAGCCCAGGAAGCTACTGATATCTGCCTGCACGCAAGCCATCTTTTGCACTATCCCTTCCCACAAATCCCCCTCATACAATCCTTTGATACACTCAAGTGTTTTTGAATTTGCCTGTGAGGAATAGCGTGGCACAGACCCCTGTGTTGGTAGTGCATGGCGGCGCCTGGGCAATCCCGGACGATATGGTTGAAGCTCACCTTCATGGAGTGCGTCATGCGCTCACGGAAGGCTGGCGGTTGCTGGAGCGCGGCGCGACTGCACTAGAAGCCATTGAAGCGGCGATCGTAACCATGGAAGACGATGAGACATTTGACGCTGGGAAAGGGAGCTTTCTCACCCGCGACGGACGGGTACAGCTCGATGCCCTGATGATGGACGGTGCCACCCTGCGCGCCGGGGGCGTGGGCTGCGTAGAGCATATTCGAAACCCAATTCGGGCAGCGCGACTGGTGCTGGAACAGAGCCCCCATGTGTATTTTGTAGCCGAGGGCGCGGAGCGGTTTGTCGAGGGGCTGGGGATGGAGCCGTGCCGGAACGAAGATCTGATTATTCCACGCGAGGTAGCGAGGCTGAAGGACGCTCAAGCCAAAGCGGCCGCGGGACAACCGGATTTGACCTTTGCCGGATCGGATTTCGGGCATGACACCGTCGGAGCAGTTGCCCTGGACATGCATGGGAATCTCGCCGCTGGAACCTCCACGGGAGGAACTCTCAATAAGGCCCCTGGGCGTGTTGGCGACTCTTCGTTGATCGGTTGCGGGTGCTATGCCGACAATCAGAGCGCTGCAGTTTCCTGTACAGGGTGGGGCGAGCCCATCATGAAACTCGTGCTGGCAAAACGGGCCGCGGATCGCGTCTGCGAAGGAAGACCGCCGGAGGGCGCAAGCAATGAGGCGATCTCTTACTTGAAGACGCGGCTCAACGGACATGGCGGCATCATTGTTCTCGATCCGCAAGGGAGAATTGGAATCGCCCACAATACGCCGCGCATGGCCTGGGCATGGAAGACGATCTCCAAAGAGAGCGCGGGAACAAACTGCTAACGGGATTGAGCCTTGTGACCATGGCTCGCGTGCTCTTTCGTATCCTCAAAAATCACGAAACGACAAAAGTGTTTCCTTAATATTCAGGCTCGCGATGAAGCTTGGCGCAACTGTGCCTGTGGAAGAGTGGCGCTTGCCTCGTTTTCGACGCAGGAGTCAGAGCATTTGTACAACTAACTGCGCTTCCGGCCAAATACATCTTTGAGCAGGGCGGTGGTTTGCGCGGCCGGGTCTTTGCGAATTTTCTTTTCCTCCTCACCCATCACATGGAACAGCCCCGCGAGGGTCTTTTCCACCACATAGCTATCGATGTTGAGGTTCGCTCCGCCCGCCAGGCGGCCGGCCATGGGATTCTCCATAAGCCGATCATATTGCCGGATGACGCCCACATTCTCCATTGCCTTTCGGACAATCGGAGCAAACGCTTCGGTCAACTGTCCTGAACTCTTATCCTTGAAATATTCGGTGGCCGCGGTATCGCCGCCCGAGAGTATGTTGCGCGCATCCTCAAAGCTCATGCTAAGAACGGCGTCGATAAAGATCTGTTTTGCGGCGGGCGCGGCCTGCTCCGCGGCGCGATTCATGCCCACCTCAAGTTCATCGACCTGAGAGCCCATACCGACGAGCCGCAGCCCTTTGCCGATGCCTTGCAGCTTCTCCGGTAGAAGAATCTTGATCGCCTCGTTCTTCAAAAAGCCATCAGGCCGGCCGGTTGAAGCAACCGCTTTACCCGTGCTCACCTGCAATGCCTCTTTCAAGCCAGCGGTAATACGATCGGTTGCAAGCGGACGGTTTTCGCTACCTTCAATCCGCTTCATGATGCCATCGAGCGGCGATTGAGCCATGGAACCAATGGAACCAGCGGTCAGAGCAATCAGCACCAGCGCCAAGCGCGGAACGTGAAGCCTCATAACAACACTCCAATGTTTTCCCACACACTCAGATTCCTGCATTTAGAAATTGAAGACTGAAAGTCGAAGACTAAAAATCGAAATCTGGGTCTGGGCCAAATAAAAAGGCAGCTTATATCAGCGCGTGGCAATGTGCCACGGAACGTTGGTTGCACAACCGTTGCAAAGGCGAAAGGACTTGCCTCCGGTATCGCGTTCCATCCCTACTGGCGCAAAATCCAACGGTCGTGTTCTACTTGGGAACCGTGATTATCGCCAACATACAAAATCGTGTCGCCACTCTCACGTTGAACCGTCCCGACAAGCTCAATGCACTGAACAAAGAACTCCTATCCCAGTCGATCGAGGTCTTGCACAGGTGGGCCGCCGATCCGGAAGTTGGCGCCATTGTTGTGACCGGTGCGGGGCGCGCCTTCTGCGCCGGTGGAGACGTTTCCGGCATGGCGCAGGCTACCCAGTTGTCCCATGAGCAAAATATCGATCGCTTGCGGGAAGCCCAGGAATTCTCCTGGCTGCTCTACAACATTCCTAAGGTCACCATCGCCGCCGTCAACGGATTTGCCATGGGAGCTGGCCTGGGAATCTGCCTCGCGTGCGATTTGAGGATCTCTTCCGCCCAAGCAAAGTTCGGAACCGCCTACGCCAAAATCGCCTTTGGTGGTGACTTTGGAACTACATGGCTGCTCACGCAATACGTGGGAGCGCCCAAGGCAAAAGAATTATTCTTCCTTGCCGACACAATCGATGCGGCTGAGGCCTACCGATTGGGATTGATCAACCGTGTTGTGGATCACGATCAACTTGAAAATGAGGTAACGGCGGTAGCCACTCGAATTGCCGGAGGCCCTTTAACCAGCTATCGCTATATGAAAGCCAACGTCAATCTGGCAACGCATACCGATTTCCGCACCTTGCTGGATCGAGAGGCTGAGACACACTTGCGCTGCGGACAGACCGACGATCATAAAGAAGGGGTGCGCGCCTTCATGGAAAAACGGGAGCCCAGATTCACCGGGCGATGATTTACCCCTGACGTGATGATTCACCCTTGCGTGATGAAAATGGAAAATGAACGATGGCCCAAGAGAACCAGAGTCTCACGCTCTATCTTGCAGGCAATCGGCATCCAAATGAAATAGCGGGCGATGGAGGAGGTTTTTACCGTTTCCCTCCTTGGAGTTCAGCTGAAGCAGAACGGTGTCAGGCTGAATCACTTCACCCACTTTTCCAGAATTGCAGCTTTTCACAATTCATCTTCAGGTGGCGCGGCTGGGTTGACTAGCGAAGCAAGCAGGATTCCCTAAGCAATAAAAATACCTGTCCACCATCCGGGCCTCATTACTTTACGGCTGCCACGGCCTCCACTTCGATCATCCATTCCGGGCGCACGAGCCTGCTGACAAAAACAAATGTGCTGGCGGGTGGATTCTGTGTGTTCACATAGCGGTCGCGAACTTCCCGTACGGCCGGCAACTGCTGAGGCACATCCGCGCCATCCACACAGTAGAAATTCAGCTTCACGACATCCTGGAACGTTCCTCCAGCCGCTTCGAGAGCCGTCTTTAAATTGGAAAATATCTGCTCCACTTGCACCTTCAAATCTCCGGCGCCGACAAGATGATTACTGACGTCGTGCGCGACCTGCCCGGCGATGTAAACCAGCTTCCCGCTCGTTACCTCACCCACATGCGAATAGCCCATGGGCGTGTGCAACTCTTTGGGATTAAAAAGGCGAATATGCGATTCGGATTGCATTGGGACATCCTTTCCATCGATAAAGAAAAATGATTTTCACAAAATGATTCTTCCTGGCGACGACTATACCGCGCACCCGATAATTCGCCTAATCGATGGATCATATAAGGGTCATTCATCCTATCGATATCTCGAGACCTCATCTCGAGACCCCGCAGGCTCTTGCAAGCCTTTTCCTAAAAGGACAGGTTTTGTGATGACTTTGCGGCTGCTCTACCTTACGATGTAGCGCTCACTCCAACCAGAACAGGCATGCCTCCGATTACCCCCGATCGGTTCGGCTCCTGATCTTTATCTTTTTTGCAGTACGAGTTTGCACAGGCAGCCTAGTCGTCAGCGAAATTGCGCACTCGATGCGGCTTTTTTGCTGAAGAAAATGCAGCGAAAACACGCGCAACGGGACCTGACGACGCTGGAACGCTATAGACTATAGGCTTTTCAAACATGGCAGAGAAGAAACAGAAGAAATCGTTTCGGAAGAGAGCGCTACGTTTCGTCGTCTCGGCAGTCTATCTGCTCTATTGGAGCTATGCCATTGAGATCGGCGCTACCTTGGGAATCCTCACCGCGGCATTTTTTCCGCTGGGCATCGAATTGCTTGGCGGCCTGTACCACGCCGGAGAAGTCCCCTCGGCGAGTGAACATTGGGCACGATGGCTCTTATTGGCTGGATACTGGATGCTCTTGCTGGCCATTGCGCTCCGACACGTAACAGAAGCGCAAAAGCAGCAGCGCGAGAAATACGCGTTAGCTTTCAGACTGGGCCGGCTATACGAGTTCGACCGGACGCTCAAGTCCCAAGGCAAGGCTCTCGAAATCAGAGAGCTCTTGAAGCATATCTACACGATGTTCGAGCCGTTGCAGATTGCCCACGTTGTCTTGCATAGAAAAGCGGATGGCAAGATTTCCATCGCCCATAACGAGGTATTTCCTGAAACCACCGATGCTGGATTCCTGGTCACTCTACAGGAAGGCCAGGGAGTTGCAGGGAGTGTCTTCAAAGATTCAATTTCGCGATATGTTCCCCGCATCTATCTGCCGGGAAAAGGAAAACTTTTTCGTGGAGTCTTCATGCCGAATGCCCTGACACTGACATTCGAATCCCTAAATGAAGACTCGACCAAAGAACCCGCCCTTGAGAACATAAGCATGGATCTGGAAATCCTAGACCCGCCCAAGAGCGGCGAGTTTCTCTTTCGATCGTTCTTGAGCGTTCCCGTAAAAGGTCCATCGGGCGAGTGCATTGCCGTCCTTAGCCTTGATTTTAAAGAGTTCAACTCTATGAAAAAAGGCGATCTTGCCCTGGCGAATGCGGTTGGATTGGCGATAGGAAAAATCATTGCCGCACCTTCAGGCGAGGCTGGAGCATCCAAACAAGCCGAAGCAGCAAAATCTGGGGCGTAAAATAGGGCAGCAAAATAAAGGTGTGAAAATGGGTTTCCGCTGTCGTTATACTGTTTCAGGCACTGTCGCTACACTGTTTTAGGAGGACCTATCTTTATGAGTAATAATCAGGTCACAAGTGGTTCTTTACAACAGCCCGATCCCAATTCCAGTCCAACCATCAGCGGCGCTGTACAGAGTCCCACCACTAGCAAGGACTCCCTTGCTGCCAATCTCACATGGGCTTCGATTAAGTCTGCCTGGCAAGTTCTGAGAAATTCCTAGTCAAATCAGTTTGGCGGAGTGCCTTGGATGAGGGGTGTCCTTTTGTAGGGGCACCAATTCTATGAGGGCTCCAAAAGGGATCTGCACGATTACGAATCGCAGCTGCACCCAATATAGCCCTGTCCGATTCTCATATACTCTTACTTTTTTGCGTAAATGACTGAAGCGTTTAGTGCTTCTTGCGTTCGTCGCTGGCGATAACGCCGTCTTTTATATAGATTACGCGGTGCGCATTTTCGGCAATATCCGGTTCATGGGTAACGAGGACAATTGTGTTCCCTTTCCGATGCAGCTCGGCGAACAGGGACATAATCTCGTTGCCCGTCTGTGAATCGAGGTTTCCTGTCGGCTCATCCGCCAGGATGATCGAAGGGTTGTTGACGAGGGCGCGGGCGATGGCAACACGTTGCCGTTGACCGCCGGAAAGCTCGTTGGGCTTGTGGCTCATACGGCTGGCCAAATCTACGGCCTGCAGCGACGCTTTGGCCCGCTCGATCCTTTCTTCCGCAGGCGTCCCGCTGTAGATCAGGGGCAGCTCAACGTTGTGCAGCGCGGTGGCGCGGGCGAGCAAATTAAAGGTCTGAAAAACAAACCCAATCTCTTTGTTGCGGATACGGGCCAGTTCGTCGTCGTCCAGTTCGCTCACCAGATTGCTATTGAGCCAGTACTGGCCTTTCGTAGGTGAATCCAGGCAGCCAATCAGGTTCATCAGCGTCGATTTACCCGACCCTGAAGGACCCATGATGGCAACATATTCGCCCCGATTGATGGTGAGGTTTACACCGCGAAGCGCGTGCACCTGCTCCGATCCCATCTCATAGGTCTTCCACAGATTCTCGGTGCAGATAATACAGCTCGCCGCGGGCGCTTTCGGGGCGCCAGCGGAAACGTCTGCCACTTGGGTTGCCATGAGTACCCTCCCCGGAGACAGCCCCTTCCGGAGCTGGAACGTACATTCACTCTCTATCTATCTAGACGACAAATTGCTCTGAAAGTTTACGATGCTTCTTTTACGCCCGACGAATTATCGACTTTGACCGACGTTCCGCTGCGAATCGTGCGCAGGACTTTGTAGCTGCCGGTAATGATCTCGTCGTTTTCATTCACGCCGCTCTTCACTTCGATCTCGGTGGTGCCGGTTAGACCTGTCTCCACCTTGCAAAATTCAATCTTTCGATTGGGATGCACAAGAAAGACACCCTGAATTTCCTCTTTCCGGGCCTTCGTTCCTGCAACGGGCGCCGCGGTTCCTCCCTTGGAGTTTGCCGCTTCCACATCCGCCTTGTCGCGAATCGTAAGCGCCTGAATCGGGATCGTAAGAGTTGCATTCCGTGTGCCGGTGGTAATTTTGGCCGTAGCCGAAAGTCCGGGCCGCAGATCCTGTGGGGGATCCGTTAAGGTGACCGTCACCTTAAAATCCTTGGCTTCCTGGCTGCCGGTGGTGCTTTGCGAGGTAGCCAGACCACTGGAACGAATGATCGCATTATCGCCGATCTGCGTTACCTCTCCCTTAAAAACCTTTCCAGGAATTGCATCGATGGTTACATCCACCGACTGGCGAAGCTTCACATTCACGATATCGGTCTCGTCCACCTGCACCTCTGCCGTAATCACCGAAAGATCGGCAATCGTCATGAGCGTGCTGCCCAGGGAGTTTTGAATTCCCATCACGACCATCTCGCCTTCGCGGACTGGAAGGCTGGTAACAACTCCGTCAAAGGGCGCCCGATAGACGGTCTTGCTGAGCACATCGCTTGATCGAGTCAGTTGCGCCTGCGCTTGTTTCTCGTGCTCCTTGGAGGAATCCAGTTGGGCCTTGGTCTGCACCACCCGAGCATCGTTTTGCTCAACGGTCGCCACGGCCACATCGTACGCAGACTTTTTTACATCGTAATCGGCTTTGGCAATGAGCTGATTCTTGTACAAGCTTTCCGCACGGTCATATTCCTGTTTGGTGCGCACCAAGTCCGCTTTGCTGCTGTTGAGCACGGCCATCGCAGTCTTCAGTGCGGCTTCCTGTGCCTTCGTATCCGTCTCACTACTGAGCAAGGTAGAACGCTGCAAGGCGACATCGGCCGCGGGCTGCACATTCTCCAACTGGGCAACGATGTCTCCGGCTTTCACACGATCGCCCTCTTTGACAGGCAGACGGAGGATCCTTCCCATAGCATTTGCCCCAACATTTACGTAAGTCTTGGGCTTGATTTCACCGGAAGCACTCACAAACGATGCCAAATCCTGCCTGGCAACCTTGCCCGTTTGCACGGTCACTAGATTTTTCTGTGTCTGGTTTACGGAGAATCCAACAATCGCCAGCACCAGCACGAGCGCGCCAGCCAACAAGAGTAATTTTTTAACTTTCATGAATCCCCTTTGACCCCACCCCGCAGCGCTCCATTAACGCCAAATAATTATCCTGCGTTCCTATGAGATACGCTCAAGAGACCAGAAAGGTTCCTTCATTGCGGTAAAAGCACACGCATCCGAGCGAGGGAGCAAGTCCGTCGTTTTGCTTAGTAGATTATAACCAAGTGTCGGCTCGAAAGAACCAGCATTTACAGAAATCCATATTCCCGGCAAGCGGATACTTTTGTAACAGGGAGGGACCGATTCCCGGAAATTAGGGCCGCAAGAAAAATAAGACTTGGCGTTCTTCTTACTAAGCACATCTGCGCTTTTCTAAAGGAGTTGCTCAGGTGACCGACGCCCTTCGCTTCCGCTCCCGACCTATTGGATTCATTTTGCTCGTCTTCGTTGTTTCCTGCGCAGCCTTATTTTCGCACGCCGTGCCTGACGCGCACGACAACGATGCGCAAGCCCAAAGCCCCAAAACGCCAAAGAGTGCTGAAGAGACGGTCTCCAGTCAGGCGGACGATCCCCTGAAACGGCCGCGCAAGGCCAAGCCGTCTCCTGCAGAGGGCAAGTTCTACGAGCGTTGGATTAAGGAAGATGTGTCTTGGATCATAACCCCCGAGGAGCGAGAGGCGTTTAAGAAGCTCTCCACCAATGCCGAGCGCGACAACTTCATTGAGACGTTCTGGCGGCTGCGCGCTCCCAATCCGGATACGGAGGAAAACGAATTCAAAGACGAGCACTATCGCCGCATCGCCTACGCCAACGAGCACTTCGGCGCGGGTATTCCCGGATGGAAGACCGACCGTGGACACATCTATATCGTCTACGGGAAGCCCGATAGCCTCGATTCGCACCCTGGGGGCGGCCCTTACCAGCGACCGGCGGAAGAAGGGGGCGGGCAGACGGAGACATATCCCTTTGAAATCTGGCGGTATCGCAATCTGCCGAACGTCGGGCAAGAAGTCGAGTTGGAATTTGTGGATCCATGCGGCTGCGGCGAATACCATCTCACGCTGGACCGTTCGGAGAAAGATGCGCTGAAATATGTACCGAATGCGGGACTTACCGATGGCGAAGACATGGGCTCATTTACAAAGACGCAGAGGTTCCGCGGCGGACTCGAAAATCTTGGTCCAGGCCCCTTCAACAGCGATCTCCAGAGCAAAGAGTTCGACCGGATGGATGTTTACGCAAAAGCCTTAACTCCACCGCCGGTTCGATTTAGAGATCTTGCAGAGATCGTCTCCCACAACATCCGCTATAACGTGCTCCCTTTTGACTTGCAGGTGGACTTTGCCAAGGCGACTTCCGATATGGTGCTTGTGCCCATTACCATTCAGATACCCAACCGGGAGCTTACCTACGTTGGCAAAGAAGGGGTTCAACGCGCGTCGCTCAACATTTTTGGCCGATTGACGACGGTGAGCAGAAGGGTTGCGCAGACTTTTGAAGAGTCTCTCCAGTTGGATGAACCGGCGGAACTTTTCGAGAAATTTGTGGATGGCGTCTCCATTTATCAGAAGGCGCTGCCGCTGCGTCCGGGACATTACCGCCTGGACGTCGTGTTGAAAGATGTAAATGGAGATAAGTTGGGCAGTATCGGGCAATCGATCGAAGTGCCGGATTTCAGCAATGATGACAAACTGACCGCATCAACCTTGATCTTGGCGGACATCCTGGAGCGCGTGCCCGCCCGCGACATCGGAACTGGAACGTTTGTGATTGGCGAAAACAAGGTCAGGCCACGCGTGCGTCCTGCGAACGGAACGCCCACCTCTTTTAAGCACGACCAGAAGATCAACCTCTGGATGCAGGTCTATAATCTGGCCCTCGACGAAAAGACCGGGAAGCCTTCGGCTACAGTCAAGTATGAGGTACGTGATGCCGCCAGCAAGCAGCCGATGGTGGACTTTATGGAAAACACAGACCAATTGGGCAATGTGGGTGGCCAGTTGACCCTGGCGAAGATTGTTCCGCCCAACAAACTGGCGCCCGGTGTTTACGAGGTAACGATCACGGTGAACGACCAGATCGCCAAGCAAACGATTGCGCCGACAGCCAGGTTTCGGGTTGAATAAGGGGTTTCCTCGGATGAGGGGTAGCGGCCAAGCCTTTGAAAAGACTGGAAAAATACACAAGAGCGGGGAATATGCCGACATCCCGCCGCAATGATCTCAATGCTCTGAGGAGTGGCGGGTGGCTTTAAGACGCTTGAAGCGGCAGGAATGTACCTAAAATTAAGGCTTTTCCAGACCCAAAAAGGATGCTCTGAATCTTGATTCTGAACAACCAAAGACTTAGAATTTTAGTACCTCTGCTCTTTCGTAAAGGAGTTGCGCAGGTGACCGATCCTATTCGTTTTTGCAATCGCTTTTTCCTAAGCACGCTCGTTCTGTCCGCTGCCGCTTTTCTGGTGCAGGCCCAGGACGCAAAACCGCAAAGCGCCCAGGCGCCAACAGCCCAGCAGCAAGACGGTGGCGCCCAGAAGCAAGGCCAGGCCGACGATCCATTGAGCCGCCCTCGCAAGCCCAAGCCGAACCCGGCGGAAGGAAAGTTCTACAAACGCTGGCTTGATGAAGACGTTCGCTGGATCATTACCTCCGAAGAAGAGCAGGCTTTCAAGAAGCTTTCGACCAACGCGGAGCGCGACCAGTTCATTGAGACGTTCTGGCAGCGGCGCGATCCCACGCCTGATACCGAGGAAAACGAATACAAAGAAGAACACTACCGGCGCATTGCCTACTCCAACGAGCATTTTGCCGCGGGCGTACCCGGCTGGAGAACAGACCGCGGCCGTATGTACATTATGTACGGCAAGCCTGACTCGATTGACTCGCATCCGGCGGGCGGGCCTTATCAACGTTCGGCAGAAGAAGGCGGAGGCCAGACGGAGACCTTTCCGTTTGAGGTATGGCGCTATCGCTACCTGGATAACATCGGTCAGGAAGTCGAGATTGAGTTTGTGGATCCTTGCGGCTGCGGCGAGTACCACATGACCCTGGACCGTTCCGAGAAAGATGCGCTGCTGCACGTGCCCAATGCCGGCCTCACCGACATGGAAGCCATGGGCATGGCGAACAAGGCAGACCGTTTCCGTGGCGGCCTGGAGAGCCTGGGACAAGGCTTCTTTAACAGCGACCTGCAAACCAAGCAGTTCGATCGCCTCGAGCAATTCGCCAAACTGAATGCTCCGCCTCCGGTGAAGTTCAAAGATCTGGAAGAGGTTGTCAACACCAAGATCCGCTATAACCTGCTGCCCTTCGATGTGCAGGTGGATTACGCGAAGGTCACTTCCGACACGGTTCTGGTACCGATTACCATTCAGATTCCGAACCGCGAATTGACCTACGTAAATAAAGAAGGCGTACAACGGGCATCGCTGAACATCTTCGGACGCCTCACCACGCTAACCGGCAAAGTCGCTCAGACCTTTGAAGATTCTTTGCGCCTGGATCAACCGGTCGAGCTTTTTGAGAAGTTCATCGGCAGCACATCGGTTTACCAAAAGGCACTGCCGATCCATCCAGGTCGCTATCGCCTGGATATCGTGCTGAAAGACGTGAATGGCGATAAGGTAGGAAGCATTGGCCAGGGAATTCAGGTTCCCGATTTCAGCGGCGACGACAAACTGGCAACGTCCACCTTGATCTTGGCAGACGTGCTAGAGCCTGTGCCGACGCGCGAGATTGGCACCGGTAGCTTTGTGATCGGCACCAACAGAGTCCGGCCCAAGGTACACCCTGCGAACGGGAAGCCCACTGCCTTCAAGCATGACCAGAAGGTGAACCTGTGGATGCAGGTCTACAACCTGAGTGTCGACGACAAAACCAAGAAGCCTTCGGCAACCGTGGAATATCAGGTAGTAAACACTGCGACGAACAAGGAAGTGGTGAACCTTACGGAAAATACAGAGCAGATGGGCAATGTCGGCGATCAGCTCACGCTGGCCAAAAGCTTGCCGCCCAATAAGCTCGATCCGGGCGTTTACCAGGTAACAATTAAGATCAATGACCTTATTTCAAAGCAGACCATCTCGCCGACGACGAAGTTTCAGGTGGAATAAGAACGTCGAATAAGGACATTGGGGGACTCCACATCTTTGTAAGGTGGTGGAAATGGCCCATAAACTTAAATACTTGCTGGCCGTGATCTTGGCATGCGCTCCGGCGTTCGCAGGAACGCCGGGCGCAATTGCCGGATACGTAAAGAGCACCTCCGGCATCGCGCAAGCAGGAGCGGCGGTCGAAGTCTTCACCTCGTCTGCCTCGCTGGGTAGAGTTGTGTTTGCCGATGCTCAGGGCCACTACACCGCTGAAAATCTATCTCCAGGCGTTTACTTTGTTAAAGTTTCGGCTGCGGCCTTCCTTCCAGCTCTCCGAGAAAATGTGAATGTCCGGGCGGGCACCAGGGTGCTGGTAAACATGACGCTGAGCACCTTCACCGAGGCTCTCAAACTTCTTCCTCAAAAAAATACTCGCCGCGCAGACGATGACGATTGGCACTGGACACTGCGTTCGGGCGCAAACAGGCCAATCCTGCGAGTGATGGACGGTGCCCCGCTGGTGGTTTCCACTGCCGAAGATCGTGAAGACCATCCGATGAAGGCCCAGGTAGCTTTTATCGCGGGATCCGAAGCCGACGGCTTTGGAAGCTCTAGCGATATGACCACCGCTTTCGCTCTGGAAAAATCGCTCTTCTCCTCGAGCACCGTTTCCTTTAACGGCAATATCGGCTCCTCGTCGTCGGGCGATCCCGCAGGAGTCCTGCGCATCTCTTATACCCACGATTTCGGCGATATCTCCCGCCCCAAAATTGCGGTCACGTACCGGCACTTTACGGCTCCCGGTGTCGCAATTCGCGATGGCGCCTATTCAGCGGTGGAGATGGCAGCCTCGGATAGCATGGAAGTGGCTGGGGTTCTGGATCTGAATTATGGAGCGAATCTGCAGGGGGTGGAATTTGCGCGGCGTGTAACTGCATTCCGGCCCTTCGGCAGTGCCGATCTGCATGTCGCACCGAATATGGTAGTGGAGTATCGCTACGCCACCTCTGTAGCGGACAATCGTGCGGAAAAAGGCTTTGATACCGCGCCCGCCGATCTGAGCGAATCCGGCCCTCGTATGACGCTTGGCGGTGGAATCCCCGAAATTGAGAAAGCTCAGCACCATGAAGTTTCTGTCTCCAGGCGTTTTGGAAAAAACAACATCCAAGTTGCCTATTTCGTGGATCGAATTCATAACCTGGTGCTTACAGGCGTCGGCGATCCCTCTGGTTATTCTGACAATGTTTTGCCGGATGTGTATTCGGGAACGTTTTCTTACGGTGGCGGCACTTTGAGCACAACAGGAGCGCGGGTGGTCGTCCAAAGAAAGTTTTCCGAGGATCTAACCGCCACGGTTGATTATTCAACCGGCGGAGCGGTGGAAATGAACAATCCGGCGAATGCGTGGCAGAATGTAAGCTCTTCCCTGGCTGCGGAGCGGCATCACACCCTTGGAGCAAAATTTTCCGGCTACATCCCAATTTCCGGAACACGCTGGGTCACATCGTACCGGTGGACCAGCGGCAATACACTCTCGCCCGTGGACGAATTTAATTCGTCACCAGGGCAGATGGACCCTTACTTCAGCGTTTTCGTCCGGCAGCCCATTCCAGGAACCTCCTTCGTCCCTGGAAAGCTCGAAGCCCTGGTTGATGTTCGCAACCTCCTATCGCAAGGATATACGCCAGTCATGGGCCAAGACGGACGGTTCATCTACCTTACTCAGTCCTGCAAAGCGGTGCGTGGCGGATTGGCTTTCGTTTTCTAGGCTTTCGTTTTTTCCAGACTTTCGTTTCTCTGGGAATAACCCTGTATCGGGGCTCATCGCTCTGAAAGAATCTATCGGCAAGGTGATGAGCTCTGAGTCCCATGGATGGAAGATCATCCATGATCCCGTGATCCATAATCCATGTCCTATGATTGATGACAGATGATCGGATCTTGGATCGTTTCGTTGTTGGACATTGACGGTTGTACCACCTCTCATATACTCTCCGGCTTCCAGTAATTTGATCTTTTGTGTAAGGAGTTCGGCATGGCGCGTCCCCCGCAGAACGATCGACACGACACCTCGACAACCACCACGATCAGCCGCCGCAGCTTTGGCTATCTCGCCTTGGGAGCCGCCGCCAGCGTAACGCTGGTACAGCCAAGCCGGGCTCTTTCCCATTCTTCAGCCTTTGGAGAACAACCGCCTCCCAACCAGCCGGCGCTTTCACCGGCGTCCGTGGCCGAAGTTGAGATGAAGTTCAACGATGTGATGAGGAAATACGGCAGCCGGCTCAGCGATGAGCAGAAAGCGGATGTCCGCAAGGTCCTAACGGATACACAGAGCGGCCTGGAAAAGATGCGGGAGTTCCTATTGCAGAATGGCGACCAGCCTGCCGCTGTGTTTCGCGTTTACAGCGGAAAGGAGACGAAATAGTCATGCTGGGCAACGACATCCTGTTTCTCTCCGTCACAGAGCTGGCAAAGCGGATACGGCAGAAAGAGATTTCTCCCGTTCAACTCACTGAAAGCTACCTGGAGCGCAGCCGGACAGTTGGTTCGCGGCTCAATGCTTACGCCACGTTGACTCCTGACTTAGCGATGCAACAGGCGCAGGCGGCTGAAAAAGAAATTGCGGCGGGAAAATATCGCGGCCCGCTTCACGGCATTCCCTATGCGGCGAAAGATCTGCTGGCGGTAAAGGGATTTCCCACCACATGGGGTGCCCGTCCCTATAAAGACCAGGCGTTTAACTATGACGCCACCGTAATTCGCAAACTTGAAGCGGCGGGTGCAATCCTGATTGGAAAGGCGGCCATGATCGAATTGGCCGGCGGCCTTGGATACAGGTTTGCCGGGGCGTCGGCCACCGGAGCGGCTAAGAATCCCTGGAATGAAGAGTGCTGGACGTGTGGCTCCTCCAGCGGATCGGCGGCGGTGGTAAGCGGCGGCCTTGCCGCTTTCGCAATTGGAACCGAAACCTGGGGCTCGATTATCTGCCCTTCGGGGTTCACAGGTATTGCCGGATTGCGTCCCACTTATGGTCGCGTGAGCCGATATGGGGCCATGGCACTTTCCTATTCCATGGACAAGATCGGACCCATGGCGCGTAGCGTGGAAGACTGTGACCTTATCCTGAAGACAATTTCCGGGCACGATCCGCTGGATGCAGGGTCTCTTCACGAGCCTTCGGCTAGCTACCCAGGCGCTGCGGAACCTCAAAAACCGCTGCGGGTAGGCTGGGTAGTCAATCAATGGAAGGATCTCTCAAAAGACGTGGATACGGCTCTGACGGCAGCGCAACAGGTGCTGAAGAGCAGCCCCTCCCTCAGCATGACCACAGCCACGTTGCCGGAAGGACCGTGGGAGGCCGCGGCTGGAGTGATCGTCTCCGTGGAAGGCGCCGCTGCGTTCCATGACCTGATCCAGTCCGGGCGGGTTGCCGAACTGAGCGATCCTCTGAGCAGAATCGGAGGCTATGTCAACGAGGAGATCAGCGCCGCGGACTTCATCAGTGCTCAGCGGATTCGTGGAATCCTGCAAAAGAAAATGGACGATCTTTTCAGCCAGGTTGACGTTCTAGCAACCGCGTCGCTACCGGTGACGGCAACCAAACTCGACGCCAACCTGGATGATTCGCTCTCGTACTCCGACCCGATCGGGGGAATTGGAAACTTCTGCGGACTTCCCGCTATTGGCGTGCCGTGCGGATTTGGACAGAATGGCTTGCCGGTGGGAATCCAGTTTATCGGCAATGCCCTGGATGACGCTAAAGTGGTTCAGGTGGCCCGTATCTTCCAGAAGCACACCGATTGGCACAAGAAACGCCCTACAACGGCATAACCGCAATCGGTATAAGTCGGTTGAACGGGCTTGACGGTAGGCTTACCCGTAACAGCATGGCCGGCAAGAGGGGTATTGAACCCGCTCTAGCGCCCCGTTTCAACGGCCTAACTGAATACTGAATCCAAGTTCGTCAGCTTGACCTGACGAAGCTCAACCTGACGAACTTGGAAAACCTGAATCGCGTCATTCCAGTTCACTATTTTGCATATTTCATTTTGCCCTCCAAAATGACGAAAATGATTTTTGCGATCGGGTTGCGCAATCTGTAAGGCGCTTATGACCGTTGAACACTCCGCGCCGGAGGCTCCGGGCAATGCTCTAATCTGACTGGCCCAGCAACCCGACGCGATCTACTCCAGCGTGATGAGTCATGTCGACCACCTCGGCCACGTACTCAAAATAGACATCGGCATCGCCTTTCAAGAACGCGACCTTCTCCACCCGGCGCAGATAGATGTCTCTCAAACGGTCTTCCAAGTCTTCCCATTTCACACTCTTATGATTGATCGTTAGATCGGGACGCTGCTCCTCACCGACCTGATGAAGAGCGATCACGATGGTGGAATCCGGTGGAGGAGGATTTCCATCCGTGCTCTTTTGGGGCAGTTCCGCCTTTTCACCCGTCGTGTGCGGAAGAACGATCATAAAAATAATCAGCAGTACGAGCAGCACATCGATCATGGGCGTCACGTTCATTTCGCACGCAAGCCCGCGTCGGCTTCCAGGCATCATTGCCATCGTTCGCCTCCAGACAATCAAGTTTTTTGGATTTGCGCGCGCTCGCTGCAATCAATTGACACTGGAAGAAACAGGAAAGTTCCGGATCGCAGGCATAACGTGGCGGACGAGCTACAGCCTTCCTGGCATGGACATCTCCGCAAGCCAAGACGTCGCCCGCCAGTCCCATAAAAAAGCCGCGTGGGAACAAACGTTATAAAAACTATTGAGATGCGGGTGGCAGCTTGCCCTATTGGGCCAGCACAGCTTGGCTCCAGGTTTTCGGCGTTTGGAGCAGCGCCTGGTGCGGCCACAAAGCCCATCGCTGTTTGGAGTCCCCGGTTGCATTGGTCATGTCAAATGCCAGTCCGAACGCTTTGCCTGGCTGCAGATCGAGTTTTGAAAGGGCGATTTCAAACTCAACTACATCGGTCGTTGGAGGACTGTTCGCGTTCCATCCACCCTTGGAACGGGCGCATCGCGGCCCATATACGTTATAAGTCCCTTCCGCGTCGCAGAGACTATAGGAAGCGTGAATCCACCATTGACTTGCCTGCCAAGAATCGCTCTTTGCATTCTTGCTGTCGATCAAGACCTCGGGATAGAGCCTCTCTTTGCCATGGAGAGTATTGCGAAAGGCAAGATAGAGACGTTCGGCATGATGTTTGTAGAGAACTGTGATCTTCCAGTCGGGCGCGGCCTCAATTTCGACCGATTGAGCGTCGTCCCATTCGCCGGGCGAGATAACGCCATCGATTTTGATCGCGTGCCCGGTGGGTATCCGCAGAGATCCTTCCCCGGAGGAGTCCTCCGGAGACGGAAGGCTTCCAAGGACAATAAAGATCACCATCGAGATCGATTGCGCAGTAGGAAACCACAATTTCATATTCGCGAAATTATAGGACTGAGATTCGAAGGGGCGAGGGAAAGTCCGCAAAAAACAACGTGGGCCGTAGCACTTAAGTCCATGCCACAGCCCAAGATGATGAACCAACAATCGATTCCCTATTTATTTAGGCCTTTATTTCCTTCTGTGCAAAGTACCAATCGGTAACTTTCAAATCGCCGTTCGACGCGACCCGTGCATCCGCATCTTTTTTGGAGAGCGGAGGAGGGACAATCACCGGCTTGCCCGGCACCCAATTGGCGGGCGTGGAGCAAGCGTTGGCATCGGCTGTTTGGAGAGCATCGAAAACGCGGACAATTTCGTCAATATTGCGTCCTAACGAAAGCGGATAGTAGAGCGTGGCGCGCACTACACCTTTAGGGTCGACAAAAAAGACTGCGCGAACCGCTGCTGTATCGCTGACCGCTTCGTGCACCATGCCATAGGAGGCGGCCACTTTCTGGTCGAGATCGGCCACCAGTGGAAATTCCACTTTGACATTAAAATTCTGCTCGATATTTCTCATCCAGGCGATATGAGCGTAAACCGAGTCGATGGAGACGCCAATGAGTTGAACATTGCGTTTCTCAAATTCAGAATGGTTGCGGGCAAATTCCACAAATTCGGTGGTGCACACCGGCGTGAAATCGGCGGGATGGGAAAACAATAAGACCCATTTTCCCTTGGTGGTGTAGTCACTGAGGCGAATCACACCGTGAGTAGACTTGGCCTGAAAGTCAGGCGCCTGCTCATTGATACGCGGGATTCTGGGTGGTACTGCCAATTGATTCATGTATTTTCTCCAGGAGTAGTGTTGGCGTCGCCATCATGCCGGGTCCCGCCACCCGGCCAACAAGCAACACCGCCGGGGTAACGACTCCCGTTACGGACGGCAATTCGGATAAAAGCAAAAAACGAACCTGTTCATTCGTGCGGCTGGCATTGGAAACCAGGGCGCACGGCGTACTGGCATCCAGGCCCATTTGCAAAAGCTGCTGGGCCGTGGCGCCATAGTGAGGACCGGGCATATAAATCGCGTAAGTAGTCTGCTCCGGATCCAGTAAAGTTTTTACGAGCGTTTGGCCATGGCAATTGTGGGCAGTCAATACCACAAGAGCCGACGCGGCCCTGCGATCCGTCAATGTGAGGCTCGCCGCCGCCGCCGCTGCCGCTGCGGCAGTTACGCCGGGAACAACCTCAAACGGTATTTCCTCTTCGCGCAGCACTTCTAATTCTTCCCCCAGCCTTCCAAAAATGGCTGGGTCCCCGGCTTTAAGGCGTACGACAGCCTTCCCCTGCCGGGCATAGGACACCATCAACCGATTAATCTGCTGCTGGGTAACACCGTGACTTCCACAGCGCTTGCCGACAGGAATCATTTCCGCTTTTGCCGATACCAGGTCGAGGATTTCCTGTGGCACGAGATCGTCGTGCAAAACGGCCTCGGCCGTGCGCAAGACCGATGCCGCTTTCACAGTAAGTAAATCTGCGGCGCCCGGTCCTGCCCCGACAATGAAAACTTTTCCTGTCATTTGCTTTGATTACGCACTCTTCTTGGCCGAGAGCGATGTCTCCTCGTTTGTCCAGTCTTCAACAGCGTGCACCAGGCTCACGACCAGTTTGTCCACATTGCCGATCATGTTCAATCCGTCACGCTGATGGTCCTTCAGCACTTCTCTCAGTTTTGCGGCCAGCGTCGAATAATTGCTCATGTTTCCCTCCACAGTGTCGCTGTAGCGACAATCTTGAAACTATTTGGAGTATGTCAGCAGGTGCAGAATCTCCTTTCGCCGTTCGCTTCGGGGCATGGCCTTCACGAGGCCCGCCCGCACGCGGCCCAGCCAATTCGTCCACGACTCGTATTCCGGGCCAAACTGCAACTCCAGCTTCTTGCGTATCTTTTGCGCTAACGCGGGGCTGTTCCCTCCAGTAGAGATGGCAATCTGAAAATGTCCCCGATTCACGACGGCCGGCGCGTAGAAATCACAATACTCCGGATCATCCACAGCATTGCACAGCACCCCGGCGCATTTTGCTTCTTCATAGACGGAACGATTGACGCTCTCCAAATCGGTGCAAGCAATCACCAGAAAGTACTCTCTGGCCATCCCTACGCGATACTCATCGGCGATATGCTTCAGACGTCCTTGCTCCACCCATTGCCGAATCTGCTCACTCACGATGGGAGAAACCACCGTGACATCGGTTGCCGACCGGAGCACGGCATAGATTTTCTCCTCCGCAATCTTTCCTCCGCCAACGATAAGCACCTTGCGGGCTTCGAGCTTCAAAAACATCGGGTAGAGTACGGGCGTCGCTTGCACTTCAGAATCGATTGTCATGCTTCACCGAACCTCCCTCGTTTTTTCGTCCATGTTTCAGAATGTCTTCAAACCATGCCAAGCTTCTAAACTCTTGGCCCCCCTGAGGATTTGCGTTCCCAGTCGATCAGGCTTCTACCGCGTGTGGGACCCTGCCCGGAGATGGGTCACGTGCTACCGCAGCAACATCAACACCGGCTAAGAGGGTGCGCAGTTCAGCTTCGCTGTGACGCGCGAAGAACCTGCGCAGGTTTTCATCCGGCGTGCGGCCCTCAAGATAGGCCCGCAATAGGCGTTCAATCGCGTCGGGAACCTCGTCTGCCGGGCAGCGGTAGCCGACCGGCCGTGCAAATCCAGCGTGCTCGCCGACCGCGCCTCCCAAGCAAAAATAGTAGGCATCGGTCAGATGGCCGTTGACTTTGATTTTCTTTCCTTCAAGTCCGATATCGGCGAGGCGATGCTGACCGCAGCTATTGGGACATCCCGTAACATTTAGCCTTAGTTGCTGATCGAAAGCTGGAAGCCGTTCTTCCAATTCCTCCACCAACCAGCGCGTAAAAGCCTTGGTCTCGGTGATGGCCAACTTGCAGAACTCCGATCCGGTGCAAGCAACGGCGCCGCGCCAGAAAGCGGATGCCGCAACATGAAGGCCAACAGATTCCAGGCCAATCGCCACCGCACGTGCTCTCGATTCTGGAACGTTCACGACGATAAGGTTCTGTGTCGCGGTCGTCCGCAACTCGCCGTTGCCGTAGTGATCGGCCAACTCCGCCGCGGCGCGCATCTGCTCCGGAGTAATCCTTCCCCGAAGGACGGACGCTCCCACGTAGAAAAGCCCTTCCTGCTTCTGCGGATGAACGCCCACATGGTCGCGAAATATGTCGGACGGAACATCTTCTAGTCCCGCCGGTTCCAGCGCGAAACCTAGACGCCTTTCCAACTCCTGCAGGAAGGTCTCCGCAGTCCAACCGTGCTGCAAGAAAAGATACTTGAGGCGCGCACGCTCCCGGTTTTCGCGAAGGCTGTCCGCTTCCCGAAAAATTTCGGTAATCGCCTTGACCACCGTAACCGCTTGATTTGGACGAACAAAGGCGTTGAGTCGCACGGCCAAGTGTGGCTCAGTTGAGAGCCCTCCTCCGACACGAACAGAAAAGCCGACTTCCCCATCCTTTACCGCCGGAGTAAGCGCCAAATCGTTAATTTCCGGATAGCAGCACCAGTCGCGGCATCCACTGATGCTCATCTTCCACTTGCGCGGAAGGTTGTAGAAATCCGGATTGCCGACAAGTAAATCCGACACTTCATGCAGCAACGGCGAGGCATCGCATAGTTCATGAGCATCCAGGCCGGCCAGAGGGCAACCAGTGACGTTCCTGGTCACATCACCGCAGGTTCCGAGGGACGTAAGCCCAGCATCGGATAGCGCCTGCAAAACATCCGGCAGGTCTTCCATGGTGACCCAGTGCAACTGAAAGTTTTGGCGAACGGTAATATCGGCAATTCCGCGCGCATATTTCTCCGCAAGCGATGCAATCACACGAAGCTGCTGGGAGTTTAGAAAGCCGTTGGAAAGCCGTATGCGAAGCATGAAGTACGGAGCCATCTTGCCTTCGCCACCCGTTCCCCCAATCGCACCTACGCCATCACCTTGGGTGTAGACGCCCCACCAGCGGAAATAGGTTTTGATCCACTGCTCAGGAATCGAGCTAAATCCAAGACGGGCAAAGCCACGAAGCTCGTCCAGGCACTCCCACGGATTTTTTTCGCGCTTCAGCCGCTCGGCGCGCTGCGCCTTGGTTTCGGTCGACTTTTCTGCCACTACGCTCATTGCGTTTTTCCTGTCACCGCAAAATTCAACCCAAAAAGTAAGAGGCCCACCGCCTGCTCTGGCTGTGGGCCTCTGTTCTTAAACTCTATAAGTGCGTTTTAAGTAACAGCGATCAATGCCAGAGACACGTGTGTCGTTTCGCAACAACACATACACATGACCATGTTCTGGCGGTTAATTCGCATAAACAGCTTTAACCTTACTGCCGAAGATAACTTCCTGTCAAGCTTCCGGAGAAAGGTAAGAGACCAAAACAAACAGAATTCCACTTTTAGTCCCTGCATTTTCATCTGAATGAAATACTCCAGCCCCGTATCCTTTTACCAACGCAACTTGAGGCAGACAACTCATTCTCCTTATTGCTATAGAAAATCTTTGAAACGCTTGACCTGCTTTACGGTACCAAAGTTCTGGAGGCCGCACCCAATGCTTGACAGTCCGAAACCTCTATGACTATAGTAGGTTCCGTAATGAACGGTTCCCGGAATATCGCGATTATTAAGGCCATGGCCATGTGTTGCACGAACACATGCACATGCACATTCAAGCGACATTCCGGCGAGTCGGTTCAAAGATCATAAGGCAATCTTAAGAAAGATCCCTAACCCACTCGCCAAAGGCGGGTGGGTTTTTTGTTTTCCGCGCAAAACGTTATTTACAGAGCACAGAACGTTATTTTACAGAACACAGAACAAGGACATGAATCACTCAAAGACAACGGATGCACGATGTACGGCGTGGAAGGCGGTGGTTCCCGCTACTTCAGCCAACCTGGGCTGTGCCTTCGATTGCGGCGGGTTGGCTTTGAAGCTGTATCTTCGGGCCCAATTCACCCCGTCCGACGCGACCGGCATTACCCTTCAGGGCATTACCCTTCAGTACGACGGCAAGACTCCCGACCGAATTCCCCTCGACGACTCCAATCTGGTGCTCAGTTCTTTCCGACAAATCCTTCATCATTTTGACTCCCCGATACCCTCGGGGCGGTTCCATGTGGAAAGCGATATTCCAGTGGGAGTGGGATTGGGGAGTAGTGCAGCGGCGATCATTGCCGGCTTGCTGCTGGGAGCAAAGTATTGCCATCGGGAGCCCGGGCAGGAGGACATCCTACACCTCGCGAATACGATGGAAGGCCACATCGACAATGCGGCCGCAGCCTACCACGGGGGACTGGTTTTCGGCCTCTCCAACAATGTGCAGCGGGTCACCACGCTGAAGACGCATTTCCCAGAAAACATCAAGCTGGTTGTGGTTACGCCTTCCATCATGGTTCCCACACACGCGGCCAGGCAGGTCCTGCCTTCGTCCTATGAGCGTGGCGAGGTGCTGCACACGCTGCAGCGGACCGCTTTCCTTGCCGCTACCTGCTTTTCGGGAAAGTTTGAGCTATTCCCGGAGTTGTTCGATGACCGACTGCACCAGCCGTACAGGCAGCAACTTGTACCAGGAATGTCTCAAGCCCTGAAGTTCCGCCACGAAGGACTCCTGGCGGTCGCAATCAGCGGTTCAGGATCATCGGTGATTGCCATGGCCACCAGCCATGAAATGGAGATTGCACGCAGCCTGCAAGAAATTTTCGCGGCTGAAAAAGTTCAAACCGAGGCCCTATGTACACAGGCCGACAACAACGGAGCTTCCATCACGAGCGTGCCGGTATCGGCGGCGGAAGTTCTACAAACCACGTAGCAACAACGTTGAAGGACATGGGAATGAGCAGAAAACGCCTGATCGTCATGAAGTTTGGCGGCACGTCCGTCGGGAACGCAGAGAGGTTTCGACAGTGCGCAGGGATCATTGCGTCCACCGCTCGGCACGACCGCATCATCGTGGTAGTTTCCGCTATGGCGGGCGTTACCGACCTGATCTTCAAGACCATTGATGCGGCCCGTCATGGCGATGCGGCGACGACTGAAGCCAGCGTGAGAAAATTTGTGGCCGTGCACGAAACACTGATCGCGGAGCTTTTCGAGAAACAAGCCGCAGAGCCAGTTCTGGAATTCGCCCGCAAGACATTCGAGCAGTTCCGAAATTCCAGCCAGGCTCTGCTGGCATTACGCTCCGAGATTTCTGGACAGGCCATGGATTCCCTAGCCGCCTTGGGAGAACGCATTTCGTCCTGGGTGCTCGCCAATTATGTGCGCCAATGCGGCACCGACGGCGAATTTGTTCGCGCAGAGGACGCCATCATTACGGACAACACATTTGGCAATGCCGCTCCCGACATGGAGGCCACGGCGTTAACCTGCGGGTCGAATCTTCTGCCTTTGCTGGATTCTGGAAAGATTCCGATCGTTGGCGGCTACAGCGGATCGACCAAGAACGGCATAACCACCACGCTGGGGCGCGGCGGATCGGACTACTCCGCAACGATCCTCGGCGCCGCCGTAGGAGCCGACGAAGTTTGGATCTGGACGGATGTTGACGGGGTGCTGACCGCCGATCCGCGGATTTGCCCCGAAGCAACCATTTTGTCGGAGATCAGCTTTGCCGAAGCCATCGAGTTGGCCTATTACGGCGCGAAGGTCATTCACCCGAAGGCTGTATATCCCGGCGTTGATGCGGGATTTCCCATCTGGATCAAAAATTCGTTTCGCCCCGAAGTTCCTGGAACCAAAATCGCGTCTTCGGCGGTATCGATCAATTCGCCAGTAAAGGCGGTCACGTGCGTCGGCAACGCTTCTCTGATCACACTGGTCACAGGTCGCGACGTTCACCCCGCAGAGCTGTTTGGACGCCTCTTCCTTCGCCTTGGACAAGAGCGGCTAGACGTGTTGTTCGCCACGCAATCCTCGCCTGAACATGCACTGGGCCTGGTGGTGCGCAAGGAGGACAGCAGCCGCATCCTGAAGCTGATCAACAACGTTTTTCGAATTGAGTTAGCTCAGGGAGTCCTCCATCCCGTTGCGGTGCAGAACGACGTAGCGGTAGTCACTGTGCTCGGAGAATCGATGCGCGGCACGCCGGGAGTCCTTGGCCGGGTCTTCTCGTCCGTAGGCGCATGCCAGGTAAGCGTGATTGCGGTAGCGCAAGGCGCGAGCGAGTTGAGCATTTGTTTCGCCGTACCGTCGGCCAATGCCACGGAGATCGTTCGAGCGGTCCATCACGAGTTCTGCGGGCATGAGGACTTCGTGCTAGCGGCATCCCAATCCCAAGTCTCGCTGGCCTCAGGAATGTGATGAAATCCACTTCGTCAAATACGACCATGTCAAACACAACCATGAGCGCGCACCTATTGCGATGCGTGCGCTGCAGCAGTGTCCAGGGAAAAGTAGACCGCTTGTTTCGATGTTCCGAGTGCGGTGAACTGCTTGAAGTCTCCTATCCGCATTGGAAAACGCTCGATAACGAATCTGGGGCGCGCCTGAAAAAGATCTGGCAGGAGCGCCGGCTTTCCACCGCTCCGGAAGACGTAAGCGGGGTATGGCGCTATCGAGAGCTGCTTCCGCGCACGGACTTGCAGCACATTGTCACGATGAGCGAGGGCAACACTCCGCTTCTTCTGCTGAAAAAATCGGCGCGAATGCTTCGCCTTTCCCACCTTCTGGTGAAGCACCAGGGAATGAACCCGACCGGTTCCTTCAAAGACACAGGGATTTCGGTCGCTATTTCAAACGCCAAGGCAGAAGGTTTTCCGGTGGTTTGCTGCGCTTCAACGGGAAACACCTCGGCTTCTGTTGCAGCCTACGCGGCCCATGCCGAGATGAAGAGCCTTGTGTTTCTTCCCGCCGGACAGATCACCGCGGGAAAACTCGCGCAGTCGCTCGAATATGGCGCCACCGTGGTGCAATTGCTCACCGACTTCGATGGCTGCCTGCAGCTTCTTCACCAGGTTATCCAACGGTTTCCCGCCTATCTGCTCAATTCTGTGAACCCCTATCGGCTTGAAGGGCAGAAGACGGTGGCCTTTGAGCTAATGGAACAGATGAACTGGAGCGTTCCCGATCATGTGATCGTTCCTGGCGGAAACCTGGCCAACAGCTCGGCGCTGGGAAAGGGCTTCCTCGAACTTGTTGAGCTTGGCCTAATCAGCAAGCCACCCAAAATCTCGGTGATCCAAGCCGCGGGCGCCAATCCACTGGTTCGCACGATGCGAGAGAACAACGGAAAAGAACTCGTCAAAGTCACCGCCGAGACGAAGGCGACGGCCATCCGCATCGGCAATCCAGCTTCGTGGAGGAAGGCCGTGGCGGTTCTGCAAAATACCGGCGGCACAGCGGAAGACGTGAGCGAAGACGAAATTGCCCTCGCCAAAGCCGAGCTTGGCGCTGAGGGAATCGGGTGCGAACCGGCTTCTGCGGCCACGCTGGCAGGCCTGAAAAAGCTGGTGAAATCGGAGTTCGTAAAGACGACCGAAACGGTTGTATTGGTATTGACCGGCCATATGCTGAAGGACGCGGACTACATGCTGCAGGCAAAAGGAAATCGTTTTGTTGGACCGGTTGAAGCGGATGCAGGAGCAGTCATCAGAACACTGGAGCAGATTTATGCAGGGAATTGAAGAACAGCCTCTTGTTGAACGCCATGAACTCCGCCCGGCGGCGGAGATCGGAGTGGGCATCGTCGGCTACGGCACGGTCGGCCGGGCAGCAGCGGAGATCCTGACCAACAACGCCGAAGAGATTCGGCGTCGTACCGATGGCGTTTCCATTCGGGTAACGAGGCTATGCCGCAGAAGCCCAGGCGTCGAAGAAACGGGGGTGAACGGCATCAAGATCTCTTCCGATTGGAAAGACGTGGTCAGCGCCAAAGATGTGGACATTGTTATTGAGGCCATGGGCGGAACCGGGGTGGCCCACGACGTTGTCCGCTCCAGCATCCTGAGCGGCAAAGCGGTTGTGACCGCCAACAAAGCTCTACTTGCCCAATTTGGAGAAGAGATATTTTCCCTCGCGGACCGTGCTGGAGTTCCAGTGGGGATTGAGGCGAGCGTTGGCGGTGGAGTTCCAGTGATTCGCGTGATCTCCGAGGCTCTGGCTGCCGATCGCATCCTAGCCGTCTATGGCATTGTGAACGGCACGGCCAATTTCATCTTGACTCAGATGGAAAGCCATGGCGTTGAATTTTCCGAAGCCCTGCAACAAGCACAGACCATCGGCTATGCGGAAGCCGATCCCGGGCTGGATATCGATGGACTCGATGCCCGCGACAAAATTTCCATCCTGGCGCGGTTGGCTTTTAATAGCGGCGTTCCTCCCGCGCATATACCCGTGACCGGCATCAGGAGCATCAAAGCTACCGATTTTCACTACGCGTACCGCCTCGATTCAACCATCAGACTGGTGGCGGCCGCGGAACGGTATGGCAACAACATCACAATTTCCGTGAGGCCCTGGCTGGTACGGCGCGACTCTATGCTTGCCAAAGTCGATGGAGCCAATAACGCCATTTTCCTTGTGGGCGAGAGCGTTGGCACACAGATGTTATATGGACGCGGGGCGGGCGGCGGCGCTACCGGCGCGGCAGTTCTCTCCGACGTGGTGCAAATTGCAAGACATCTAGGGCGAGACCTGGTGATGCCGAGTGGTTTGTCAGGCTTTCATCAGCCGGAGAAGCTGCATCTCGCCGATCACACCCGTCCAGTTCCCTGGTATCTGCGGCTCACCATCGGCGACCGACCGGGCATTCTTGCAAGAATTGCCGAAGCCATTGCCCGCGAGGGAATCAATATCGACTCCGTGCTGCAAGAGCCACACATGGCAAAGGAGAATCTCTCTTTTGTTGTGACCCTAGAGCCCGTTCCGGCAAATGTTGTGGAACGCGCGGCACGCGCCATCAACCAATTCGATTTCATGCTGGAGCCAATTCTGGTGCTGCCTATGATTTCGCAAGCAGGTGGAAGCCACTCTTAAAGGCTAAAGATTGATTCCAAGGGGCATTTTGGAAACATCAAAAATAATCAAGTGGAATGACGCGCCACAGCAATCAAAGAATCAGGGCCGTTGATAAGCTTCACTTGTGCAATGCGTCGCAAAGCGATAGGGGTTCTGTACGCGGCCCAAACATTCGCTTCTATCAGTTACCCGTTCTTCTATCGGTACCCGCACCCCATTACCGAGAAATATTTCATCAGCTCCAAGCTGAACTCGCGGTAATTCATCTTGTTTGCCACGGCAATCGCATGAAAACTTTCAATAGCCGCATTATGTGAGGGGGAATGTTAGTTAGAAGCAAGCCCTGGGTAGAAAACGCCGAGAGCGATGCCTCGGAGCACAAATGAGAACAAAAGTTCTCATTTGTGCTCCAAGGCATGAAATTATTGGGTGGGCTTGACGGGGCCATAAATGGCCCCTCTTCCACAGTTGCGCCAGCTTCATCGCCGACCTGATTTATCGAGGAGCCGAATGAGCACGCTAGCCGTGAGATAAGTTTCAGGACGGCTCAAACATCTCTTTCATGCGATTGCCCCGTCTGGGTTGCAGACCAAAGGGCAGCAGACGATACCGACAAACACTTTTGCCAAACGCCACAACCGCAAGCGGGTGATCAGTGAATCTCGGGCGGTTCCGGTTCAGCAATGCCATCCGCTCGTGGATCGGATGCTCCGTAATTCATGCCAGTGCGCGAGTTATGCAAGACTGCTTGCCCACGGCCCATCCTCGCCGTGTACTCTTTGCGAACCATGAGGTTGTGGCCCTTGCCGCGGAGGGCTTGAAGAACGTCGGGCTTGACCCGCGATTCAATCAAAATATCGCAGCTAACATTACCGCCGGCCACCGTGAATCGAGGCGCTTCCATTGCAGCCTGGATGTTCATGCCGTAATCCACGAGGTTCGAAACGAACTGCGCATGCGCGAGAGGCTGGTTTGCGCCTCCCATGATTCCAAAACCGATGTGGACATCGCCGCGTTCCATGAATGCAGGAATAATGGTGTGGAACGGACGCTTGCGCGGAAGCAGCGCGTTGGGATGCTTGGGATCAAGCGAAAAGAGTCCACCGCGATTCTGCAAGGCAAATCCCATTCCTCGAACAACAATTCCCGATCCAAAGCCGGAATAGTTGCTCTGTATCAGCGACGCGATATTTCCTTCTTTGTCGACCGCCGCCAAATATGTGGTGTCACTCATGGAAGGGCTGCCGGCGCCCGGATCGCAATTGGCCTTATCTGGCTGGATAAGAGAAGCGCGCTGGGCGCCGTATTCCTTGGAAATCAATCCACGCACCGGCACCTTGGCAAACCTGGTATCTGCGTTATAGCGATACAGATCGGCATAGGCCAACTTCATGGCTTCAATCTTCTTGTGAAGCTCAACAGTTCCCTGGGGCCCCGCTTTATCGGGCTCAAAGTTGCCCATGATATTGAGCATCTCAAGCGCAGCCATCCCTTGCCCGTTGGGTGGAAGTTCATAGATGGTCCAGCCGCGGTATTCACTTGAAACAGGTTCTACCCACTCGGCGGAAAACTCAGCTAAATCCGAGAGCTGCATAGTTCCACCGAAAGCAGAGGATGTTTGAACAATCGCCTGGGCGATTTCGCCCTTGTAAAACGCATCCTTTCCTTGCGACGCAATCAGCTTGAGGGCCTTGGCTATATCGGGGTTGCTAAATCTCGCACCCAGCTCAGGCGGTTTTCCACCAGGAAGGAAAACCCGGCGGGCCTCGTCGGTCTTCTGCATCTTGGCTTCTTCTTCGGCCCAATACTCTTGAATGATTTCGGGCACAGCGTATCCGCGCTCGCCGTAATAAATCGCTGCGCTGAACAGATCTTTCCAAGGCAGTTTGCCAAAGCGATGGTGGGCCTGGCTCCATCCCTCGACAGTTCCGGGAACAGTGACGCTGTGAATGCCATCGTGCGGCATTGCGGTAATGCCCTGCCTCGCCAGAAAGTCGATCGTGAGATCTTTCGGAGCCCAGCCGCTCGCATTCAGCCCATAGAGCTTGCCGCTCTTTGCGTCCCAATAGATCAGAAAAAGATCGCCTCCGATTCCGTTCATCATCGGCTCGGTGACGCCGAGAACGGCATTGGCAGCTATTGCGGCGTCCATTGCGGAACCGCCCTTGGCAAGAATCTGCGCGCCGGCCTGGGAAGCCAAATAGTGGCTTGTGCCAACGATGCCGCGATCCGTAATTACCATGGATCGTCCGTGGGAACGATCCTGACCATAAAACATTTGAGGTATCGACGTTGCCATGAGAAGGATGCCTAAAGAGAGAATCGTACGCAGCATTTTTGTACCTCGTTCAAGAGGGAACAATCGTTTATACCAGTCGCTACATCCCCTGTTTGTACTCCGGATGGGTTTCCGCTCAATTCAAAGCTTCATAACGCTGTGACGCTCTACCATCGTTCCATCCGTGAACATAAAGGCTGGTAATGTTTTTCCTGTTTCGATCTGCTATGTCCGCACAAACGGAGTTTCAACTGTTGGATACATCCGTATCTTTGGATACGGGATTTGTCGATGGCTATATCGATACATCCGGATCGAAAACAGATTAAGCGAGAGATTATAGAGCACGAATGACATCTGTGAAGAAACAGACACAACTGGATTGAGAACTTCAGTATCCGGCTTTTTTATTCGCGCCGCGGCCCCAGCTAAGTCTTCTTCCGATAATTGCCTTGACGATCAGGTGATCGGTAGATCGCGTGGTTCCAACCCCCACGCCGAAATTCAATTCCCACTCGGGAGAAACGTTCAGGTCGATGGAGGGAAAAAACTGTTGCTGCTGCTCAGCAACAGGATCAAAGCTTCCGATCGGCCCCAAAGCGCCGTAATATTCAAGCCCTCCGCTCACAACCTTGGAAAAGTCGTAGGACACTTTGACATTGGGTGAAAACTCAAAACCATTGCCTGAGTTCGCGCCGTGAATGGATTTGTCTACCGTGGGGTTGAATGCCAGGTACCAGCGGCCCACCTTCTTGTCGACAATCGGGCGAATCTCCCATGTCCAGGTGTCTGGGGAAAAACTTGGGCGCTGGTAGCCAATCTCGTTCGAGATACTTACACCGACAGGCCAATGCCATTTCTCCGGAACACGAAAGCGGGGACGAATATGATCTCCTACCCAATCCCATCCGCTCCCGGAACGCGCACTGGTAAAAATGTAGAATCCGGTTTCAAACCAATCGTTGAATCCCTGAGTAATCTCGATGGTCTCATGCAAAGCGTGATTGGTAGGCTGCACACCATCGACAACGGTCTTGCTGCCTTCCGCCGTAAAATTCGTGTGGAACTCCACCATCGTGGCGTGGGGCTCGACCGTTTCCGCGCCGTATACTTGAATTTCATAGTTGTCCTGAGCCAGACACATGGCGGACAAAATCAATAGAAGCGGAAGAATGAAGTAAATTCTTGCCATCTTAAGAATTCCACGCCCTCAAAATTCGGGCTACGTAAGAATTTAACAGACCAACCCTTATATCGGGGCGGAAGCTATATCGATGACGAATGCCGCATCGCACAATTTGCAGAGAATTTGCTTTTGCAATTGCGAGTCCGTAGTGGCCTGCACCTTGAATCGGCGCTCCGGGCCACCCCTGGGCAAACTCGCTCAAAGGAACTCTTTATATTTATCGAGTACAAATAGAGTATTATTTTACTTTGTAAAGTGAATGTTGAGAATGAAAAAGCGCCACACAGGCCGTGCAGCGCTCGAGAAAAATGACCCCAACCGCATGAAATTCTACGCCTGTATGATTTTTATGCTTCCTTAGCCGCCTTACCAGCCTTGCCAGCGGCTTTCTTTCTTTCAGCCCATGCTTGTTTCATCATTTCAGAAATGCGTTTTTTGGTAGCGGGGCTCAGAGGACGCCGCTTCCGCTGGCCTCCTCTAACTCCAAGACTGCTTGTAAAGACAGATGCAGGGCGACCTGGCCCCCGCCGGCGCGGCGAACTCCCCTCAAGAGCGGCGATAGCCTGATCCAAACGATCTCTTTCCTCGTGTAGTTCGGAAAGTATTGACTGAGTATCCATTAATGGCTCCTTCGCGCTCATGCTAACAAGCCGGGCTTGGCCTTCGCAAGCTAAGTACCCCGTGATAGATCGATCTTAAGTAACCAGAATCATCTATCGTCGCTCGGCTTTAGAGGCGATAACTATTGGCTGTAGTTACAGAAAATAAAAACTGAGATTATCCTCGGGAGCACGAACTTTCGTCATAGCAATTTATTGAATTTTTACCGCATATCAATATTCGGAGCTTCTCCAACTGCACAATTTTTCAACTTCGGCATTACGCCGGGAGAAGTTTGATCGAGTTCTCCCTTGAGCCTAATTGCCGGACTGGGTTCTTCTTGGGTGGTTTGATAAAGGCGTGCCACGCGAGAGAGGAGTTGCGCAGATGTAATTCCAAGAGCCCCCGGGGTTCGCGGCTTGCAGTTAACGGGCTGACGAAAACGTCCAGTTTCAGTGGTTCGTGATTCATCGTTCATGGTTTATGGTTTATGGTTCTAGGGCTTAGGGCTCAGGGTTTCAGGGGATACCGGGAGGTATTCTGCGTAGGAAGCTAACCATCCCGCAGGCTATCTCAGCATCTGGATTGAAATGAACGCAAGCTAGTGGGAGTGCCGGTAGCTGACGATGGATAAGAGCCTGTAGCTTGACTCTTCTTTACACGAAAGGGCTTAGCCTTTACGAAAGCTTTGGGCTTTTGGTCAAGGATCGAGGAAAGCCAAGCATGCACTGCTCGAAGGAAAAAGATTCGCTTAGTACATTGGCCTTAGGGTCGCAAAAAGCGAGTTGCCACTGGCCCAATGAGGGGCTACGATACCGTATTACTTTATTGCGATGTGCTCGTCTAAGAGTGTCAAGGTGATTCCAATGAGGCGCAATCCAGTCATCTCTCCCCGCATTTTCTTCAGCCTAGTCCTCCTGTGTGGTATTGCAGGAACCGCGTTCGGCCAGAGAAACCCAAACCGAACCACCGTGGTTGGCGATTCCGAAATGAACGATAACCTGCGGCAATTTGCCGAGGTTTACAGCCTGGTGGAAGAAAATTACGCCGATCCGGTTGACCCCAGCAAGACGATTTACGAGGGTGCTATTCCGGGGATGCTGCACGTGCTGGACCCGCACTCGAACTTTTTCAATATCAAGTCCTACTCTTCTTACCGTGAAGAGGAGCAGGGCAAGTACCAGGGCGTGGGGATGGTGATCGGCCCGCGCAACGACAAAATGATCGTGATTGCTCCCCTTTCCGGAACGCCCGCTTATCGTGCGGGCATCCGCCCGGGCGACATCATCCTCGGGGTAGACGGAAAATCCGTTACCAATATGGACAGCAATCAGGTTTCGGATTTGTTGAAAGGACCCAAGGGCACTCAGGTAGTCATCACGGTCGCTCGTGAAGGTTCGGAACATCCTCTTGAGTTTCGGGTGGTGCGCGAGGAGATCCCGAGGAACTCCGTGGACCTGTCATTTGAAATCTCGCCAGGCGTTGGGTACATCCATCTCAACGGCTTTCACGAGACGACAACTCGCGAAATTGCGGCAGCACTGGAGCGTTTTGGCGATCTCAAAGGCTTGGTCTTCGATCTTCGTGGCAATCCAGGCGGTCTTCTCAATGAAGCTGTAGGGGTGGCGGACAAATTCCTACGTAAAGGAAGCGTTATTGTTTCGCAGCGGGGCCGGGCACTTCCAACTCAGGTTTATTACGCAAAACAAGGCAATCAGGGCAAGGAATATCCTCTGGTCGTTCTGGTGGATCGAGGTACGGCTTCGGCGGCGGAAATTGTAGCTGGAGCAATTCAGGACCACGACCGAGGGCTGATCCTAGGCGAAACCAGTTTTGGAAAAGGACTCGTGCAGTCGGTATTCACGCTCTCCGAGAGCACCGGTTTGGCACTCACCACCGGGCGGTATTACACTCCTAGCGGCCGCTTAATTCAAAGGGATTACAACGGCCTATCGCTGTATGACTACTACTACTCCCGTGGGACCGAGCCGCGTGATGAAAAGGCCCGTGAGGTGCGGATTACCGATGGAGGCCGTACCGTTTATGGCGGCGGTGGAATTACCCCAGACGAGAAGGTGGAGACTCCCAAGCTGGACCACATGCAGGAGCAGCTCCTAACGCACTACGCTTTCTTCAACTTTGCCAAGCATTACCTGCTCAACAAACACATCACGAAAGATTTCCAGGTAACGGACGACGTAATGAAAGAGTTCCATAGCTTCCTTATAGACGAGAAAGTTCCCTATACGGAGAGCGAGCTGCAGCACCAGCAGAACTGGACAAAAGCAGAGATCAAGGGCGAATTATTTACTGCGGAGTTTGGGCAGCAAGAAGGCCTTAAGGCGCACACTGAAACCGATCCAATGATCCAGAAGGCGCTGGGCCTCTTACCTCAAGCAAAGCAAATTGCAGAGAATGCGCGGCACTATTCGGCCCAAAAGATGAAAGACCACGAAACCAATCCGTAAAAGGCAGTCAGCAATCAGCAAGAATAGAAATTTTCTTCTTCGCATTGGGCACGCTTTTTCCGACATGGATGAGCGTGCCTTTTCAATTTGCAGCACAAGTAGTCGTAGGACTGGCCCATGCTATTGATGGAAACCTGAAAAGAAGCTGAGGGGATTTATTTCTGGGAGGTTGGAGGCGCGGGTCGGAATCGAACCGACGCGTAAAGGTTTTGCAGACCTCTCCCTTACCACTTGGGTACCGCGCCCCTGATCTGTGCAACCTTCGCTTGGCCCAACGCCTGACAGCAGAAACCCTCGCAGTGGCGAGGGGCGTTGGAAACGCTAGCTTTTGGAGCGGGAGACGGGATTTGAACCCGCGACTTCGACCTTGGCAAGGTCGCACTCTACCACTGAGTTACTCCCGCTTAGAAGGCCGATAGCTATTATATCGCCGTGAAAATGCAGGGTCAACGGGGCGATGGTCAAACATTTCAGCGCCGGGTTCCAACCAATCTACACCTGAACAAAGCGCATGGCGGCTTCGCCATAACGCGGACCCGCAATCAGGTCCTTCGGCAGAATCGCTTCAATCTGGGCCAGGTCCGCATCCGTGAGGTTCACATGCAAAGCGCCGGCATTCTCGTCCAGATATTTCCTGCGCTTGGTGCCTACCAGAGCGACGACATGGTCGTTTTGCGCCAGCACCCAAGCCAGTGCGAGCTGCGACGAGCTGCAGTGTTTCTTCTCCGCCAGCTCTTCAATCTTCCTCACCAGATCAAGATTCTTCTGGAAGTTCTCTCCCTGGAAACGAGGAGCCACACGGCGATAATCGTCCTTCGCCAAATCGTCGACACTCTTGATTTGCCCGGACAGGAAGCCCCGACCCAGTGGACTATAGGCAACAAAGGTTATTCCAAGTTCCTTACAGGTTTGCAGAATATTTTCTTCAACGTCGCGGCTAAAGAGCGAATATTCGGATTGTAATGCCGCAATCGGATGAACCTTTGAAGCGCGCCGTAACGTCTCGGAATTCGCTTCTGACAGCCCTAAATGCTTCACCTTGCCGGATCGAACCAGCTCAGCCATGGCACCGACCGTTTCTTCAATCGGAACCTGCGGATCAACCCGATGCTGGTAATAAAGGTCAATGCTCTCCACTCCCAGGCGCTGCAAGCTGCCATCGCATGACGCCCGCACATATTCTGGGCGGCCATTCACTCCGGTGGAGACCCTGGTCGCCGGGTCGCGCATGATACCGAATTTCGTGCAAATAAACGCCTTATCGCGCTGCCCGTGAAGGGCTTTACCCACGAGCTTTTCGTTCTCACCGATGCCGTACATGTCGGATGTATCCAGGAAATTGATTCCTAATTCCAATGAGCGATGAATCGTGGCGATCGATTCCTGCTCATCGCTGCCGCCATAAAATTCCGACATTCCCATGCAGCCCAACCAGATTGCGGGCACCCGAGCTTCTGTCTTCCCAAGGGAGATGGTTTTCATAAAAGAGCCCTCGATTGTTCTATTATTCCAAAAGATTTAAAGACTTCCGGTGTTTCTATCTTGCGTAGTGTTGACTTAGCGCTTCGCCAGGATCTTTCCGCCGGGTCTGCCATCTCCCACGGCGCCTTCAGTGCCGGTTTCTGTAGCGGTACCCACAATCTGGCCGTCACGCATGTGGATGACTCGATCACCCACGGTTGCGGCTTCAGGGTTGTGCGTAATCATCAGCACGGTCTGTCCAAACTGCCGATTGGCATCGCGCAACATGTTCAACACGATTTCGGAGTTTCTGGAATCGAGATTTCCGGTGGGCTCGTCCGCCAGCACGATTGCTGGATGATTCACCATGGCCCTCGCCAACGCCACTCGCTGCTGCTCACCGCCCGACAGCTCCGATGGACGATGCTCCAGCCGTCCGGCAATGCCAAGCATCTCCGTGACCTTGGTGAAGAACTCGCGATCATTGCCGTTGCGCCGACCGCCGATCTCTCGCGCTATCTCAATATTGTCGCGCGCATTGAGCGTCGGCAAAAGATTGAACTTCTGAAAAACGAAGCCAATCTTCTGCTTGCGCATCTCCGTACGCTGCCCATCGGACAAGGTTGCAAAATCCGCACCATCGATCAGCACGCGACCGGAAGTAGCGCGCGTGAGGCCGCCCATGATGTAAAAAAGGGTCGATTTTCCGCTGCCCGAAGGTCCAACGATACTGACAAATTCTCCACGCTCCACGGCAAAGCTAACGCCGCGTAAAGCTGGAACATCCACTTTGCCGATCCTATAGACCTTGGTGATGTTCTCGACCTGGATGATGTGAGCCAAGACTTTATGTTAACAGACATCATGGCCCGCGCATCCGCACAGCGAAAACCCTAGCGCATCATGCTTGCGCGCCGGGCCGCGAAAAAAAAGGCACGACCCGGCTCTCGAAAGCACTTGGAAGTCAGCTTCCCTAGGCTCTAGTTAGTCTGGATTACGATGCAGCCTTAAGATGTTCTCCGGCCCTGCCTGTTCCGTTCGTTCCATTCTTTTTCGGGCCTCGCTTCTTAATCAGCAGAACGCGGATGCGCTCCAGAATTTCGACGGGAGCATGCGCTCCTTTAGGAAGGAAGAGATCGGCTCGGGTATCCCTTTCGCAGGATTTCAGTTTTCCTGAAAAAAGAATTGCCGGAGTCTCGGGAGAGAGTTCTTTAATTCGATCGATGAGGGCGGCGCCATCGAGCGCAGGCATCAGATAGTCGGTCAATACGAGATCAACCCCGCCTTTTTTGAAAACTTCCAGGGCCTCGGTGCTGCTTGTGCATGCGGTTACGCGGTAGCCGCGCGTCTCCAGCATGACTTTTCTTATGGAAAGAGATTGCTCATTGTCGTCAACGCAAAGGATGGTTCTTCTCGGTCGCATATTTTCCTGAATTTATCCCGCATTCTCGAAGGCGCCAGAGCAGGGCCCTTTCGGAATGTCTTTTTTTATGTCGTCAGTTTGTGAGCTGGGCGAAAGCGGTCTTTCAAGAACAACGTTCACGAATCTTAGGCCCGCGCGAAAACGCTGTAAAGTACCGTGAAAGACAACAGGTGAACTACTCGCTTGCAGGTTTTTCCTTCATGTGCAGAGCGATGAAAAACAGCAAAAACACAAAAGTCCGCGCAGCCTCGCCTTAGAATGACATCTCTCCTCGCACCACTTCGACGGCATGACCGGCAACGCGTATGTTAACCACTTTGTTACCCGTTTTTCCTCCGGTCGCATAAAGTTTGCTGCGGCGTTTCATCTCTACACCCTGCTCGATCAACGACTGACGTTCCGGCGGGAACACGCCGTGTGCGACTGCCCAGGCTGCGCACGGCCCGGCGGCGGATCCGGTGGCCGGATCCTCGCCGTTGTAGAAAATCATGCGCGCCTGAAGCGTGGCGTCGGGGTTTTTTGTTTCGCGCGAAACGAAATAAAAAAATTTTGCATCAGTCTTACCGAGATATTCCCCCATCGACGACCATGCAGGGGAAAGATTTTGCAGAGCGGCAAGAGATACAACCGGGACAATCGCGAATGCATTGCCGGTACTCACTGTCTGAATTGGAAGGTCCGCGGCAATATCGTTCACGGAGATGCCCGCGGCTCTTGCCACGTCTTCCCGCGAGTGTGTTTGCCCGAATTGCGGATCGCGCTGGGTCATCTCTCCAAAAGGCAATCCATCCCTGGTTGAAAATTGAACGGGTATCTTGCCCACGTTCAAGTCCAGCGCAACCGTTTGATCTCCGGTCTCAGATTGCAGCGCATGCAGCACCATGGCGGTGCCGAGCGTTGGGTGCCCCGCAAACGGCAATTCTTCGTTTACGGTAAAAATGCGCACCCGAACGCCTCTTTCCCGCTCTACAGCCGCATCGGCTGGAAAGATAAACGTGGTCTCCGACAGGTTCGTCTCGCGAGCCAACGCCTGCATCTCGGCGTCGGTCAGTCCACGGGCGTCGAGGAATACGGCGAGTTGATTGCCCTCCAGCGGGACCGAGGTGAAAACATCTAGCTGAACAAACGAAAAACGGCGCTTCTGATCCGGCATCTTTTTTGATCTCCCCTGGCTTTGCCCTTGCGTCTGTGATACTCAAGCATGCTGGCAGCCACGTCGATTCGACCGGCAACGTAAAAATCGGTCAACAATGCACGCGAGAAATGTTTTATTCTGCACTCAGTGTAGCAAGACCATTTGCGAGGCCGATTGAAGGCATTCCGAAGATTGCTCAAGCGTACGCCGTTCTATGGCGCCTATAAGGCTTTGGGCCATTATCCCGACTACTGGTATTGGAAGCTTCGCGGCGAGCCCCCGCGCTCCCCGCACCTGCTGAAGCAACGAACGGTGCGCGAATACGCGCAGAGGCACAACCTGCGCATCCTGATTGAAACCGGCACCTATTATGGAGAGATGGTGGCCGCGATGAAGCGCAATTTCGACCGGATCGATTCGATCGAATACGATCCCCAGCTTGCGCAGAGGGCCATCAAGAAATTCTCGAGTTGGCCCCACATTCAGATTTTGCAGGGCGACAGCCAGCAGCTTGTGCCCGAACTGCTGAAGACCCTTTCAGCTCCGGCGCTCTTCTGGCTGGATGCGGGTTACTACGGCTGGGCGGGACTTCAAGGGAACAAGCAGCGGCTGACCTCGGAACTGGAAGCGATTCTAAGACATCCGGTGCCGGGCCATATCCTCCTGATGGATGATGCACACGGACTGAATGGATTGAATGGCGCTCCCACCGCGGAAGAGCTCATGCGCAGAATCGAAGCCGAATTCCCGGGGAGGAAAGCGACGGTCCAGCATGACATTCTACGAATCTGCTAACTTTGAACGCTTGGGGCCGAGCATGCTGGGACTGGTCGGGGTCGATTGGGCCGATACAAAATAATGTGGCACAGGAGATGCAAGTTTCCACATGCCCAAGCGTTCAACGGATAATGGCCTTCGTGCGCCTGAGCCTCGTACCTACCATGAAAGGCTATCCCTTGAGCGCACTTTTCAATACAATTTCCTACAAATCAATTAGATACGGAGAAGCGATGAAAGGAATTTTTTCGGCGGCTGGCCTGTTCATGGCACTGGTTTTATTAGGGTGCGGCGGCAGCGGCAACTCCAGGTTTGTCTACGTCGTTGGTCCGACCCTCAGCGCCGTATCCGGCTTTACGCAAAGCAACACAGGAACAATTTCGCCCCTTGTCTCTCCCACCTTCGGGACAGGCACGGCACCCACAGCCGTTGTTGTACATCCCACAAAGAAATTCGCCTACGTCATCAATGGCGGCAGCAACGACATCTCGGTTTTCAACATGAACACGACGAGCGGCATCTTGAGCGCGAATGGCGCCAACGTGGCTGTGGGTACTCATCCAATCGCAGTGGCCATGGCCGCGGGTGGGGGGGTTCTTTATGTGCTGAATCAAGGATCGGCATCGATTTCAGCTTTTACCATTGATCCCAATACCGGACTTCTTACCGCGGCCACCGGATCTCCATTTACCACGGGCGTGCCGCCGAATCCCACCTCCATGGCCCTCAACCCCGCACAAAACTTTTTATATATTGCGGGAGGCGCGGCGGGAGCCAAGGCTCAGGTGGCGGTATTTACCGCTCCGGGAACCGGAATTATTACTCCAATCCCCAGTTCGCCCTTTACCGCCGGAGTGACTGCCGCATGGGTAACGGCCGAATCAACTGGACGGTTCGTTTACGTCTCGGATTCCACCAGCAACAACATCGTCGCGTTCACTGTACAGGCGGGAACCGGATCCCTTAACCAGATTGCGGGATCTCCATTTGCCGCGGGAACCGGACCAAGCGTGATGGCGGCCGATTCGACCGGCTCTCTCTTGTTCGTCCTCAACCCCGGCACAAACAACGTTTCCGCTTTTACCATTGGATCGAGTTCCGGCGCCCTCTTTTCGGTAATTGGGTCGCCGTTCGCCACCGGCACAACGCCGAGTTTTCTGACGGTCGACTCAACCAATAAGTTCCTGTATGTGGGAAATCCCGGCTCTTCGAATGTAAGCGCCTTTACGGTGAATAACGGTGGGTCTTTAACTTCGGTGCCAGGGTCTCCGTTTGCCGTGACCACCGGGTCTACCTGGATTACGACCACAAACTAGCAGGAGCGCAGGCGGCGGGAACCGGCAGGAAATAGTATCTTTTCCAAATATTTATTGAGCGAAATCAGGAGCAAAAAATTTCAACATGCGGAAAGCGATCCTCATTTTTAGTCTTGTTGCTTGCTTTTGGCTGAATGCAGCAGCCCAGAAGAACCAATTTTCTTTGGTAGTCGGCGTCAAGGTGACACCCGGCGTCGGGAACGCCAACAGCTTCAACGGCAAGACCAATGTCGACAACGCATTGGGCTTTGAAGCGAACTACGCCCACGAAGTTCTTCCCCTTCCCTTTGCTTCCTTGCAGGTTGAACTTCCGCTGGTGTTCACTACGCAGTCCAATGTGAACTCTTTCAACCTGCTGGCCTCGAAGAGCTACGGCGCGCTTTTTGCAACGCCGGCCCTGAAACTCCAATTTGCGCCACATACTCACCTCAGCCCATGGGTTTCCGCCGGGGCGGGATTGGCGCGCTTTTCCCCCAGCACCACCGCTCTTAATGGCGGAGGCAGCGCGGCCGGAGGTACGATTAAAGCCGCCTATCAAGGCGGTGCGGGAGTCGATTTCAGGGTGCCTGCGCTGCACGTTACACTCCGAGTTGAAGGCCGAGAATTTTTTACGGGAACGCCCAATCTTGGCGTCTCAGGTCTCAACTTACGGCATAACATCATGGCCGGGGGCGGAGTGGTCTTTAACTTTTAGGGACACTCTTGCCTAAAAGTGATTTGGGATTTCATGAATTCCACGGGCCGAAACAAGCTGTGACCTGAAAGCTTCAGCGCGTGCTCCATGAAATCCCATCGATCAACCTCGCAATCCTCTAACTCAAAACGTTCGATCCAGAGCGCTCCGCTCACGTTTGCCGCAACCTCTTTCGGATTGGGCGTTTGGCTGGCAGGAGCTCTCCAAAGCCCAGTATGGCTTTGGGCTAGCGCATCCCTCGCGCTGGTATTTTGCACCCTAGCCGCGGCTGCGATTGGTAATTATCGACTGGGATACGCAGCTGGATTCCCCGCGCTCGCCTGTGCTGGAGCCTTCGCCAGACTTTGGATGCCGACGCCGGCAGTTGTCCTCCCTCCGCCGGAGTTTCTTTACGATCACCCCATTGAGATCATCGGCCATGTGACCAACGACGGCGCTATGCTCGCCGGGCGGCAGCCACGCGAACGCTTTGATCTGGAGACCGAACAGATCCAACTCGATGATGCAACATTCATCGAACCATTCGGGCTGCGCGCCACCCTTTTTGCAGGCGACCGAAAGCGCGTGGAATCCGAAGAGAACGAATATCAAACGGACGAGGATCATGCCGGATTTCCGCTTCTGGTTTATGGCGAGCGGATCAAATTCACCGCCAAGCTGAGGTTGCCACGCAATTTCCACAATCCAGGGTCGTTCGATTATGAAGGCTACTTGCATGGGCTGGGCATTTCGACGCTGGCTTCCGTTTCGGCCAAGAGCATCGAGATTCTGCCGCCAACGCAGGACTTTCATTCTTGGGGTTTTCATTCTTGGGGCTTTCTCCGGAGCCAAATCCGACGCAGCATTCTGAGCCATGTGCACAGCCGGAAAGCCCGGCTATGGAGCGAGGAAGATGCCGCCTTGTTTGCGGCGATGATCGTGGGGGACGATTCCCTGCTCTTGCGCCACGTACGCGAGGAGTTTCAGGAAACCGGCGTCTATCACCTGCTGGTGGTCTCGGGAATGAACGTGGGGTTGCTGGCATTCGCAGTCTTCTGGCTGGCAAGGCGTTTTCGAGCGCCGGAGTGGCTAGCCTCGCTGGTCACCATTGGGCTTTCGTTGTTTTACGCCGCAGTGGCGGGCTTTGGCTCTCCGATTCTGCGGGCTGTATTCATGCTCTCGGTCTACCTTGGAGGGCGACTTCTCTATCGCGACCGCGCGGCGCTCAACACAGCCGGGTTTGCGGCACTCGCTGTACTCGTGCTTTCTCCCACGGCGTGGTTTGAGCCCGCCTTTCAGCTTACCTTTCTGGCACTGTTCGCGATTTCCGGCATTGGCCTGCCGATCCTCGAACGGACATCCGCACCTTACCGGCAGGCTTTGGCCCATATCGATTCCACCGGGTACGACCTTACACTTGAGCCTCGGCTTGCGCAGTTTCGTCTCGACCTCAGGCTTCTTGGCGGCCGAGTTGAAAAACTCACAGGGGTGAATCGGGCTCGCTTTCTTCTCCCCCATTTAGCACGTCTTGTCTTGAGCATTTACGACCTGATCGTGGTGTCTTCCATCACACAAGCGGTCCTGGTACTGCCTATGAGAGAGGGGTTCCACCGCGCCGCACTTACCGGCCTGCCGGCCAATCTGCTCGTGCTGCCGTTGGCAGGTATCCTTCTGAACTCAGGGGTTGCCGCCATCGCCCTCAGTTACGTCTCAAGCTTCCTCGCAAAGATCGCCGGGTATGTGGCATCGACCGCGCTTCACCTCACGCTATCGCTGATAGCGACGGTCTCCGGATGGAGCGTTTCCCAGTGGAGGATTGCGGACGCCGGTCTGACCATCTCTCTGATCGCGGCAACAGGCATCCTGATCGCTTTTGTAGTAGTACGTTCACGAAAAGCAGTCACCTGGGCTGGAATAGCGCTGCTATTTCTTTCGGCAGGATTGGCTGCGCTCTACCGCCCGGCCGCAAGGCTGGAACCAGGCAAACTGGAAATAACCGCGATTGACGTTGGCCAGGGCGATTCCCTTCTGATTGTGTCGCCGCAAGGACAAACCATGCTGGTCGACGGCGGAGGTGCTATTGGTCCAGGACGGAGCGAATTTGACTATGGCGAAGATGTAATCTCGCCTTATCTCTGGTCGCGCGGTATCAGTCAACTCGACGTTGTAGTGTTGACTCACGCCCATGACGATCACATTGGCGGATTGCCGCGGATCGTCGAGAACTTCCACCCGCGCGAGTTGTGGCTGGGCATCAACCCGCCGACTCGCGCGCTGGACAGACTCATTCAGGCAGCTTCCCGTCAAAACATGACGATTCTCTCGAAAGCGGCAGGACAGACATGCGATTGGGGCGGAACCACGATTCGTGTGCTTTCACCGCCGCTGGACTGGGAGCCAAAACCAAAGCCCCGGAATGACGACTCTTTGGCGTTCCTGATTTCCTACGGGCAAAACAGCGCCTTGATGACGGGAGACGTAGAGAAAAAGATGGAGCGGTTTATTGCAGCCGAAAACCCGCAGGCAGATCTATTGAAGGTGGCCCATCACGGCAGCGCTACCTCTACGACTCCGGAGCTCCTTGAAGCCGTCCATCCAAAATTCGCGGTGATCTCAGATGGATTTCACAATTCGTTTGGGCACCCGCGCGCCGAGGTTCTGGACAGATTGTCCGATGCACACGTAAAGGTCTACCGCACCGATATGCTGGGCATGGTGCAATTCTTGATGGACGGGAAGAACGTAGAAACCAGGATTCCAACGAATTAGTCACGAAGCCGGTTCATTCATTCAAGCTTCTTCGCCAGCCTCGCCTTCGGGCGCCGTGCTTTTGTATTCCGCAATGATCCGGCGAGCGTCGTCCGCTTCGCTTGCGCTTACACGTATCACAACACCACCGACTCCCGGAAGTACGTCCTGCGGAGCTTCCCTGTTGAGGATGAGCGATTCAATACCTGCCGAGTCCAGCAGGCCGTGAATGATCAGCGCTTCCGATTCCTGTTGCGTATCAAAAACGGTTACGAGTTCCGGATCGTAATGTGATCCTGTCGCCATATCCAATGCACCTCCTCATTTTTGAACGGGAGCCTGCTGCTGGCAGCCCCTCATCGGACGATTCCATCCAATTCAATGCAGTCTCTTGCAGTCTACAACTTCAAAGCAGCGCAGGGGAAATTTGCGAACGCGCATCGCTCTCGCGCAATGGATGCTGCGATGTCCAATGCCCACAAATATATTCAAACCGAACTGCTTCTGGCTGTGCTCAAACAGGATCTTACCAACTAAGGCTGAGGCGCACTTGGTCGAACGTTTTGGTCATTACCTCGAAAGAGTGATGAAGACCGCGCTTGTATTCCCGTTTTGGGAATAGGATCTTGGCCATTGACCTTTAGTAACAAAATAGAAAAGAATCCTTTGCGGCCCGCCTTTAACTAGTGATAAGTAGTAAGGCTATAAATCTGGGTCCCAGGGTGTTCCATGAGCACACGCCCGGTCCGTTCCCAAAAGCCCGCACGCATCTCCCACCAGCCACTCTTTGAGAAGGTACCTCAGCCTATGTGGGTCTATGACCGAGAGACATTTGCATTTCTTGCGGTCAATGATGCAGCAGTTGCGAGCTATGGATTCTCACACGCCGAATTCCTGGCCATGAGCATCCGTGACGTACAGCTTGAAAAAGACTGGGACGACCACGAGACCGGCCCCGAAGACAAAAGGGTTTTCCAGCACCGCCGAAAAGACGGAGCTTTGATCGACGTAGAGATCACCTCTCTTGACGAATTTTGGAATGGCCAGCCCGTATGCCTGGAGCTTATACGCGACGTTACCCAACAAAGATTGGCAGACGCACAGCTAAGGGACTGGCAAAAACGGTACGAGGGAGCCGTGCAGGCAAGCGGGCAGATCCTCTACGACTGGATGGTGGAATGCGATGAGATTACCTATGCAGGCAGCATCCAGGAAAAGCTAGGCTATGACAGCAGCGCTCTGGCGGGGGGCATAGCGCGGCTCACAGAATTGATTCATCCCGAGGACCGGCCTCTTTTCGAGAAGGAGGTCCACCGCGTTCTCAGCACGCATGAGCCTTTTTCGCTGGAGTTCCGGCTGCAGAAGAAGGACGGCACCTATCTCTACATTGAGAATAAAGGGCGCTTCATTGCAGAGTGGGGAGTCCGGCCATCGCGCATGGTCGGATTTTTAACGGATGTGACCTCGCGGCGGATCCTGGAGGCACAATTCATCCAGGCCCAAAAGATGGAGGCCGTAGGACATCTGGCAGGTGGAGTCGCCCATGACTTCAACAACATCCTTGGCGTTGTGATGGGTTACGTCTCTCTTTTGCAGCGGCAGGCACAATCTTCAGACCTGCTCGAGTATGCGGACGAGATCGGGCAAGCTGTGGACCGCGCCTCAGTTCTGACCCGGCAGCTTCTTGCTTTCGGCAAGAAACAGGCGCTCGACCCCAGGGTGTTGAACCTGAACTCGGTACTCGCCGGAATCGAAAAGAGCCTGAAGCAGCTCATCACCAAGGATATCGAGTTGGCAATTCTGAAAACCCGGCGACTGGGAAACGTGCGGCTCGACCGTATTCAGCTTGAGCAGGTGATCATCAATTTGGTGATCAATGCGCGCGACGCCATGCCGACCAAAGGCAAGCTCATGATCGAAACCATGAATGCCAACCTGGATCCGGACTATTGCAAGCTGCATCCGCAGGTGAAGCCGGGAGCTTACGTGCTTCTGACGGTTACGGATACGGGAATCGGCATGGACTCAAGCACTCTTGCCCGTATCTTTGAGCCATTTTTTACAACCAAGAGCGGCGAACAAGGAACGGGCCTTGGACTGGCGATGGTCTATGGAACGGTGCGCCAGAGCGGGGGTTATATATGGGTCTACAGCGAGCCAGGAATGGGCTCGTCATTCAAACTGTACTTTCCTCGCATCGATCAAGAAGAGGATAGTGCGGCGGAAGACAAGCCGATCCGCGCGATCAACGGCACGGAAACCGTCCTGCTTGCGGAAGACGAGGAGTCTTACCGGCGGCTCATCACCCGGATTCTGTCGGAAAACGGTTACACCGTGCTGCCGGCCTCAGATGGCCTGCAGGCCCTGGAGGCTGCCGCGTCGTTTCGCGGCCCCATTCACCTGCTGCTGACGGATGCGGTCCTGCCGACACTTCATGGAAAGAAGCTTGCCCAGGAATTGTCTCTGCTCCGCCCCGAACTCAAAGTCCTTTATATGTCCGGATACACAGCGGACGTAGTCGTTCACCATGGGCTATTGGATCCCGGAATCGAGTTCTTACACAAGCCCTTCACACCCAACATGCTTCTGCACAAGATTCGCGAGCTGCTGGATTCCGTGGCGCTGAAGCAATAACTCAGATTTCGTATCTGGGCATTCCTGTCTCGATTGGAGGGGCTGCCTGAAGAACCGAATCGGCATCCGGGCAATCGCATGAAAGCTTTTGATAGCCCCTTTATGTGAGGGGAATGTTCGTTAGAGGCAAGCCTGGGTGGAAACGCGGAGTGCCATGCCTTGGAGCACAAATGAGAACAAGAGTTCTCACATGTGCTCCAAGGCATGAGAATTTATTGGGCATGCTTAACGGAGCCCTGAAGGGCTCCTCTTCCACAGTTGCGCCAGCTTCATCGCCAGCCCTGATTTATCGAGAAGTCGAAAGAGCACGCAAGCCGTAGGGCAAATTTCGAGATCGTATAAACGGTCAACATTTCTTTCATGCGATTACCCCTGCCCGAGATACGATCCCTCGGACTGACCGGCTTTTTCTACAATAGGCTTGGTGCATCTTGACGACACAATTGTGGCCATTGCCACGCCACCGGGACACGGCGGCATTGGCGTAGTTCGCCTCTCTGGCCCCCAGGCGCGCGATATTGCCGGGCAAATGCTCGATCTTAGAAGCGAGTTAGAGGCGGGCCGGGCGGTCTTTGTCGATTTGGTTGAACCGGAAACCAAGGAGCGCATTGATGAGGCGGTGGTGACCTATTTTGCGAAGCCACGCTCCTACACGACCGACGATGTGGTGGAGATCTCGGCGCACGGCTCCCCGGTGGTGCTGCAACATGCGATCGAGATTGCCCTTGCCCGCGGCGCCAGGATGGCCGAGCCGGGTGAATTCACCATGCGCGCCTTCTTGAACGGCCGCCTGGATCTCACACAGGCAGAGGCGGTGCGCGATTTAATCGAGTCGCAGACCATCTATCAGGCGAAGGTTGCGGCCCAGCAGCTGGACGGCTCGCTCTCTCGCCGCCTGCAACCAATCAAGAAGAGGCTCGTCGATCTGATCGCCGTGCTAGAAGCCGGAATCGATTTTGCCGAAGACGATATTTCGGTACTTCCCGCAAACCAGATTCTGGAGCGAATAGCAGAGGTCCGGACCCCGCTGGAGGGTCTCCGCGCCTCGTTTGCTTATGGCAAGGTCGTTCACGAAGGGCTGACGTTGGCGATTGTGGGCCGGCCCAACGTGGGGAAATCCAGCCTGTTTAACCGACTGGTAGAGCGCGAAAGGGCCATTGTGACGGCTACTCCAGGCACTACGCGGGATCTGGTTACGGAGACCGTGTCTCTGGAGGGTATTCCCGTGAAACTCGTAGACACGGCCGGTCTACGAACAGCAGTAGACGAGGCGGAAGCAATCGGCATTCGAAAATCCTACGAGGCCCTCAGCGAAGCGGACATGATCCTGGTGGTGCTCGATGCCTCGCAAACGACCGTGCAAAGCAATATTGAGCCGAAGGAAAACGAGCTACTGGAATCGGTAAGAAACAGACGGGCGATTGTGGTCGCCAATAAGGCAGATTTGGCCGATCCTGCATTGGAATTACCGAACATCGAGGGCCTGAAGGTACTCGGCACATCGGCGCTGACCGGCGAAGGCATCGACGTGCTGCGCAAGGAAATCCTTCAGGCGGTCTCCGGGCACACAGCGGTTGAACGGGAAACAGGATTTCTTACGAATCTTCGTCATCAGCAACTCGTGGAGGAATCGCTTCGGAACCTGGATGCGGGAGAAGCCGCAGTGAGGGACGCCATTCCGCATGAGATGATCATGATCGATCTTTATGGCGCTCTGCGCCCTTTGGACACCATCACTGGCGAAACCACCGCCGATGACATCTTGAACCTGATCTTCAGCAGCTTTTGCATCGGGAAGTAGAAAGTGGCAACAACCCACCAACTGGCAGGGCCGAATCTAAAACCCACCCGTGGCGAAGGGTCACAAAGGCGTAGCAACGATCGTTAAAATGCCCTCGATCTCCGCGGGGTCGTCGCGTTCTCTTTCAAAGGCGCCGCCAGGCTGTCCGGCCAGGGTGTTGGCCAGACGTATCTCTTTTACCTCGTAGTGACGGCCGCCGTTGCTGGTGTCATATTCGTCGTAGGTGACGCCGGTGATGTAGTAGAGGTGGCCGCGCCAGATCACCATCGAGGGGTTCTGGTCCTTGATGCGCAAAATCAAGGAATCTACTTCAGTGGGAACGCCATGCTGGTAGCGCAATTCCAGACGCATATGCCGTCCGTCATCCAGAACAAATTCGCGATTGACCGCCTCGGTAATATCGTCCATGGGCGGCAGCTCGGGCAGGCACCGACCTCCCCCAATTCTTATCCCCCAAAATTGCTGGTTGAGCGCTACATCTTGTTTGGCCAACATGGTTTCCAGGCCAGCGGCCAAAGCCCAATTTTCACAGTTCTGAGTAGAGGTAACCAGCTTGGGAATTTGCAGGTCGGCAGTCTGGTCAGGCCTTACGAGGGACATAGGACGCTTGCGCTTGCCGCCCGCCGAGAGCGACGAAACAAGCAACAGGAGGATTGCGGTTCCTAGTAGGAGATGGAGCACACGCCAACGCATCAGGCTGAGTTTATCCTGTTTTTCGCCTGCTGTATCCCGTTTCATGCGCTTCCGTGCCCACGAAGAGGTTACTTTGCTAATGCGCCCAGAGATTTTCGGAAAAGCGAATCGAACGATTCGCCAGGCCCTCTTTCCAGCCGGGCCAACGCTTTTTCCGCCAATCCACGCTGATAGCCCAGATTCACCAGAGCAGAGAGAACGTCTTCATCCAGGGGAGAAGCAGCGGCAAGCGCTTGCGCCGATTCAAGCGAATCAAGCTTGTCGCGCAGTTCTAAAACCATCCGCTCCGCGGTCTTCTTGCCAATACCGGGAATCCGGGTGAGAGCGGCGACATTGTTCCCCTTGATCGATGCGACCATGGCATCAGCTTCCATGCCGCTCAAGATCGTGATGGCCAATTTAGGACCGATACCGCTCACGCCGATCAGCTTTTCAAAGAGCCGCTTGTCTTCACTGCGCAAAAAGCCAAACAGGGCCAAGGCATCCTCGCGAACATGCGTATGGATAAAAAGCGAGACCTGCGATCCCTGGGCGGGCAATCCGGAGTAAGTGGGAACGCTGATTGTGACCTCGTAACCAACGCCGGCAGCTTCAACCACGGCATGGTTTGGATTTTTGAAGATCAGCGTTCCCCGCAGATGAGCAATCATCGGCTGGAGCTATCCGCGCCTGCGGTGAAAAATATTGAAATTGAATCCGGCATTGGGAGGAAACAATCCTGCAACTTTCCTGAGCCTTTCGGCAAGGGCCGCAGGAGCAAGCAGCGGATACTCCCGCTCCCGCAGCTCATAGTAATCGACATCGAGAAAGAGCGAGAGCATGTAGACGGCAATCGAATCGGAGAATGTGGCGTTCAGATAGTCCGACTTGGCCTTTTCATCGATGCGTCCATCTTCGGCAAGGGCCGTCTTGCGAAACTCAAAAGCATCCAGGCTGGTCTCTCCGCGCACGGAATCGGTTGCCTGTTTCCAAACCAGATCGGCGAACTCGGAGGAGATTCCGGCTTTATCGACAAACGCATGAGCCACGTTGATATAGAACTCAAAGGCGATGGAGAACTTATCGTCCAGCAACCGAGTCGAGATAAAAACACATTGGGAATCGCCCGATTCGATGTTGCGATGGCACACAGCGCGCTCGCCCAAGGAAGCATCATACCGCTCGGCGACCAGCGTTTTATCGTCTTCGCTCACGGTGAGCGGAACGAAGTAGAATGCATTGCGGTCCAGAGCGGCAGCGATCGTTTTGGGCACAGCGGCAACCAGCTGTTCAAGGTCGGCTGAAGGAAAGGTAACTTCGCCTACTGAGGTGTAGCAGACGCCGTTGGGCGCCTGGGTTATACGGACATCGCGAATGATATCCTGAGCGGTACGCATTTCTGCGTGGGTGGTTTGACTCACGGTATTATTTTAACGTAGGCGAATCCAGAGGGCCGAATCGGGGATTTATGGCTAAGTTTTTCGTAAGCGCGGGGGTTGGCATAGCTGCGGGAGCCATCTGCTTTTTCCTCTCCGTGGCTTTTTTGAGCCTGCTTTTACTGGCCACGGGCGCGATGGCGCACATCCATACGGATTTGAGCCTCAGCTATAAGGCGGCTGCGCCAACAGCCATCCTGGCAGCACTGACTGGGTTTGTCGTTACCATGGTGAGAGCCGTTCGCAGACCGGCAAGGTAAATCCCTTATCCTGAAACCCATAGATTTTCTGCAATTTTCTAACCCTGCGCGGCAGTTACTTCCAATGCCTACCGATTGCTCGATCCGATTCGACGCCCCATCTAAACAAATCTTCACAAGGAACTTTTTGATCCTTTCTGTTTCGGCATTTACACTTTCGGCCATTCAACCTCTGATTCCCGTAATAAATGGAGACCGAAGATGTCGAAGCGTTCTGCCGCAAGCATTTTCCTGACATGCCTGGCGCTGACCCTCAGTTCCGTCGCTCAAGACGAAAAAGTCGATTACGAAACAATTACCAAAATCCGCTATGAAGGGTTCCACAATTCCAAGGTTATGGAGATCGCCTCCGGCCTGATGGATGGCATTGGACCCCGCCTTACCGGCTCACCCAGCATGAAGCAGGCCAACGAATGGACCCGCGACAAGCTTACGGAATTTGGGTTGGTCAATTCCCATCTCGAACCATGGGGGCCTTTTGGACGCGGCTGGTCGAATGAATATGTGAATGTTCGCATGGTTTCTCCAGGCGTGGCCACGCTGCTGGCCTACGCCAAAGCCTGGACACCCGGCACAAGCGGCGAGGTGAAGGGCGAAGTGGTGCGCGTGAATATCCGCACGCCCCAGGATATTGCGAGATATAAGGGGAAGCTAAAAGGAAAGATCGTGTTGCTCGGCGACGATGTGGAGGTAAAACCTTCGCTTGAGCCGCTCTCGGAGCGGTACGACGACAAGTCCCTGGCGGCGGTTGGGCAGTATCAGGTGCCGCCGGACAGAAACGATCAGCGCTTCCAGGAATTTGCGCAACGGGCGCGATTCCAGCGGGAAATCGGCAAGTTTTTTGAAGAGGAAGGAATTGTTGCCGCCATCGATCACAGCCGCGGGGCGATTGGCGGTGGAACCGTGTTTGTACAG